>JAEEGH010020987.1_pt1 | contig 13529 bp, 8 predicted proteins | sample 9134181 | NCBI WGS metagenome assembly JAEEGH01 (sample SAMN16246544, study PRJNA631951) | gut metagenome | biome: gut microbiome; feature: rumen; material: DP-attached | host: Bos | place: Iran: Karaj | collected 2018-10
GATGATGGAAAAATCATCGGCTCCGTCCGCGGTCGCGTTGAAGACGGCTCGCTTTACATTGGCCGCCTGATGGTCCTGCCGGAATTCCAGAAGAACGGCTACGGACGTATTCTATTGCGCAAAATTCAATCTGTGTTGCCGCATAGCCGCGCATGGCTCGACACCAGCGGCGATGTGCCTGAAACCGTCTCGTTCTATGAACGCGAAGGCTTCCGTACATTCGAAAGTAAACGCTTCGAAAACGGCGTCTCGTGGATTTTCATGGAAAAAAAGTAAAAGCGGTGATCATCCCCCCTCTTGCAACAACTTTTCGAACAGAGCGCGAATACCCGTAAATCTCCGCCAAATCGGCATCGAGCATGACCTTGACCCCGCGGATGGTGTATATCCGCGATTTGAGCAAATCCTCGTCTATCAGGGAAAATTCGGGCTTTTTCGGCGCGACGGCCCCGGCCGCACTGGCCGCAACATCTTTCTTCATCGTCAACTCCTCTGGCATACAAGCGTTCAAAACGCCAAAGACTATACACTTGTGCACTAAATATAAATTCAAAAATCCAGTTTGTCAATAGGCCCGCGCGATTTTTTTGAAGGGGAAAGTCTTCCCCTCGCTTCAGCCCCGTGCCGAGTCTTTCGCTACCCTTTCTAGCGGGGCCTCAGGCACCGGCCCCGCAACGCCCCGCTAAAATTCTGAGTTAATTTACTTTTTGACACTTTACTGACAAAAAATTAGGCTATATTGTTTAATTAATGGCTGAAAGAATACAACAGAGTATCGATATAAGTGAAGACTTCATAAATGGTCTTTCTCCCGCAGTATTAAAGAATCTTCTGCAGGATCATTCAAAATCTACCTCAAAAAAATATGCCTCTATTTTTTGGGCGACAGATAACTACAGACACCTTGGACCAGATTATGCCTATGATAAACCTATAACGCCAGAATTAATTACTGGTAAACATGGAAAAGTGGTTCAGCCGCGTGTTGTAAAAAGTAAAGCAGTTCAAGTAGCCCGTAGTAAGGAGATGGCCGAGGTTTTTACTCCTAGTTGGGTGTGCAATAAGCAAAATAACCTTATAGACGAATCTTGGTTTGATTGTAAAAATGTCTTTAATACTGAAATAGATGGAGCGGACGGCTCTCATAATTGGATTCCAAACAAAACACGCATCCAATTTCCCAAGGATAAGGATTGGAAACTTTATGTCTGCGACAACCGGTTAGAAATTACTTGTGGAGAAGGTCCGTATCTTGCTAGCCGTTACGATACAACTACAGGGGAATATATCCCTATAGAAAAACGTATTGGAATTTTGGATCGAAAACTTCGCATTGTTGATGAAAATACAGAAAATGAAGATGAATGGCTTGAATGGGCAGAAAAAGCTTGCAAGGCCACTTATGGCTTTGAGTGGCAAGGAGACAATTTACTTCTTGCTCGTGAAGCTTTGTTAATGACGTTGATTGAATATCATAAGGGTAAATTTGGGAAAAATGCGTGCCTTGTTCCTGAAATTCTAGAACGTTTTGCAGAAATAATCAGTTGGAACATTTGGCAGATGGATGGTCTTAAAGGCGTTGTCCCTAATAGTTGTAAAGATGAAGAATTGCGTGAGTTGGATTTGTTTGGCGGAGAAACAGTAAAGAAGACCATTTGTGAAGGTTGTGCAAGGGGTGATAACCATAAGCACAATGGTATTTATTGTAAAATTAAGGATTGGCAAGAAATTGATCCTAGAACAAAAAAGTTTGGCAAAGTCATAAAATTTGTGGATTTATTAAAGTAGTTGAACAGAAACTCGTAAAAACAGTTTGGAGTTGAATATGTCTAAGCCTTTTGATCTTAAAAACCTCATTACGGGTCGTGTAGAACCTCGCATCTACGCTTTTACCACCAACACAATCCCCAATTATCTAAAGGTGGGGGATACGTATCGCCCAGTAGAAGTTCGTTTGAACGAGTGGAGAGAGCATTATAAAAATCTGAAAAAACAGTTTGAAGGCACTGCTAAGATTAATGATGAAGTTTTTTTTCGCGATTATTCTGTTCATCAGTTTCTTGAAAATGACTTGCAAAAGGAAAGATTGTCTTCAAATGAAATAGACGATGGCGTTTATTATTCCAACGAGTTTTTCAAAGAAACGTCATCAAAAGATGTTCAGACTGCAATAAAAGACATACAGAACGATTTCTTTGCGAATGGCGGAAAATACCAGCTTTACAAAGTTCGTGATTCATTACCTGTTGAACATAAGTATGAATCAACAGGTTTTTGGAGCTTACGTCCAAATCAAGATAAAACGGTTAAGGCTTTTGTAAAAGCGGTTAATGAAGGTCGAACGAATTTATTGATGTACGCTGTAATGCGCTTTGGTAAATCTTTCACGTCGATGTGTTGTGCAACAACAATGAATAAGGGGAAGGGTGCTAAATTTGTTGTGATTGTTTCTGCCAAAGCCGATGTGAAAGACGAATGGAGAAAAACCATCCAAAGTGCAGAAAATTTTAGAAACGATTACGAGTTCCTCTCTTCGGATGATTTAAGTAAAAATTACAGTATTGTTTCAAAAACATTGAAAGAAAAAAAAGTGGCTTTGTTCCTGACTCTTCAGGATTTGCAGGGAGATGAAATAAAGAGAAAGCACAAACAGATTTTCTCTGAAAAAGTAGATCTTTTGATTATTGATGAAACTCATTTTGGAGCTAGGGCTGAATCTTACGGAGCAATACTTAATAAAAAAACATCAAAGAGAATAGAAGATAAGGATGACGACTCCGTTTATTTTGATGAAACTAATGTTGAAGAAGTAAAAAAGGAACTCAATGCTAAAGTAACTTTGCATCTTTCCGGAACGCCTTATCGGATTTTGATGGGTAGTGAATTTGAAAAGGAAGACATCATTGCTTTCTATCAATTTACGGACATTGTTGATGAACAGAAAGCTTGGGATAAGAAATATTGTTTAGAAGACGGAACAAAGGGAAAGTCTCGGAACGAATGGGATAATCCGTATTACGGATTTCCTGAAATGATTCGTTTCGCATTCAATCCAAATGAGTCGTCCTTAAAACGAATGGATGCGTTAAAAGCCGAAGGCAAAACATGTAGTATATCGGCGTTGTTTGAACCTCTGGATGATAAGAAGGGGGTGGATGCAGGCTTTGTTCATGAAAAAGAAGTGCTTGATTTGTTGGAGATTATAGACGGTTCAAAAAAGGATTCTAATGTTTTGGGTTTTCTTGATTATCCAAAGTTGAAAGAAGGCAAAATGTGTCGGCATGTTGTGATGGTTTTGCCTCGTTGTGCATCTTGTGATGCAATGGAAAATCTTTTACGGAAATACACTAATAGGTTCCATAATTTGAATCGTTATGAAATTATAAATATTTCTGGAGTTAATGGTCGTAGAAAATATAAAGAACCAAAAGACGTAAAACGAAAAATTCGTGAACTTGAAAATAATGAATGCACGACAATCACATTGACTGTTAATCGTATGCTTACTGGCAGTACTGTGGAGCAGTGGGATACGATGATTTATCTTAAAGATTCATCATCTGCCCAAGAGTATGATCAAGCGATATTCCGTTTGCAGAATCAGTTTATTAAGGTTTATCAGGATAAAGACGGAAATGAAATCAAGTACAATATGAAACCTCAGACTTTGCTGGTAGATTTTGACCCGCAAAGAATGTTCCGTATGCAGGAATTAAAATCCCAAATATACAATGCAAATGTGGATAAATCAGGGAATGATAAATTAGAAGGTCGAATTGCCAAGGAACTTGATTATTCGCCGATTGTATATTTTAATAGAGATAAAATTGAACGTGTTGAGGCGTCAGATATTCTAAGTGCGGTTAGTGAGTATTCACAAAATAGAGGCGTTGCCGAAGAAACAAACGATGTTCCTGTTGATTTGGACTTGATGACAAATAAAACCATTTGGGACGCAATTAGCAAGGAAAATGAATTGGGCTCAAAGAATGGTTTCACGATAAAGCCTACGGAAGGTGATGGCGATGATATTGATGACCCTGATGATTCTGAGGATAATGGAAAAGAGGATGAAAATGGAGCCCCTCCTGATGCAGGAACAAAGGAATCTGATGAAGATGATGCTTTCAAAAAGGTCGTGAAAAAATTCCGTATGTATTATGCTCGAATTTTATTCTATGCATTTTTGACGAGGACTGAAGTTCATTCACTGAATCAGGTTATTGAATCTTTCAATGACGAGGAAAATTCAAGGATTTGTAGAAATTTGGGCTTGAGCAAGGTTGTATTGAAAGAACTTTGTCGTCGAATGAATTGCTTCATGCTTAGCAAATTGGATTATAAAATTCAAAATTTAAACAAACTTTCTAGAGATGATTCCGTTGAACCATTGCAGCGAGCGGAAATTGCTATTAGTAAGTTCGGTCGTATTAGCGATTCGGAAATTGTGACTCCGGCAAAAATTGCCAATCAGATGGTTGCAGAACTACCGTCAAAAGTATTTGAGGTTGGAGAAAAACCGATTCTTGACATTGCTGCCAAGGAGGGTGAGTTTGCTGCCGCTCTTTGCAATCGATTCGAAAAGTTGAAAGTAGAAAAGAAGGCTTATAAAAATCAAATTTATTCTATCGTGACGTCCAAGGTTGCATATGAATTTACTAGGAAGGTCTATGAAATTCTCGGCTTGAATACAGACAATATTTCTGAACATTTTACATCGTATGATTTACTAGATGTTAAAACTGTTGATGGTAAGAATATTGACTATTCCCATGTAAAGAAATTGCTTTCGCAAAACAAGAAGTTTAACAAAATCACACTGGAAGACAGTGTGTCAAAAAAGGATGTTGAAATGAAGTTTAGTGCAGTTGTTGGAAATCCTCCGTATCATAAAGAAAATGCTGAAAATGGAAGAAAACCGCCGATATATAATCATTTTATGGATTTATCCTATGTGTTTGCTCCGGTTTCAGTTCTTATTACGCCGGCAAGATTCCTCTTTGGTGCCGGACAGACGCCAAGTGAATGGAATGAAAGAATTTTGAACGATATACATTTTAAGATAGGAATGTATGAACCTGATTCGGCAAAAGTTTTTCCAAATGCTATAAAGGATATAAAAGGTGGTTTACTTATTTCTATCCATGACGTAAATTCTAGTTTTGATTCGGTTGGTGTATTTTCTCCATACAATGAGTTGAATTCAATTCTTCGAAAAGTAAGAGGCGAGGCTGGATTTATTCCTTTAGAGAATATCGTATCTTCTCAAGGTGTTTTCAAGTTTACAAAAAAGTGCTTGGTCGAACATCCTGAAATTGAGAAAGTTGCTGGTAAGGGTACAAAAGAAAAAATCGTTTCAAAAGTAGTTGAATTGTTGCCTAAGGTGTTTACGGAGCAATCTCAAAATGCATCATCTATACTCTTATTGGCAAAAGGAAAGAATGCTCGCATAATGCGATATATTGCAAGAAAAAATATTCAGGAAAATAATTACATAGATACATACAATGTTTTGGTTCCTGAATCAAATGGGAAGGGTGCTTTTGATGAATTTAGTTCTCCGGTGATATCTAAACCAGGAGAAGGCTTTTCGGATACATTTATTTCTATAGGAACATTTATAACGAAAAATGAGGCTGAAAATGCGTTAAAATATATAATGACAAAGTTTGCACGAACTATGCTTGGAATAAAAAAGGCTACTCAACACAATCCGAAATCAACATGGGCTTATGTTCCTCTTTTAGATTTTTCTAGTAAATCAGATATTGTCTGGTCGAAGTCCGTAACGAAAATTGATGAGGCTGCTCGGAAAAAGTACAAATTAGATATTAATGAAATTGATGCTCAACTTTATGCAAAATACAATCTTTCAAAAGAAGAAATAACATTCATTGAAACTCATGTCAAGGAAATGAAATGATGTAAATTGTGGGTGATTTGGAATAAGTGAGACTGCAAAAGGAGTTTTAAAATGGACATTGAATGGAATAAAGACGATATTTGCTTTATTGCAAATGAAATGGTCGATGATACGTTGGATGAAAAGAAGCTAAGAAAAAAGATTGAACCTTGGTTAACAGCGGTTTTCCAAAGCGAGCATCTTTCCCTTTTGCTTGGTTCTGGCTTAACAATAGCTGTTTGCGGCTTGCTTCCTGATGATGAGCGAAAGAAAATTCAGGGAATGCAGCGATTATCTTTTGATAAAGATTTTGAATTCATTAAAGAATTTGCTGATGAATCTGCAAAAGATTTAGATCGTGGTAAAGCTAATATTGAGGACGATATCCGTATATCAAACGAATATTTGAGAGGGCTTCAAATAAAAGACGAACCTAAAGGAACTGCTGGAAAATTAAAAGTTTTTTTGGATGAACAATTGAATTCTTTTGCTATGGGAATTCTGAAAAACGAAGAAGCAGTGAACAACTCCTCTTCCAAAGATAAAGCTTTTAATGTATTACGTCAATTCTTGATTAGTTTTTCAAGTAGAACGGCAACTCGTGATCGTTTGCATATTTTTACTACCAATTACGACCGTTTTATTGAATGTGCTTTAGACGAAGCTGGAATTTATACCATTGATCGGTTTGTTGGAAAAATTCGGCCAATAATGAGGATGCATAAACTGGAATTGGATTATCACTATAATCCTCCTGGAATTAGAGGTGAGCCTAGATACATAGAAGGAGTCGTTAGATATACAAAAATACACGGATCGATTGATTGGAAACAGGATGGAAAAGATATTGTACGCGACGCGATTCCTTTTGGCGCTAACCATACATTCGAAAACAGCCATGAATCTTTAATGATATATCCAAATTCCTCAAAAGGAATAGAAACAGTATTTTTCCCGTATTCTGAATTATTTCGTGACTTTTCAACAGCCATATGCAGGCCGAATTCGGTTTTAGTAACGTATGGCTATGGCTTTGGTGATTCTCATATAAACCGAATCATTAAAGATATGATGACGATTCTTTCTACGCATTTGGTAATCATTTCTTACGATAAGGCTGATGGACGAATCGAACAATTTTTAAAAGATTGCAATAAATCTCAATTGACTCTTTTAATTGGGAAAAAATTTGCTGATTTGCCGGCGCTAGTAAGTAATTATTTACCCAAGGCTGCTATTGATAGAATTACCGATAGAGAAAATACCATCCGTGAAAAACGGTCTGCAACGGATAAAGCAGAAATTTCGGGAAAGAAAGATGATGTTGCGGAAGGATGAGTAATATGAATTTTGATGACTTAAGAAGTCGGACGATTGGCACAGTTGAGTTTGTTTCTAGTCGCGAAATAAAAGTTTTACTGGATACATCAGCTCCTCAAAGTACAGCCATTAATACTGGTATTCCTCAAACGTTTCCCAAAATAAATGGATATGTTTTAATTCCTATTGAAGATGGTGCTCTTGTAGGTATAATTACATGGATTGGAATAGAATATTCAAGTTATCCGAAGCGGAAAGGGTATAAAGATTTTGACTTGGTTGATTTGCCATTTCCTTTAAGAAAACTATCCATTTCTCCCGTTGGTATTTTAAAAGAGAACGAATATGGCTATGAAATAGAACGTGGCGTGCATTCCTATCCAAGTGTCGGTGATAATGTTGCTATACCCTCGAATGAACAATTAAAATCAATTGTTCAGAATAAAGATGAAAATGCAAAGATTTTAATCGGAAAATCGCCGATGACTGCTGATGCTCAAATTTTTGTCAATCCTGATAAATTATTTGGTCGACATATCGCAGTTTTAGGAAATACGGGAAGTGGAAAATCTTGTTCCGTGGCTGGCCTTATTCGTTGGAGTGTTGAAGCTGTAAAACAAAACACCTTAGACGGGAAAAATCCAAATTATAGATTTATCATACTAGATCCGAATGGAGAGTATGATTCATGTTTTGACTCGCTTTCTTGCACAATTCACAAATATAAAGTTGTTTTAGACGAAAAAGCCACCGACGAAGAACAATTAAAAGTGCCCGCATGGATGTGGAATGCTTTTGAATGGAGTGCGGTAACAAGAGCTAGTGATAAATCTCAACGTCCGCTTTTACGAAAAGCATTAAAAGAAATTCGCTACGGTGCTACAGAAAAAAATCAAGATGTAAATCTTTTGCAGTGCGTTTCGAGTTTTTATGTTCAATTGCAGATCTTTAGAACGAAAGGAAATGAATTATCTCAATGGCCGGCTAAAGATGATTTAAATAATGCCCTTGATTGTTTTGTCAAAAATGTTGAATTTTGTGCAGGACTACGAAATACTCCGGTATGTATTTCCGCAAATATAGTTAAGACTTTTGTTGAAAATCTTTTGTTGGGTAAACCGAAAAATAACAAGGGCAAAGTTACCACATTTGTTGTGCAAGATGTTGATTCCATAATAAATGTAATAGAGCAAAATCGTTCTACGTTATTAGATAATTTTGAGTTGGAAAAGGGACCTGACTCTGATACTCCTATTTTCTTTGACAATACAATATTTGCAAGTCACTTGCAAACATTGGTTCAAAATAATCCAAATGCTTCTTTTATGGATTATTTTTTAATGAGACTGAAATCATTATTGTCGGACGTTCGTGTTAAATCCGTTATTGATGGTAGAGAAGAAGATACTTTAGAACAATGGCTTGAAAAGTATGTGGGTAAATGTGACGATAATGGGACTATTAACATCATTGATTTGTCTCTAATTCCATCGGATATTTTAAATGTGGCTGTATCTGTCTTTGCCCGTTTGATTTTTGAAGCACACCAAAGATATCGACGGAAATATCAAAAAGTCATACCTACGACATTAGTTGTTGAAGAAGCTCATAATTTTATAAAAAACTATTTAGATTCATCTGAAGACATTTCTTCTGGACAACTATGTGCTCAAATATTTGAAAAAATTGCAAAAGAAGGTCGAAAGTTTGGCTTGGGCCTTTTGTTGTCATCTCAAAGACCATCCGAACTTTCGCAAACCGTTTTGTCCCAATGCAATACATTTTTGCTGCATCGATTAGTCAATGATCGCGATCAAGAGATGGTAAAAAGGCTTGTACCTGATAGCTTGGGGGGTGTCCTTAGTGAATTGCCGATATTGCCTACAAGAACAGCAATATTACTAGGATGGGCTGCACCAATTCCCACTCTTGTTGAAATGAACGAATTGACAAAAGAGGAACGTCCGAAATCAAATGACCCGCATTATTGGGATATTTGGACGGGAAAAGAGCCTTTACCCATCAAATGGAATGAGGTTTGCCTAGATTGGCAACGGAACTATAATGTAGAAGAGAAAACGGAATCTGAGAAAAAGGAAGGTATAGAAACATCATCGGATGATGATTTGCCATTTTAAGTGATAAGCATGCTCATGGGAATCATCCATCCTGATATAATGTCTCATACTGAATCATACATTCGTTTTTACATAATATACAACCATGCTTTTCACTCCCACAGGCACATTTTATTCCAAGGTTCAATTCAAGACCGAAGAAGAGGTTGAGAAGGTTGTCGCGGTGATGAATCGCGAGACGAAGAACAAGATTACGGAACTTTGCATTGCAGAAATTGGAAAGCAGAAGGAGTTCTCGAAGCTTCTTGAATTCGACCTGAAAATTCAGCAAATCCATGTGCACGGTTTTGTCCAGAAGATTCTGGAAAAGGACCCGATTGTCTCTTTGCCGATAGACTATTCCCCGAGCGACCTTGAGGAATGGGCTTCGATGCAGAAGGTCGATGTGCAGATTCAGCATATCGAAAAATACATGAACGGCAAGGGCGAGGTACTTTACGACTTTCCTGATTTGGAATTGACGCAGGAAAATGAATCCTTGAAGACGACGGACAAGAGCAACGCTTTGTACGAGATTGTAAAGGCGGGGCTTTTAAATGTGGGCGATGTCGTGCATTTCGATTACGGCCCGAAGGGCAAATCCAAGACGCATTTCGAAGGAAAAATCTGTTCCGATGGAATCGAGGTGGACGGAATCGTTTCTTCGGCCAGCGTCTCTGCCTTGCGTTGCATTCAGCAAATCAGCCCGTCGCGCACAACGACGAACGGCTGGGTCACCTGGAAAACCGCCGATGGCCGCGGCCCTCGTTGCCGGCGGCGCCCGAAACGGCCTCACCTTCTGAAAAAATAAGGACCGGAAGGAATTGAAAAGCCTTGAAAAATGAGTGACAGTTCAACCTATTGCCCTCGCCCGTCTAAAAATCTATTTTAACGCCTAGAGGAAAAATATGCGTATAGAAGAAATCCTTGCAATGGAAGAATCTCAGACTTTTGACCGCAAGAGCGTTAATATTGCTCCGCGCGATTTTTCGAACCATGTCTGTGCGTTCGCTAATGCTGATGGCGGGATTATCGTTGTAGGGATTTCAGACAAGACTCGTAGAATAGAGGGGGTCGATCATCGCAAACGCGAAGTAAATGAGTTGCTGCGAGTCCCGATGGATTTCTGTATGCCGACAGTCCCTTTCGCTCACGAATTTGTTGAGTGTGTTGATTATAAGGGGCGCGCGAACCATGTGTTGGTATTCCATATTGATGCAAGTCCGTTCGTTCACGAAAATCAGGCCCATGATGCTTATTTGCGAATTGGCGACAAGTCTAAGATTTTGTCTTACGATGACCGTATGACTCTCAGTTTTGACAAGGGCTTGCGTTCGTTTGAAGATGTTCTTGTGCCGGAATCCGGTTATGATGATGTCGATGAGGCTTATCTCAAAGAATATTTGAAGTTAATTGGCTATTCTAAGTCTCCGCATGAGTATTTGTTGCATAATAATAACTTTGCTAAAGTAAAAGAGGGCGTTGTTCATTTGAGTGTTGCCGCAATACTTCTTTTTGGCAAAAATCCGCAGTTATTCTTCCCGCGTGCAAGAGTGCGTTTCATTCGTTATGAGGGAATCGAGGAAAAATTCGGTGCGGAAATGAATGTTGTTAAGGACGTAACATTTGAGGGGCGGATTCTTGAACAGGTTCAGAAGGCTGTCGCCTATATCCAGACGCAGATTAAGGAACGGACTTATCTGACTAAGGGAGGAATCTTCACGACGGAGCAGGAGTATCCTGAATTTGTCCGTACTGAACTTGTTGTCAATGCTGTGACCCATAGAGATTATTCCATTCGGGGGACGGAAATCCAGATAAAAATGTTCGATGATCATCTTGTTGTCGAGTCTCCGGGGAACCTTCCGAGCCAAGTGAAGATAGAAACGATCAGAAACGCTCATTTTGCCCGTAATTCACATATTGCGGAATACCTGAAGGACTACAAGTATGTGAAGGATTTTGGGGAAGGTGTTGATCGCATGTGTCGGGAAATGGAGGCGCAGGGGTTGCCGAAACCAGAATATCGGCAGGATGCTTTCATTTTGAAGGCTATCGTTAAAAATTCGGGATTTGGGTCGAAAAACTTAGGGATTGGTGACAAAAACTTAGGGATTGATGGTGAAAACTTAGGGATTGATGGTAAAAACTTAGGGATTGCTCGGCTCAAATCTGAGATTTTAGATGCTAAGTTGAATGCCTCGGTAAGGGATAAAATATTGCAACTTGTGAACGAAATCCAAATAAATCAAGTTTTTGGTGCTGGCGATATTGTGGATATCTTAAAGTGTGCTCCGGCTACTGCGACCAATCTTATAAAGCGGATGAAAACGCTAAATATAGTGGAACCTGTTGTGGGCGCAGGCAAGGGAAAATACGTATTGCGCCGTGTTAAGTAGATTGTGCAATCATGAATCCACGCGAACTTCTCGTATTAATCAAAGGAGATTTTCTACTCGGTGAATCGGAAGCGTAATTGTATCCGCAAAAATTTTCCGCAAGTTGCGGAGGAATTGTCTAAAGAGCCATGGAAACCCGAACTATGCAACCACTAAAACTTGAAGATCTCAATGCCCAGTTCGACAGCATCGTCCGCAGGTATCGCGACGGTGGGCTTATCGCTTACCGCGACGCGCACTATTTCATGAACGACATGCTGAATCTTTTCGAGCGAATCGAAAGGCAACGCCTGTTTGTAAATAATGACGGCGCCAAGAAGGTCCTGGTCCATTTCACGAAAAAGCTCGGGAACCTGAACATTGACGACTCGAGTTGCTCAAGTACGAAGGCGGCCTTCCGGAAGTCAACCGGCTGAAAATATCTTGGCTGTCTCGGTTCAAGAATCGTCCCGCCATGAGAGATGAACAGGAAAAATGGACAAAAATGTCGTAAAAATAGTTGGAAAAACGGACAGAATTAGTTATTTTAAGGTTGGATAAACGGAAAAACTGATGATTCAACGAAAAATCGACAAATATTTGGCCGATTTCTATGCCAAGCATAGGAACGCGTTGCTTGTGACCGGGGCCAGGCAAATCGGCAAGACCAGTTCTATTCGGGAGTTCGGAAGGACGCATTTCAAGCATTTTGTGGAAATCAACTTTCTTGAATCTCCGGCAGCCAAGTCTGTATTCGAGGGCGCCAATAGCTCGAATATCCTTTTGCGCCTGTCGGCCTACGCCGAAACAAAAATGGTCAAGGACGAGACTCTGATTTTCCTGGACGAAATCCAGGAATGCCCCGATGCGGTTACCGCAATCAAGTTCCTGGTCGAGGACGGGTCTTACCGTTATATTCTGAGTGGTTCGCTTCTTGGTGTTGAACTTAAGGACATCCGTTCCCTTCCTGTCGGTTTTTTAACCGTCAAGGAAATGTTCCCTCTGGATTTTGAGGAATTTTCGAGGGCGGTGGGCGTTCAGGCCGAAGTCCTGGATTCGGTACGAGCCGCTTTCGAGAACAAAGTGGAAGTTGACTCTGTCATCCATGAAAAGATGATGGAGATTTTCCGCCTGTACATGGTTGTGGGCGGCATGCCCGCTGCAGTTGCCGAGTATCTGGAATCGAACAATATTCAGAACATATTGGAAATTCAGCAAGGCATCATTGAGTTGTACAAGAAGGATATTGCCAAGTACGACCCGGAAAATAAACTTTATCTGAACGAAATTTTCGATCTGATTCCGCCAGAACTGAATAACCAGAACAAGAGATTCATTCTAAAAAAATTGAACGAGAACATCAAGTTTTCCCGTCACGAAAATTCCTTTATCTGGTTAAAAGAAGCGGGGGTGGCTCTCCCCGTTTACAACGTGGATGAACCTAAAATTCCTTTGCTCCTTTCGCGTTCGCGCAACTTGTTTAAATTGTTCTTGAACGATGTCGGGCTCCTTACTTGCCAATACGCGAACGGAATTCAGCTGAAAATCTTGAACGGTGAAAACGCCATCAATTTCGGTTCCGTTTATGAGAATGTGGCCGCGATGGAATTGAAAGCGCACGGATTCGATCTTTATTATTTCAATAGCAAAAAACAAGGCGAACTGGATTTTGTCATTGAGCGAAATGGACGCGTACTCCCCATAGAAATCAAGTCGGGCAAGGATTACAAAAGGCACAATGCCTTAAAGAACGTCTTGGAAACAACCAATTACGCCATTCAAGAGGCGGCCGTTTTCTGCAACGATAATGTT
>JAEEGH010020988.1_pt1 | contig 13529 bp, 9 predicted proteins | sample 9134181 | NCBI WGS metagenome assembly JAEEGH01 (sample SAMN16246544, study PRJNA631951) | gut metagenome | biome: gut microbiome; feature: rumen; material: DP-attached | host: Bos | place: Iran: Karaj | collected 2018-10
CCAGGTACCAAAGACGTTGTTCTTGATGGCTTCATTTGGACTATCTTCCATAAGAGGTACGTGCTTGTGAGCAGCTGCGTGATAAACGATATCAGGCTTGTACTGCTCAAATATCCTGTTGATCCTGAGTGTATTTCTTACTGAAGCAATGAGGACCACAAGGTTCATATCAGGATACTTGTATTTAAGTTCCTGCTGTATCTCATAGGCATTGTTCTCGTAAATATCAACGATTATAAGAGTGCCGGGGTTGTGACCGGCTATCTGTCTGCACAGCTCGGATCCAATAGATCCGCCGCCTCCTGTGACCATTACAACCTTGCCCTTTACATACTCTGCAATAGAGTCAAGATCGACAGTAATTGGTTCTCTTCCAAGGAGGTCTTCAACCTCTACGTCACGAAGTCTTGAAACATTAACTTCTCCGTTTACAAGCTGGTACATTCCGGGAAGTGAACGGAGCTTACAGTTGGTGTTCTTGCAGATATCAAGGATCTTTTTCATCTCAGCCCTTGAAACTGAAGGAATGGCAACGATTATCTCGTCAATATCATAAAGATCTGCACACTCAACGATCCTGTCTCTTCCGCCAACAACGCGGATTCCCTGGATATATTTGCCCCATTTGTTTACATCGTCATCGATGATGCACTTAATGGACATTGTGGAATAGTTACTTGTAAGTATGTCCTTAATGATAATGTTGGCAGCCTCTCCGGCTCCGATTATCATTACTGCCTGGCTGTTATTGCGGTTCTCAACCCTGTGCTTCTGTCCCCTGAAAAACCTGTAGGAGAAACGACTGGTAAATATACCCGTAATCAGGATAAATGTGTAAAAGAAATAGTAGCTCTGAGGAACCGGCTGTACATCGGATTTAAAGAACTGAAGTCCGATAGCATTGAGCACTCCGGAAATGGCACAGGCCATAACCAGGTTTTGCATCTCCCTCTCACCGGCATATGCCCACAAGCTGTCGTAAAGCTTAAAGAAATAGAAAACTGCCACGGTGATAAGGATATTGATCGGCAAAAACGTTATTACCGGATTTAAGAAGTGCTCAGGGATCTCATAGACATGGAAGTCATATCTCATGAGAAGCGCAAGGAAGCTTGCTCCCACTACGCAGATAACATCGTAGAATATGAGCGCTACTCTTCTATAAAGTTTTGCATAATTAAATGGTTCTTTTGTCTTTTTCATCTTGCCTTAACCTTAAAGGTGATAGGGACCATAGCTATCATAAGTGCCACTGTCATTGGGTTGCAGTACTGGAATACCCATTCTGTCATTCCCGCAACAGCAAAGCCTATTACTACTGCGCAGGTAATAAGCGATAACGGCTCTTTGTCCCGATTTTTCTTGTAATATATAATGCCTGAAACAACTGCCGATGCCATGGTGATAATAAAGATTATCCCAACTACAATTCCATGGTCATAAGCAACCTGTAAATATGTATTGTGAGCGTGTATCGCAATCTCTCCATTCTGAAGGGTTGCTCCCATCTCCTCATGTCCCCACATGTTGAGCTGCTGAAGATATGCAGTAAATATTGATATCCTTCCGTTTGATATAACATCAAGAGGATTGGATGTATCTGTATAGCTCTCAAGCTCACTAAGGAGCGCAATCTCAGGTCTTGTAAGAAGACTGGATGCCAGCAGTATGTCTTTTGACTGCTCATCTATTCTTCCCGAATCCTGGTTACCTTGATTGTAGAGGCCATCACCGAAAGGATGTCCATATTCGTCGTAAAGAGCAGTTCCGTTGCTGTCATAGTTGTTGATGTCTATTGGGTATTCATAGGTTCCCACTTCCATTCCAAGAACCTTACCCTTAAAGAGATTTACAAATCTCTCAACACACATAAAGTTTGTGTTGTCCCAGTCAGCTCCGCCTCTTACAAAATCGTCCGCGTCATCTATCGGGTAAAAGACAGGGTCGGCGGCCATAGTCGGCAGTATCCTCTGAAGGGTAAATGCCGCCGGGAAGCAAAGCACAAGTGACAGGATGCACACTCCAAGTATGCGAAGGAGCTGCTTTTTGTGATATGAAATAACAACACAGATAACAAGGATGGTACTAACTCCAATAGCAAGATAAGCAGTCCTTGAAACCGTGAATATTGCGTAGGACATAATAAAGCCAAAAAGAGTCATCTCTTTCCAGGATGTCTGTACAACATCTTTGAGCTTTGATCCAACGGGGAGTGAAATAACCTTCACAATAAGCAGCACTGAAGCCACAGCTCCCATAAAGGTGAAATACTCAGCTGTTACAGTAACCGTGTGGAAGATAAACGCAAATCTTCCGCTGACATATCCAGGGAAGTATCTGTGCAGGTAGCAATAGCCCAGGGATATTGCAAAGTTCAGCATAAATCCCCCGGAGAGTACCTTGTAGAAGTCCTTTCTCTTTTTCCAGACTCCAAACCTTATGTACAGGCAAAGAGCAAACACAGCAAGGTAAATTCCCCAGACCCTGGTATTCCTTAGGATCACCATGGAAATGAGCAATATTCCAAGTAAAATGCCAAATGCTGAAGGTACAACTGTCTCAGTCTTGGTGTGCTCTGCCCCGTATCTGATCTCCATTACCTTTAGGTAAATCAGTCTTATGAGATTGAGCACCAGAAGTCCTAAGAGAACAACTATTATTATCTGATACTTCATAATGGCATTGTGTAGGTCATATTCCTTCTCTGTTTCTGCCATCTTGTTTACGTGATAGTAATAAGCGCCCCAAATACTGCTGCCTGCAACCCAGATAAGATTGTAAAGGTTAAAGAACTCCTTCAGGGAGAATGTAAATAGCAGCATTATAAGAAGCCATATTGTCATACGCCTCTCTGACAGATAATGGAAAATGTCATAGAGGTCATTCATGTACTCTGATGCATACCAAAAAGCCATCGCCATTGAAAACATGATGGCTATATATTGGAGCCTGTCCTCATTTCTAAGGGTCGCCCAGAAGGATATACCCTTATCCCTCTTAACCACATCGTGGTTTATTGCATAAAAGACTATTAACGCTGTAAGGATAAGTCCAAGCTCGTAAAAGACAATGTCGATAACCCTGTAGTCAAAGACCTTTAACGGGAATACCATTATCATCAATGTTCCAAAAACAAGGGCTGCAACCGGGTTGGCTGAATATCTTACCACCTTGCCGACTGTGATTATCTTATCCTTTTCCGGATTCTTTTTATAGAAAATATCTGTAGCAATGCAGATAGCTGCCGCAATTGCTGCTATAACAGCGATTATCCCAAGGGAAATACCCTTTGAGAGGGGAAGCCTGTAATTATATCTGGCTGCCATGTGAAGGCCTTCGATCTTTTCGTAGTTCCAGGTAAGGTCTCCCACATATTCGCTGTTGTCCGGAACATTTTCCAGCGCCACGCGGTACTTGGATCTGCACTCCGCCATTCTCACCGAGTACTCTTTTCCCACTTCCACGTTCATCTCCATTGGGATTCGAACATATCCGGGGAGTGTAAAGTCTGCAGTGTCTACGTATGTCTGAAGGAGAATAGCACCGTTTTCATCACTGAGGTAGCAGGTTACGTATCTGCCATCCTCCATTCCATTTACAAATACATCAACAGAGCTCAGTCTGTCATACCTTGCAACAAAGACCTGGGTAAGTCTGTTGTTCTCAAAGTAGATGATATCGGATTCCGATACAATGGTTCCTCCCGGAGAAGTCTCAAGAACAGTGGTAAATAACCTCAAGGGGAAGATACACAGTATTCCAATTAATGCAAAAATAAGCGTAACAATCTTGATTGCTCTGCTTTTACTAAGTATTTTTCTCATTTTGAACCTTTATTAAAATATGGCTTTTAGCATAAATGCGCACAAAACGTGCATCATAATATGATATCACACACAGGTGGCTTAATCAATTGACGGCGCGGTCACAGTCAAAAGTGGTACGACAAGCCACAGGTACAGGACATACCTGACAAGGTACGTTGGTCCAAGAAGTACAGTGCAGAATGTGAGCACCATTGGCAAAAACGGAAGGATACTCTCCCATTTTTTCTTGGACAGCCTGTATGCAAATACAAACATAAAGATAAAAACATAAACTCCCGGTGAGAACAACAGATGAAGCACAGGCTCATCCTGTTGGAAAGAGCCAATTGACAGGTATCTGTACATCTTATCTATTGCAGGAATAAAGCTTATCCTCTCTCCCGGAGGCTCCACCTCATAACCAAAATATGAGCTGACATCATAAGTAAAACTGTAGACACTGTTGCCCTTGTAGACATTGATAATAGCCGGCGGGTACCAGTATCCATATGAAGTCAGAAGCCATGCATTCACATAGCTAAGTGGGTGCTTTACAAGCTGCGCCTTCCACACCTTCCAGAAATCCTTACTGTTTTCCTCATACAGCTCGTTGTTGAAATCAACCTTCACCATATCGGAAAGCCTTGGTGTGTACTTGTTTAAATTGTTCTCAGGTATATATGACCTGATTATCTCTTTTTCCTCATCAGTAAGGCTCTCGCCGTCATAAGCGTAAACCCTGGCAAGCTGCATGATAGGGACAGTGAGCATCTCCTGATGGTGTGTCCCCTCTGTGTGGCAGGCAAAAGACAAAGCGGCATTAAACACAAGATAAAGAACAACAGGAGCTATAAGCATCACAGGTATAAAGCTCTTTAGCTTCTTCCTGAAATGAATAAACGCAAAGGGCACAAAAACCAGGTATGCATAAAAGCCATTGTGCCGAAACATAGGCATAAGCGCGGCGGTAAGAATAAAGATCACAACCTTTTTCCTATTACCCATAAAGCCTTCAGGGTCCTGTACCATCTGGATCAGGTACACCGTAAGAAGAAGGAGCAGCGCCGAAAACAGGCCGTCCTTGCAGGAGCATAGGGTGTACATAACAATTGTGGGAAAAGCCCCGTAAAAGAGTATCCACAATATCCTCATCTTTTTGCCAACGCCCCTGCTCTTCATGTAGGTTATAACATAAGCAAAGATCGCTGTTATGACCAGCATCTGCAGCAGCGTATATGCAAATATGCCGCCGTTCCACGAGCCGGTAATCTTATGGAAAAGAGCTATTGTCCCTCCAAGAAGAAGCACATGGAGAAGGGGATGGTGCGTAATAAAGCTTCTGGTGAGGACCTCGTTGAGTTCCTCCTGTGCATCATATACGAAAAATCCCGGAAACTCCGCAAGCATAACCGGAATACTAAGGGCTATGAGAGAAATGTAAGTTACTGCGAAATCTCTTTTCCCTGCAATATTGTCTGTGGAAGGTGCCGGTAGCTTTATAAGCCCAAAGAGCTTGCCTCCCCGGCGGGCACTGTCATAGTTGCGCCACACATATCTGGTATCCAGCGTAAACACAGCAATAAACATGAGAAGGAGAAGCATAGCATTTTTGTCGCTAAGGTTGATCGCATCCCCCGTCTCAAGCTGATATCCGAATATTAAAAAGGCGCCTCCCAAAACGCCAAACAAGCCTGACATAAGCCAGGCCAATATTTCATCCTTATTCTTTTCCATCGCGGGTGGTCTCCCGAATCACATACTGCGGATTCTTATTCTGCGAAATATAAACTCTGCCCAGGTATTCCCCCACCATTCCAAGCATGAGCATAATTGATCCGCCGATAAAGATTATAGCGCTCATGAGGGCAGAAAATCCGATCGGAACGTCAGGCAGTACAAATTTCTTGATAATTGTATAAATGCCATAAATAAATCCAAGTATGGCAAGGATGGTTCCTGAAAAAGTTGCTATTCTAAGAGGCTTAATACTAAAAGCAGTAAAGCCGTTAATCCACAGGGCAAAGAGCTTGCCAAGGGTGTATCCGCTCTGGCCAACTTCTCTTTTTCTGTGGGTCACATCTACGTTAACTATATTTCTTGTGGTGCGAAGAACGAGGCCAATAACATAGGGATATGAACTCTCGTACTTGACCATCTCATCAACAACAAAGCGCCTTGAAGCAAAATAGCTGGACACATAAAGGTCCTTGGGCTTGCCAAGCATAACACCTGCCATCCACTCGTTCATGGCAGTGCCAAAGTTTCTAAAGAGGTTATGCTGCTTATGATCGTATCTTGCATATGCCACATCAGCGCCTTTTTCCAGTGCATCTATGAGCTTACCAACTTCGTTAGCAGGTGTCTGGCCATCATCATCAAGGCATACCACATAGTCACCTGTAGATGCATTAAGGGCTGCCATTAGTGCTGCATGCTGTCCAAAGTTCTTGGCAAAGTTGATTCCAAGTACGTCGCCATGCTCCCTTGAAGCCTCGATCTTTTTAATGGTGCCCCAGGTATCGTCGGGTGAGCCGTCATTTACAAGGATTATGTCATATTCATATGAATCCATGCCCTTCATGGTATCATCGATTTCTCTGATAACACCTTCAAGAGTCTGCTGTGATCTGTAGCATGGAATGCAAAAGCTTATCTTTTTCTTAGACATGTTGATCGTCTGCCCCTTTTTACTGCAAAGATTTTTCCATTATTATCATATCATTTTTTTGCCCATCGCTGCACTCAACATCGTTAAGAACTCCTGTCTGTACAAAACCTGCGCGGGTATAGCTCTTAATTGCTGATGTATTGTAGGCAAAAGCCTGAAGCACGGCCTTTTTAAGGTGAAGCACATCCCTGGCATATGAAAGCGCAAGAACTGCTGCCTCGCTTCCGTAGCCCTTACCTATGGCATCATCTTCTCCGATATAGATCCCGTACTCAGCAGATCCATTCTCCTTATCAATACTGTGGAAATGAACTACTCCGACAGGTCTTCCGCTGTTTTCGCAGAGAATGAACTGCACGGCCTTTCCGGTGTCCACGTTTTTCTCCATCCAGGCTTTCTGGCCTTCCACCGTAAAGTCCTGTCTGTAAACATGGTTCATCCTGACCCTGTCCTTGTTTCTCCATGCGACAACCATGGGGATATCTTCAGTTGTTGAGAGGCGAAGGCTTACCTTTTCACCAACCTCTACATATGTATTATTGCTCATGGGGTTACTCCCTTTTATTCTCAATTAGCTTTTGACAGCTTGTAGATAACAAATACATCTGCTACCCTGTCAGTTTCTGTCAACGTGGTATTTATGCCTTTGTCCTGGTAATACTGCATGATCCAATCAGTATCGGAAGTCTTCTTGGATACCACATAAACATTGTCCAAAAGAAGCGCATCCTGCATATTTTCAAAGCCGAACTTTTCTATCTTTTCCTGATACAGAGGGCTCTTTGATGCCCATCCTCCCATCAGGTCGTGATTTGCAAGGCTGTTGTCAACGTTATGGAACATCTTCTCAGAGAAGGTCTTCTCCTCCCCTTCCGTCGCTGAGACACTGGTATAGACGTCAACGAAGTAGAAAGAGTCCTCATGCTCATCAAAATATTTATACAGAGCATCGTAATGGGCGCGCATCCTGGCTCTCTCTGCCATCTCATAAGTAATAACGCCGTACTGGTTTGGCACAAAAGACGCTGAGATTATTCCAATAACCGCAAGGGAAACAATTATATATCGCACGTTATCCTTGCTTGCCATGAAGATCATTCCAAGAAGAACCGCCATCTCCATAAAAAACAGGGGATGGGTAATCCTTATGGGATCCCTGCCTCTTACTATTATGAACATCCAAAGACTTGTTCTGCAGGCAAACAAAAGCACCAGGGAAAGAATTCCCGGAAGCTTTTTATCTTTATCTGAAAGGAAACAATAGATAACAGCAGTGATCAAATAAAGTGACAGCACAAGCAGGTTGTAAGGTGCATCTGTCATGGGATATTCATAGCTCTTTTGATAGGCTACATGCTTAAGTCTGTACAGATAATACAAAAGTCCTGTTCCAAGCTGTTTAAGGAGCGGCGTCTCATCAGTCTTTAGCTTGCTGGCGTAATCAGCAACCGCCCAGAGGGTATCAGTGTTTATCTCCTCATCAAGGCCAAAGTTATAATTTACCAAAAGCTCCTGCTCCGGCTTTGAAAGCCCTATACTGTCGTAAAACTCCTTGTTTTCGTCATATTCCGGAATGTACTGGAAATCATAAAGCTCTGTTCTTGCATCAAAAAGAGCATTGAACTGCTTCCACTCAGGCGCCGAGTACGCCACCTTATGCACCACCTGGGATAGCACAATTCCAAGCCCTATGGCAGCACACAAGATCACATATTTTTTGAAAAGAGCTTTCTTCTCCCCGAACCTTGATATCTGAATTCCATCGCTGTAGTATTCCTTAAGCTCCGTTCTGTCCAATAACCACCTTATGAAAATGGCAACTCCCACAATAGGCAGGGTTAAAAGAAGCATCTCCGACCTTATAAGATAAGCGACAATAATGAGCACGACACTAAGAACATGATCCCATTTAGTGCTTTCTTCATGGGTTAAAATAAGAAAAGCCGCGGTCGCTGACATAAGTCCGCAGGTAAATGTATACTGCACAAAAAGGAAATGCGCCCCGACAGCTCCAAGTGCAAACGCTCCCATCAGTAATGCCGCAATAAACTTAAAGCTCTTTTGCTCAAAGAAAGAAATTATCCTGTGGGAAATAATAAAGATGCAGGCAAACTGGCAAACGCACAAAAAAATGCCATACCAGTCAGCCCCTCTATAAACCCTGTAAAACAGGGCGATAAAGGCGCTTATCGGATACAGCATCTGTATATTGTGTCCTGCGGGAGTCCCGGTATAGGCTCCCGACAGGATATCCTTCATCAAAACATCGTCATTTAAATCAAAGTAGTAGTCTCCCATAACGGAAACCGCCACAATAACAATCAGTGTCAAAAGACCAGAAACTATTAAATTCAGACCCCGGTGTTCTTTTTTCATACAAAGAGCTCCATTTTAGGTGAATTTGTAATACTCCTTAACCCTCATAACAACTTCATCAAGATCATCATTTGTAAGCTTGTAATACATTGGAAGCCTAAGGAGTCTCTCACTCTCTTTTGTTGTATATCTGTCCTCGCCCCTGAACTCACTGTATTTAAGCCCCGCCTTGGCTGAGTGCAGAGGAACATAGTGAGAAGCAGGAAGAATGTCATTACTCATCAGATACTTGATAAGCCCCTGTCTCTCCTCGAAATCCTTACACTTTATGTAGAACATATGGGCATTGTGAACGCACTCCTTTGGAACATACGGAAGTTCAATAAGGCCCCTCTCCTCAAGAGGCTTAAAGGCCTCCATGTATCTGTTGTAGTGATCCATTCTGTCACTGTTGATCTCATCAGCCATCTGAAGCTGGGCATAGAGGTAAGCCGCATTCATATCACTTGGAAGATAAGATGAACCTGGCATGATCCAGCTGTACTTATCAACCTTGCCAAGCTTGTAAAGGGTTCTGTTGGTTCCCTTCTCTCTTATGATGATGGCATTATCTACATATGTATCATCACGAAGAAGAAGCGCTCCGCCCTCTCCCATGCTGTAGTTCTTGGTCTCATGGAAGCTGTAGTTACCAAAATCGCCGATCGCACCAAGTGCCTTGCCCTTATATGTGGACATAACGCCCTGAGCCGCATCCTCTATAACAAAGAGATTATGTCTCTTTGCAATGTCCATGATGGTATCCATCTCGCAGCCCACACCTGCATAATGTACAGGTACAATTGCTCTTGTCTTTGGAGTGATTGCCTGCTCAATAAGGTTCTCGTCGATATTCATGGTATCAGGTCTGATATCTATGAACACCACCTTGGCTCCTCTTAGAACAAAGGCATTGGCTGTAGACACAAAGGTATAAGAGGGCATTATGACCTCGTCCCCTTCCTTTATATCCGCAAGAATTGCAGCCATCTCCGTGGCATGAGTACATGATGTGGTTAAAAGAGCTTTCGACACCCCTGTCTTTTTCTCGATCCATTCGTTATCCAGCGCTGTGTACTTGCCGTCTCCGCAGATCTTCTGAGCTTCTACACACTCTTTTATGTATTCAAATTCTTTTCCCGTATAGGGTGGCACATTAAAATTTATACGCATTTATCAATCCTTTTTCTTAAAGACGATGAGTTTGCTGATGATATAGTTAAGTACTATTACAACAAAGGTTGCCCCAAGTTTTACAGGCATCTTTGGCAGTCCCATAAGGGTAATGAAGATAAAGATCAGAATATTCTCAACTACAAGTGTAAAAAGTCTTCCGGCTGTAAATGATGCCGCCTGTTTCAGGAACGCCCCTTTAGTTTCAACCTTGCCATCAAATACCCAGGTTCTGTTGGTAAAGAACTGGAATGCCACACATATAACCCAGTCGATCGTGTTGTTGACCAGCTCATTAAGGTGCATCACCTCATCCATGAACCAGAAAAGGAAGATGCTAAGGAAGAATGTCAGTCCTCCAAAGAAGAGGTACATAAGGGCTTCCTTATATTTCTTGTAAAAAGGCTCAAAGATATTCAGGACAGGAAGTGACATGATCTTGTCAAAAATATCCTTCTTCTGCGTCTCGTTTGTTTCACTCATTTTAAAAACTCCTAATCATTCGAACTGTAAACTATAAACCTATCGCTCTCAAAGACCATATTATAATCTTGATTGGCAATATAGTCCATCAAAATATCATATTTCTCACCAATGTTAGCATACTCCGCAAGTTCTTTGCCAATAATCACTGTGGGAGTGCTCCCCGATGTACACAGTTCTGTCAGCCGCATCTCAAACTTGGATGTGGAATAGCTGTCAAGATCAGGCCATACAGTATCTATTGCAGGTTCAAGATCGAAGATATAGGCAAGTCCCGGAACACCACCAAAGAGCATAGTCTCTTTTCCCAAAAGGTCACTACTCTTAAGTGCTTCATAGAGTTCATTAAGAGAAGCCGCATTATCTGCAGTTGTCCTCATGGATCTGACCTTTGGTATATTGGCAAAAGAGTCCCTCTTTGTCCCATCAACTCCGTCTCCGAAAGAAAAGCTTGCATGGAATACGGCGCCCTGAACAATAACAACCGTTATTATCATTGTGATCATGGCCTGCCATGCAAAATGATAATGCTTATCACCAAGTCTTTGCATAAGACGTCTCATAAGCCAAAGGGAAATAGGTGCAACAATAAAAAGGTTGTTGATAACAGGGAACGTGTAATTGTTACTTCCAAGGGGCGTTATCAGGATTATCATCAGAGCCCCGAAAGCAAGTGTCTGCTCCTGTTTGCTGCCGTTAAGTACACCTGTGCTTCCTATTATACATAGGATCACGGACACGATCACAAACATCATGGCAGCCTTAAACACGCTGTCATAATAGGTGTAATTTCTTGTAAATACTCCTCTTGCGAAGTAGAACCTTACCAGTACTAATAATCCTCCAATATACAGGATCTTTTTGATCGCAATATACTTTTCCGGAAGGAGCATGAACATTATAATGCCCGCCACCATACATGGTATAAGGATCAGCATGTCACGACCTGTTCCCAGATAAGCTTCAACAATTGAGCTTACCATGCCTCCTGCCGTGTAATCAGAAGCTTTATCAGTCATTCCAAAAAGGCTTCCGATCATCTCGAAATAAGCCATGGGCCCATATATTACTGAAATCAAAAGATACGGAACAATAATTCCTGTAAGGTATCCTCCAATACAGATAAAGGTCTTTTTCACTGCTTCTATGAACTTTCCACCTGTAATAAGCTCATAAAACCATAAAACCAAGATCAGTGCTGACTCTGTTACATTGGGAAACCTCGCCATCACACTAAGGCCAAGACAGACCCCTGCAAAAAACAGGAAAATATTCTGTCTTTCCCACTCAAAAAGCCCAATAAAAAGAAAGATCACCCCGGCTGTAAAAAACAGGTAAGTCAGGTAGTTGTACATTATGGCCCTTGGGCACCAGCAAAGGCTCTCTGCCATAAACTCGCCGATGAATATCATCCATCCCGGCATCCACTGTCTTAGGGCATAATATGATATCAAAACAATAATGCTTATTATAAAGCTGCAATAGACACTCATCCCCAGCATTGTTCCGGCAAAGGGAAGCTTCATAATAAGACTTCCAAGGCCATTACTAAGGAAGGTGGATATTGCCCACATGGGGTCTACTTTGTCAAAAAACTCGTAGTTTGCCAGATTATAGGTTGTATCCGCGATATCAACACCCTGATTTACGCCAATCAGTGGGTACAAAAACAGAACGAGAGGAAAAACATATCTCTCTAAAGGAGCCTGGTACTTTTTTAAATTGTAAAAATTGCTTCTGATGTTTGTCAGCATAGCTCCTCGTCCAGCGCTCTTATTTTCTTAAACAGCCAGGAATCATGCAAAACTCTTCCCACGTAGTCAAAGATCATCTTTCTGATCCAGTCAACGAATATTCCCGCAACAAACACAATAAGCACTGCCCTTAGTGCATGCCATGCAAAGAGCGGCACGCTGTACATCGGAGCCTCTCCGATGCGGCTGCTTATCCAGCCAACCCACCTGTCTCTTATCTCAACATGCATATGCAGCAGATATACACCGAAGGTAAGCGGACCAAGAAATCTCATAAGATCTGCGACCTTGTTCTCCCTCATTTGATAGAACCTGAAGAATGAGAACAGGCCAAGGGATCCTGTGAGTGTAAATATAAAGTTAAAATTAAAGGGCACTTCCTGATAGTGCGCAAAGCCGCCCCAGTTAAAATTGATATAATAAAAAGATATGCTCATGGTTGCTATTGCTGCACATGACACCAGAAAAACAATGGCACTGTTTCTTGCATTGTAGAACAGGACAACATTGTATTTTCGTATATATGCTGCAATAAGATACAGGCAGATAAACCATCCGTAATCATATCCAAAATGATCCGTAGGGAAAAGAACCGGAACAACACTTTTGATAAAGCAGAACCAGGTGAGCAGACCTATGATCACAGCTTTCATCTGCTTTCTTGAAAGCTTATCTACCGCTGCATTCATTACAGGAGCAAAAACATACATAATGATATATGCAGTAGCAAACCAGTAATGCTCGGAAGAAACAGGGCAGACATACTCCACGATTCTGTACATTGAGCCATAGCTCTTAAGTGAATTGGGGCCAACAATGGCCATCACCAGGGATATTCCAATGGTGTAAAAATACACCTGGCAAATGAGCGAAAAAAGGCGACTTGGCTTAACTCTTCCCTTTGAAAGGAAATAGCCGCTGATCAGCACATAAATATTAACCCCCGTAATGCAAAAAGCCTCCATGGCATTGGCAAAAATATTTACCCCCGATGCCGGAATCCCTATCTTCAAAAGGGCATCAGTACCTGTATTGTAATGGAGTACAATTATCATCAGCATAGCAATCACACGCAACATCTCTATGCCGGGATTTCTTTTTTTCTCCGTTATGTTACCGGTAGTTTCCATAACTCCTCCTCAAATAACGCCAGTATACTATCTGACTAAGTCCGTACGGGGCGGATACCGTAAGCGCCCAAAGGACGTGCGCTAACGGTAACCAGCACCAAAGGCTTACTTGAGAGTAGCCTTTCCTTCCCCAATGTTGTAGAGCATGTCACACTTCTCG
>JAEEGH010020995.1_pt1 | contig 13526 bp, 9 predicted proteins | sample 9134181 | NCBI WGS metagenome assembly JAEEGH01 (sample SAMN16246544, study PRJNA631951) | gut metagenome | biome: gut microbiome; feature: rumen; material: DP-attached | host: Bos | place: Iran: Karaj | collected 2018-10
TTTGCATTACTCATAAATAATGCTCAGTTATCAAGTGTTATCATTTTGTTATCAAATCGCTTTTTCACTTCCTTGAAAGCCGCATAAATACGGCATTCTTAGGACTTCGTTAATTATTCAAGTTCCACGGTCCCGGGGGGCTTGCTCGTCAGGTCGTAGAATACGCGGTTGACTCCGCGGACCTCGTTGACGATGCGGTTCATCACCGTCTGGAGCACGTCCCAGGGGATCTGGGCAGCCTCGGCCGTCATGAAGTCCAGTGTCTTCACGGCACGGACGGCCACAGCGTAATCGTAGGTGCGCTCGTCTCCCATGACACCCACACTGCGCATATTGGTAAGGGCCGCGAAATACTGGTTGGGCATCCAGTCGGGATCCGCTCCTCCATGGGTCTTGCGGAACTCCGCGATGGCCTCGTCCACCTCCTGGCGGTAGATGGCGTCAGCGTCCTGGACCATCTTCGCCTTCTCCTCGGTGACTTCACCGATGATGCGGATTCCCAGGCCGGGGCCGGGGAAGGGCTGACGGAATACCAGATACTCCGGGATCCCCAGTTCCAGTCCCACCTTGCGGACCTCATCCTTGAACAGGTTCCGCAGTGGCTCGATGATCTCCTTGAAATCCACGTAATCCGGCAGGCCGCCCACATTGTGGTGGGACTTGATCACTGCGGACTCGCCGCCCAGACCGCTCTCCACCACATCGGGGTAGATGGTTCCCTGTACCAGGAAGTCCACGGCGCCGATCTTTTTCGCCTCTTCTTCGAAGACACGGATGAACTCTTCACCGATGATCTTGCGCTTCTGCTCCGGCTCGGAGACTCCTGCCAGTTTATCGTAGAACCGCTTCTGGGCATTCACGCGGATAAAGTGCAGTTTGTAGGGACCTTTGGGGCCGAAGACCGCTTCCACCTCATCTCCCTCATCCTTCCGCAGGAGACCGTGATCCACAAAGACGCAGGTCAGCTGCTCACCGATGGCTTTGGACAGGAGCACAGCCGCAACGGAGGAATCCACGCCGCCGGAGAGGGCACACAGCACCTTGCCGTTTCCTACCTTCTCGCGGATTGCCTTGATGTTCTCTTCCACGAAGGCATCCATTCTCCAGTCGCCGCTGCAGCCGCAGATGTTTCTCACAAAGTTCCGCAGCATCTTTGTTCCTTCGGGAGTGTGGAGCACCTCGGGATGGAACTGGATGCCGTAAAGGCCTGCCTCCGCATTTTCCGCCGCAGCCACGGGACAGTTGTCCGTGTGGGCGATGGAGGTAAAGCCCGGAGCCAGCCGGGAGATATAATCAAAATGGCTCATCCAGCAGGAGGTCTTCTCAGGAACATCCGCAAAAAGTGCTGCGGAAGTGTCCACGGAAAGATCCGTTCTGCCGTACTCGCGGTTCGTTGCCCGCTCGACCCTGCCGCCCAGTACGTGCTGCATCAGCTGCGCACCGTAGCAAAGCCCCAGGACGGGTACTCCCATGGAGAAAAGCTCAGGGGAGCAGGTGGCCGCATCCTCCTCGTAACAGCTGCTGGGGCCGCCCGTCAGGATGATCCCTTTGGGGTGCAGCTCCCGGATCACATTCAGATCCGTCTTATAAGAATAAATCTCGCAATATACATTGCACTCGCGCACGCGGCGCGCTACCAGCTGGTTGTATTGTCCGCCGAAATCAATGACGACTACCAGTTCCTTGCTCATATCTGCATTTCCTTTCCGCCCGGGAACGATGCTCCGAAAATCAGTTTAGGAGCATTATAGCAAACCATCGATCATTTATCCATACGGAAACCGGGTGTTCCCATCATTTTTTTCTTCTTCACAGCCTGTCGGGATCTCCCCTCCGACCAAAGGATATCCGCATCCTTTCACCCACTTTTTATCTTTCAAAAACCCCCGAAATCTGCTATGCTTTTTTCTACGGAGGAACGAAATGGGGATCATTGTTTATTACTCATTCTGTGCGGTGTGCTCCCTTGTGTTGCTGTTCCTGATCCTGTTTTTGATCAAGCAGCACAACGCCCTGCACATTTTATTTTTCATCTTTGTCTGTGCGGCCAATTTCGGCTATCTTCTTCTGGCGCTTTCCAGAACCTTAAGCGAAGCCTTGCTGGCCAATCAGATCACCTATCTGGGCAGTTTTCTGCCGATCCTGATCATCCTGGCCAACAGCCAGTTCTGTAAGGTAAAGCTCCCAAGGCCCGTTATCGCCCTGCTTTTGGGCCTCAACGCGGTGCAGCTGGTGCTGATCCTGAGCATCCGCTATTCCGACGTTTACTACCGAGAAACTTACCTTGGAAAATTTCACGGCATCTCCTACCTGATCAAGGAATACGGCCCCGGCCACACCTACTATCTGGTCCTGCTGGTGGCAGAAACCCTCTTTTCCGCTCTGGTAGTGCTTTATTCCATCCTGAAAAAGAAAAATGTGGCCTATCTCACCGTCAGCGTTCTGAGCATCGGCTTTCTCATCACCGTCATGGTGTTTTTCCTGGAGCGCATCACCAAGCTGGAGGTTGAGCTGGTCCCGGTCTCCTATATGCTGATCTCCATCCTGTACCTGATCATTTCCTATCGGGATCAGACCTACGACATCGGCACCGGCATTGTTTCGGTGTATGAAGAGCAGAAAAATTATGTCTGCATCTCCCTGGACCGGGATCTGCGGCTCATGGATTACAACAAAAACGCGGCGCTGCTGTATCCCGAGGTGGACGAGGTCCACATCGACTCCGCCCGTTACAACAAGGCAAGCAATCTTTACAGTGACATCATTCTGTGGGTGAGCCACATCCGGGACGGCGCAGATTCAGAGCTGGAAAAGATCATTCCCGTAGGTGACCGCTTCTACAAGACCACCGTCCGCATCCGTCCCAGGAAACGGGGCTATGTGGTGGAGATGATGGACGACACCGAGTTTCAGAACAACCTGCAACTGATGGTGCAGAACATGAAGGATCTGAAGGTTGCGGAGCAGACCGCCATGGAGGCCAGCCGTGCAAAATCCCAGTTCCTGGCCAACATGTCCCACGAGATCCGGACCCCCATCAACGCCATCATGGGCATGAACGAAATGATCCTCCGGACCTCTGACGACACCAGGATCACGGAGTACGCAGGCTACATCGAAGAGGCCACCGGCTCCCTCATGTCCCTCATCAACGACATCCTCGATTTTTCCAAGATCGAAGCCGGAAAAATGGAGATCGTCGAGACCCAGTACCGCCTCAGCGCCATGATCCGCTCCGTGGTACAGATGATGTCTCCCAGGGCGCAGGCCAAGGATCTGACCTTCCGCACCACCGTTTCTCCCTCCCTGCCGGACAAGCTCTTCGGCGACGAGAACCGGATCAAGCAGATCCTCATCAATATCCTGTCCAACGCCGTAAAATACACCCGAAAGGGCTACATCCACTTTCAGGTGGACGGAGAGCCGGCGGAGGAAGGTGCCGTTACCTTGAAGTTTTCCGTTACGGATACGGGCATCGGCATCAAGGACGAGGATATGGGCAAGCTCTTTGAAACCTTTGAGCGCCTGGACAGCCAGAACAACCGCAACATCGAAGGCACCGGCTTAGGGCTCGCCATCACCAAGCGTATCGTGGATAAAATGGAGGGCGACCTGACCGTGGAAACGGAATACGGCAAAGGCAGCACCTTCACCGTAACCCTGACCCAGCGCGTCACCGGCGTAGGTAACGTGGGAGACTGGGAACATACCGATTCCCATGAAGTCCGGTCCAAGGTACGCCCCACCATCAAGGCTCCGCAGATGAAGATCCTGGTGGTGGACGACAACCGCATGAACCTGAAGGTTATCGAAAAGCTCCTCTCCGATTCGGAGCTGACACTGGATATGGCCATCAGCGGGCAGGACGCCATAGGCAAGGCAACAGCCACGGATTACCACCTGGTGCTGATGGATCACTACATGCCGGATCTGGACGGTCTCTCCACAATGCAGCAGATCCGCAAGCTCAATCCCGCTTACGAGAACATTCCTTTCGTGGCCCTCACGGCAAACGCCATCAGTGGTTCCGAGGAATTCTACAAAAATCACGGCTTCTCCGATTACCTGAGCAAGCCCGTGATCTACAACGACCTGATCGAAGTGATTTCGAAATATGTTCCTTAAATGGCGATCACAACAACCATACAACATGGGAGGAGGCCCGGTGCCTTCTCCCTGTAGAAAAAAAATACGGATTGTCTGACTACAGTTTCCAAAAATCCCGAAAACTAAAGGGTTTCTAAACTTTCTAAAACTTCGCGTTTTTTGAAAATTTCTCTTGCATTCCTGTTTCTCCCATGATATTGTGAGGATAAGAAAGTGGCTTAATGGCTGAAAGTGTACCCTTTTCAGCCGGATTCAACCGACGAACGGATTTCGTCGTATATGCTTGCCGGCACGGCAGTCACACTATTTCAGGGAAGAAAGGAGGGCGTGACGATGAGTGCGATTCGCGATACCATTCTCAATAGTTATTTCGAAGCGTATGTTGCTCCGAAGACTACTCGGCATGACTCGCATAAAAAAAGCGAGCTTCGCAACACTTATAATTCCATCGTAAAGATGAATAAGGAAGCGCCCTGGTATCTCCCTGTAACGAGTAAGGATACCCAGAGCTTTGCCGTGCACCTGAAAGAGGGTGCCCGGGAGCTTCGCTCTTCCATCGCAGAGCTTGGCGGCATGGAAGCGGGCGGCATCTTCGATAAGAAGCACGCCTCCTCCTCCGACGAGTCCATCGCCACCGCCATCTACATCGGCGATGAGTCCAGCAGCGAACAGGTTCCCAGTTTTGATCTGGGCGTGCAGCAGCTGGCAGGGCCTCAGGAGAACATCGGACGGTTCCTGGCAGACGGTCCCGTGTCTCTTGCCGAGGATACCTATTCCTTCGACGTAAACGTCTCGGATATGAACTATGAGTTCCAGTTCCATATTTCCGAAGGCGATACCAATCGGGATGTGCAGAATCGTCTGGCACGCCTGGTAAACAATTCCGGCATCGGCCTGAAGGCGGATGTGATGGAGCAGAACGGGCGGTCAGCTCTCCGCATTGTCTCCGAGAGCACCGGATTACCCGCAGGCAAGGACTTCCAGTTCTCCATCACCGATGACCGCACCAGCAAGACCTCCGGTTCCGTGGCATACTTCGGGCTGGATCAGGTCGCATCTCCCGCAACCAACGCTCTCTTCACCATCAACGGTGAGGATCGCAGTGCTTCTTCCAACCACTTCACCGTGGGTAAGATGTATGAGCTGACCCTGAACGGCGTCAGCGAGGAAGGCAAGGACATCACCATCGGCCTGAAGACGGATACCGAGTCCGTGGCCGAGAACGTCACCTCCCTCATCGGCGGCTACAATGAGTTCCTCCGCTCAGTGAACTCCTATCTGGATACCCAGACCAAGAGTAAGCAGCTGGCAGGCGAGCTCAGCAGCATCGTTTCCCTCTACGGCGACGAACTTTCCAAGCTGGGCATCGGTGTCAGCGAGGACGGCATGCTGGAAGTGGATGAAGCTAAGCTGAAGGAAGTGGCCGACTCCTCCGAGGATCTGTCCGCAACCTTCCGTACCCTGAAGGATTTCTCCGGATCCCTGGTCCGCAAGACCGATCAGGTGGCCCTGAATCCCATGGAGTACGTGCAGCGCACCATCGTAGCTTACAAGAATCCGGGACACAATTTCGCAGCACCTTACGCAGCCAGCGCCTACACCGGAATGATGTTCAATTACTACTGCTAAAAGACCCGAACCGTTCTATCCATGATCAGGAAGAACAGGCCGGGTCTTTTTTTGTTGTTTGATATTTCAGAGCTTACGCCAACTCTTCATCCGCCCGGTTCAGGGCAGCCAGGATCACCTTGTCCATATCGTAGTAGCGATATTCTCCCAGTCTCCCGCCGAAGATCACATTTTCCTCCCGGTCCGCCAGCTCGCGATACTTCCGGAACAGCGCATCGTTTTTCTCGTTGTTCACGGGATAGTAGGGCTCATCTCCCGGCTTCCAGGTGGCAGGATACTCTCTGGTGATAACGGTATCCGGCTGAGTGCCGAACTCGAAATGCTTGTGCTCGATGATGCGGGTGTAGGGTACATCCGCAGAAGTATAGTTCACTGCCGCATTTCCCTGGTAATTGTCGCAGCCCTCCAGGGTCTCCTCCTCAAACCGCAGGGAACGGTACTCCAGAGCCCCCAGGGAGTAGCCGAAGTACTCGTCGATGGCGCCGGTGTAGAGAACCTTGTCAAAGGTATCGGGCTCTGCTGCGGATGCATTGGACTCCAGATAGTCCCGATAGGTCAGGTTCAGCCGCACCTCGGCACCTTCCAGAAGGTGCTCTACCATGGCAGTATAGCCGCCGATGGGAATGCCCTGATGGGTGTCGTTGAAGTAGTTGTTGTCGTAGGTAAAGCGCACTGGAAGCCTGCGGATGATGAAGGCAGGCAGTTCGGTGCAGGGGCGCCCCCATTGCTTCTGGGTGTAGCCCTTGATCAGCTTCTCGTAGATGTCCTTTCCCACCAGGCGGATGGCCTGCTCCTCCAGGTTCCGGGGCTCTTCCGTTCCGGCCTCGCTCCGCTGGCGCTCGATGATCTCCCGGGCTTCCTGCGGCGTCCGGATCCCCCACATTTTGCTGAAGGTATTCATGTTAAAGGGCAGGTTGTAGAGTTCGTCATTCCAGACTGCCACCGGGGAATTGACGAAATGATTAAAGGTGGCAAAACGGTTCACGTACGCCCAGACTCTGTCATCGCTGGTATGGAAAATATGGGCGCCGTATTTGTGCACCCAAATCCCGTTTTGCAGCTGCGTATGAACATTTCCCGCGATGTGGGAACGTCTGTCGATGACCAGGACACGCTTTCCCTTCGCCGTTGCTTCGTGAGCAAACACCGCGCCGTACAGTCCGGCTCCCACGATCAGATAATCGTAATGCATGCTATCTCCTTTTCAAAATCACCCCCTGCAGCCAAAGGTACAGAGGGTGATGAAGGGACTATCGTTATACGCCTTACAGATACTTCTTCAGAACTTCTGCCTTGTCGGTGTGCTCCCAGGGCAGATCCACATCGGTGCGGCCGAAGTGACCGTAAGCTGCGGTTGCCTTGTAGATGGGGCGGCGCAGATCCAGCATCTTGATGATGCCTGCGGGACGCAGATCGAAGTTCTCGCGGATGATGGCTACCAGCTTCTCATCGGAGATCTTGCCGGTGCCGAAGGTATCTACCATGACGGAAGTGGGCTGAGCCACGCCGATGGCGTAGGACAGCTGGATCTCACACTTGTCGGCGATGCCTGCTGCCACGATGTTCTTTGCCACATAGCGGGCAGCGTATGCAGCGCTGCGGTCCACCTTGGTGCAGTCCTTGCCGGAGAATGCTCCGCCGCCGTGACGAGCATATCCGCCGTAGGTGTCAACGATGATCTTACGGCCGGTAAGACCTGCATCGCCGTTGGGGCCGCCGATCACGAATCTGCCGGTGGGGTTTATGAAGAACTTGGTATTCTCATCGATGAGCTCAGCGGGCAGCACAGCGTCGAAGACGTACTTCTTGATGTCTGCGTGGATCTGCTCCTGGGTCACCTTGTCGTCATGCTGGGTGGAAAGCACCACTGCCTCCAGGCGGATGGGCTTGCCGTTCTCGTCATACTCTACGGAAACCTGGCTCTTGCCATCTGCTCTCAGGTAAGGAAGGGTTCCGTTCTTGCGGACCTCGGTGAGCTTTCTGGTAAGCTTGTGTGCCAGGCTGATGGGATAAGGCATCAGTTCGGGGGTCTCGTTGGTTGCGTAGCCGAACATCATACCCTGATCGCCTGCGCCAATGGCCTCCAGCTGCTCGTCGCTCATCTGGTTCTCTCTGGCCTCCAGAGCCTTGTCAACGCCCTGTGCGATGTCGGGGGACTGCTTGTCCATAGCGACCATAACTGCGCAGGTATTGCCGTCAAAGCCCTTCTCGGAGGAATCGTAGCCGATGTCCACGATGGTCTGACGAACGATGGCGGGGATGTCCACATTTGCCTTGGAGCTGATCTCGCCGGTCAGTAGGACAAATCCGGTGCAGGTTGCGGTCTCGCAGGCAACGCGGCTGCCGGGATCCTGTGCTACATAGGCATCCAGGATGGCATCAGAGATGGCATCGCAGATTTTGTCGGGATGTCCTTCCGTAACCGATTCAGAAGTAAATAATCTTTTTTCCATAAGTACTGTTCCTTTCTCCCTTTCGGGAAGCCGTCTCTCCGGGATAGTAATACCAGAATATATCGCAGTGCGATAAAAAAGTCCGCTTACGGAAATAAGCGGACTTGAAGGCATTATCAAATCCTCTTATTGTTCGAAAAATCGCTCAGGTAGGCACCTTCCTCTGTAGGGGGTTGCCGTGGCTTCATCGATCCTATGTATCTCCACCAACTCTGAATAAGAGAGACCGTTATGTTGTTATGCTTACAATACTAAAAGTGATGGACTCTGTCAACCCGTCAGGATATGAAACCGGGAGTAGTCCTGCTCATGATCCATCAGGTGCACCTGTGCCCCAAGACTCTGGAGCTTCAGATGGAAATCCTCGTAGCCACGCTGGATGTAATGGATATTATCCAGTCTGCTCTCTCCCTCGGCAGCCAGTGCAGCCAGCACCAGCGCAGCTCCGGCCCGCAGGTCGGGAGCGGAGATCCCGGCGCCGGTATAGCGACCTACACCGTCGATGATGGCGGAATTTCCTTCCACCTTGATATTCGCACCCATGCGGGTGAGCTCATCCACATACTTGAAGCGGTTCTCGAAAATGCTCTCGGTCACGATGCTGGTTCCGGAAGCCAGTCCCAGAGCCACCGTGATCTGCGGCTGCATATCCGTGGGGAATCCGGGATAAGGCAGGGTCTTCACATTGGTGTGACGCAGTCCGCGGGAACATACCACACGCACCGCATCGTCGCTCTCCTGCAGCTCACAGCCCAGCTCCAGGAGCTTCGCGGTGATGGACTCCAGGTGCTTGGGGATCACGTTTTTCACCGTGATATCACCTCTGGTCACAGCTGCGGCGAACATAAAGGTACCCGCCTCGATCTGGTCGGGAATGATGGTATAGTCGGATCCGTGGAGGGAAGGAACACCCTTGATGCGGATCACGTCGGTTCCGGCACCCTTGATGTTGGCACCCATGGAGTTCAGGAAGTTGGCCAGGTCGACCACGTGGGGCTCCTTGGCTGCGTTCTCGATGATGGTCTTACCCTCTGCCATAGCAGCCACCATCATCACATTGATGGTCGCGCCCACGGAAACCACATCCATGTAGATATGGCTGCCCACCAGGCGGTCTGCTCTGGTACGGATCATACCATGCTCCACCACGACTTCTGCGCCCAGTGCGCGGAATCCCTTGATGTGCTGGTCGATGGCACGGCATCCGATGTCGCATCCGCCGGGGAGTGTCACCTCTGCGTGCTTGTATTTGCCCAAAAGCGCTCCGATGAGATAATAGGACGCGCGGATCTTCTTAACGTTCTCGTTATCCACCACCACATCGGAGATGTTGGCGGCATTGATCGTGATTCGATGACGATCGTCCCGGTGCACCAGGGCACCGATGCTCTCGATCGCTCCCAGCAGAACATTGACGTCCCGGACATCGGGAATGTTGTCAATGTGAACTGTTTCATCGGTCATAACGGCGGCTGCCAGAATGGGAAGCGCAGCGTTCTTAGCGCCTCCGATCTCGACCTCTCCCACCAGGGAGTTGCCACCCTTGATCACATACTGTTCCATTCTATTGTCACCTCTTGCAAGGCCTTCTCTTCGTCTTACCGCTGCAGCCAAACCGCCTTTTTACGGGCAGTATTACCCCTGATAACTGCAGACACACAAGATACTTATACCACAGATCCCCCATTTTGTCCACCTGCGCACCCCCGCACGGCGTTCCGGCACTGCTGAAACCTGCATCCTGCGGGCATTCTCGGAGCTTACTCCCCGTCCTTAAAAACGATCTGTGCGAAGTTGTAAAAACCGGGATACCAGACGTTAAAGTCGTGTCCACCCTTCACATCCATCCACATGTAGTTCTCCCCGTCCACAAACCGATCGCAGACATCGGGCAGGTCTCCTGCTGCAGTCCAGTGACTCTGATGCGCCACATTGTCCTCGGTGCCGCAGATATTGTACATATAGTGGATCTCGTAGGGCTCCTCCTCAGCCAGCTTCTGTGCGATGGTGGCTGCGGGATAGGAGGTCGGTGCTGCGGAAAATGCGCCGAACCAGCTGAAGATGTCCAGGCACTCACACATGCCGATGTTGATGGTCTGCATGCCGCCCATGGAAAGGCCTGCCATTGCGTAGTGATCTCTGGCCTCTTCAAAACTCTCCGCATTTTTTCCGTAGGTTGCGTAATTGTCATTGATGTATGGGATCAGGTCGTTCCGCAGCTCCTGACCGAAGAGGTAGAAAGCATTGTAATCCGATTCCTTATCCGCATACTCCTTGGAGGATCTGCCGTTGGGGGTCACCAGGATGAAGGGCTCGATATCCCCATTGGATACCAGATTGTCCATGATGCACTTTACCTTGGATGTAGCGCCGCTGCCCAGGCCCCACTCGTCGATGTCACCGCCGATGCCGTGGCACAGGATCATCACATTGTACTGCCCCTCGGGGTCGTAATCGTGAGGCAGATAAATGTATGCCTCCTTGGTAATGGCAGAGCCGTCACCGAAATAATCCTTCGTCTCGTAGGTAAATTCCTCTACGGTGCCGCCTTCCATATTGATGTTCAGATATCTGCCGGGCACCAAGGCGCTGATCTCCGCAGGCTCCGTGGTCTCCTGAAGGATTGCGTCCTCAATGGCATCTTCCATTTCCTGCTCATTCATCTGCTCTTCCTCCTGCTGTTCCTCCGCTGCGGTATCTGCCTCTGCGGAGGCCTCTGCTGCGGACTCTTCCGTTACAGGCTGTGCTTCCTCTGCTTCCGCGGGAGCCTCTGCCACTTCCTGCGGTGCTTCCGCAGGGGCTTCCTCACCCGCGCCGCAGGCGGTCATTCCCAGTACCAGGCCTGTGAGGAGTACGCCGGTCATCAGCTTCTTTATCCATAGATCCTTATTTTTCATGTTGTCTCCTTATTGCATGTCGAGTTCAAACATTTCCCATCCCTTCGGACAGCTATATTAGCATAAAGCGTTTTCCTCGCTTTGGTCATTGTACCATTGTGCCGAAAAATCCTTAAAAAATCTCAGGAATATGCGCCGATTGCATAATACTTTCATTCCGCGCATTTTTTATGGTAAAATGTCTGCAGATTTTCGTTCAAGAGGAGAAACACATGATCCGTTTACTGTTTGCAGCCATTTATCTGATCCTGTACCTGGTGCTGACCATTCCTTTGATGTTCATCACCTGGCTCATCGGTCGTTTCAATCCCCACGCTGGAGATGTGAGCAGCCTGGCCATCGTCAACTGGGGCTTCCGCTGTCTCTGGGTCATCTGCGGCATCCGCCCCACCGTCATCGGCGCGGAGCGGGTTCCCACCGACACCAGCGTCCTGTATGCGGCCAATCACCGCAGCATTTTCGACATCGTGGTGACCTACCCTCTGGTGAACCGTCCCACGGGCTTTATCGCAAAAAAAGAGATGCTGAAAGCACCTCTTCTGAATATCTGGATGATGCTGCTCCACTGCCTCTTCCTGGATCGGAAAAATCCCAGAGCCGGCCTGAATGTGATTCTGAAGGCCATCGAGCTGGAACAGAAGGGCATTTCCGTTTTCGTTTTCCCGGAGGGCACCCGAAACAAAAACATGGAGAGCACGGAGCTCCTGCCCATGCATAACGGCAGCTTCAAGATCGCTACGAAGACCGGAGTTCCCATCATCCCCGTCACCATCTGCGGCACGGGAAATGTCATGTCCAAGAAGGCGCTGGGCATCAAAAAGTCCAAGATCGTTGTGGAGTTCGGCGAGCCCATCTATGTGGGAGAGCTCACCAAGGAGCAGGCCAAAAATGTCAGCGACATGCTGGCGGCACAGATCACGGAGACCTACGTCAAAAACCTTCCCATGGTGCAGAACTGATCCTCCTCAGAGGGTTCCACGCATCTCCAGGTTGGCCATCCAGGCGTCCAGCAGCAGGTAATGCCCCGCATCATTGCTGCCGTCATCGTAGGACACGGACTGCAGGTTCCTGCCCCGCAGGTAATGCAGGAGATTTTCCAGCATTTCGTTATATTCATATCCATCCAATACACGGTTCGCACAGAGTATCTGCATGGCTCCCGGCAGAAGCTCTGTGGGGCCGTCATTTTTTGCCAGAACGGGATGCATCAGCTCCCGGGAACGGTTCCCCAGTTCCTCGCCTCTGGCCAAAAGGGTGGTCATCAAAAAATTGCACAGATCCCGGTCCACAGCCTGTCTGGTGGACATGTAGGTCAGGGTGCCGAAGAGATAGTCCTCCTGGTCCAGGAAGCCGCTCTGCCCCCGCAGAAGGGATCCGTCAGACAATATCTCCTCCCCGTAGTTTTCCGCGCCGGAAGCCCGGTAAAGCTCCGTCAGTGCCCGGAAGGAGGCACTGCTCTGCTGCACGGTACCTGCAGACTGGGAATACATGGAGGAAGCCTTCTGAAGGCATTCCGTTGCCAGGGACTTATCCTTCCCCTGATAGAGATAACTGAATTTCGACAGGATGATCACATATTTTGCCGCCATCTCATCGCTGATGGCGTCGTAATCCACTCCCACGATCCATTGCATCACCGCAGACAGGACATCTGCGATGCCATCTCCGTCCCCATCGGAAAACACTTCCGGACACAGTTCATAGGCCTGCAACAGATCCAGCACCAGATCGGGCTCCGCCACCAGATCGTCGCAGAGAGCGATGGCCGCCCGTTCCTCCTCCAGCAGAAGCTGACGATATCTTCCGGGGGTAATGACAAAGGAGTAACTGCTCCCCACTACGGGACAAACGATGCGATAGGTACCTTCCGTATCCACGATGGAAAAATCGGCAGTTCCCGCAAGGAGGGAGGCGCCGTCCGTGGCATGGTCCGGCTGGACCGTTCCCTCATAGACCACCGCCCCCGTCTCGTCATTGATAAGTGCAAAGGTCTCGGGGAGGATATCCCGGGCCTTGATGTAGGCGATCTTCTCCGCACCGGAGCTGTAACCCCGCAGGTCCACCAGAACGCCCGGATCCTGATAGGGAATGTCGTAGTTCAGGATTGCTACTTCCTCCATGGAAGGGACGTACTGCCCGATGGCAGGTGCTTCCATGGCTGAGGATCCGCTGCCGTCTCCCACCAGATCGGCAAAGGCGTCCGTAAAAACGTCGGTGCCGCAGCCCGTCAAAAGCAGCGCTGCCGCCAGCATCGCAATATATGCACTTTTCCGAAGAAAATGATGGATTCTCATAATGCCGCTTTCCGTATTTTTGTGCCTTCTCATTATAACAAGCGGCGGCAGGCTTGTCACGGATCGCCTGCCGCCGTTTTTCGTTACCTATGAAGCTGCTGTGGGCCAAATGCCCTTTGCCTCTGACTTATGCGTACTTCTTCACC
>JAEEGH010021001.1_pt1 | contig 13525 bp, 19 predicted proteins | sample 9134181 | NCBI WGS metagenome assembly JAEEGH01 (sample SAMN16246544, study PRJNA631951) | gut metagenome | biome: gut microbiome; feature: rumen; material: DP-attached | host: Bos | place: Iran: Karaj | collected 2018-10
ATGGTTGGAAAAACGGCCGAGATTTTCCAATGATTGGAAAAATATTTTCCAATGGTTGGAAAAAACGCCCCGATTTTTCCAATGATTGGAAAAATTTTTCGGCAGTTTTCCAATGATTGGAAAAAATTTTCGGCGCGGTTGAAAGGTTGAAAAGTTGAAAGGTTGAAAGGTTGAAAGGTTGAAAAGTTGAAAGGGTGAAAAGTTGAAAAGTTGAAAGGTTGAAAAGTTGAACAATGCCCGCGATTGGAGAACGGGTGGAGAAGCGAAAGGGCGTTGTTGGGAGGCCTTTTTTTCTTCACTCGTACGATTCGAATACCCACCGGACGTGCCCGTCCGGCCCGTATACGACGTCGATGGGCCACTCCCGCGAACCGAACACCCGGTACTGGACGCACCTCTCTCCAGTCTGCAGCTCGTAGTGGCATCCCCAAAGCGAGTCCTTCATTTCGATGGGGCGCGAGGTGCAGTACCACAGGCGGCGGTCCGCCGTCTCCCGCAACGGCTTCGCATGCTCCAACCACTCCGACGACCAAATGGCCGCTCCGTACGGCAATGCAGCGGACACTCCCAGCGTGGCCCCCCACAACAGAAGCCCCAACGCCAGCACGGCCAGACCCCGCAAGAACCATTTGAGAGCAGCCCTCATGGCAACGCCTCCGCCGCTGTCTCCGTCTTTTCCGTTTTCCAACCGAGCCACTCAGGATGCTGACTCGGCAACAAATCGGATGTCAGGAGCAATCCCCAACCAAGCGCTCCTGCAAGCAAATACAGCCCCAATGCCCACAGGACGGTCCGAGCCAGCCGCGGATGCTTCTTCCGTACCATCCAAACCCACACGCACAACGCGCCCAATGCCAGTCCCACCAACATCGGCCCCGCAACCGGCAGCCAAGGCTCCGTGAATTCAATCGCAACCACCCCGTCCGCCATGGGGTCGGCCAATTCCAACGTGAGTCCCTCGTTCATTTCTTGATTTTCCTCGACATGAAGTCGCTTTCCCCAACCATCATCATGGGGACCGAACCTTTTTCCTGCTTGGTCTTGCGTTGTTCATGGAAAGCCTTTGGAATGCGGGTTGCGAGTTCCCGTCTAGCAGAAGGCGCGGCGCGAGGAACCCAAAAGGGGCCAGACCCTTTCTCCACGAGACCCGTTTTCCCAACGATTGAAACAATTTTGGAAGAACCCAACTCCCCTTATGGGACCTCTCCCTTTATTTCCCTCGGACGAAATCCTCTTGTGGGTTTTCTCAATTCAGGTTCAACCGAGATACCGCACGTCTTCAATCGAATCAACCATGCGTCCTTTGAAAGGCCCTGATCCCAAGTGTGTTTCTTGGTATCAACGAGAAAGTACCCCGGTTTGAATCCATCCGTTTTGGAATAATTTTCCGGAATCTCGGCCAAGCCGAAAATATACTCCTCGTCCGTATCCAACAGGACGATTTTCGGACCAATGATAAGGGACCCATCCGGTTTTGCAATGCAGACTTCCTTGGCACTCATCTTCCAGAGCCGATACCCGTTCTGAAGGTCCACGATGAAGTCATTGCCACCGCAACCACAGCAAAGACACATGAGGACCAGAGAAGCAAATAAACCCTTTCTTGTCATAGCGACCAACCTCCTGGAAAGAAAACCAATTCCTTACGGCAATTGAGACTACAAGGGACGGATGGATGCGTCAACTCCATTTGCGTCACCCCGCCGCGCCCCCGTGCAAGGGGAGCGCAAGGGGCGCCCCGTCCCAATCCGCCCAAGGAAAGCTCGGGGGATTACGGACAAAATGCAATGGGGACCCTGGGGCCAAAATGCACAATGCGTAATGCACAATGCTCAAAGGGGCGTGGATAGAGGAATCGCAAAGAACGCAAAGGCGGGGGGCGGGAGGGGCGTGGGAGGAATGCGGGAGGAGGGAAGCTGCAAGAATATCTCGAATGCCGCTGCGCGGACTTGGATAGCTGTCGGGACGCGGGCGGGTTGCCTGCGGAGATGATTGGAAACAGATGTTCTTTTAAGGGGTCTGTCCCCTTACCCCTCGGGGGGGGGACGACCCGCAAGATTCAACGGGCCCCTTCCTCCGGCTCGATGACGATCATCGTCCAGTAGCGGAGCGACGGCACGGTGATGTCGGTTTTCGTGCCGGAGAATGTCCATTCGACGCGGCGGGGCACGCCGCCGTCGATGTCGGGCGACGCCATCCACACCCGGGCGGGACGGTTGAACGTGCGCACGGCGAGGCCGAAGTTTTTGAAGACGGGCGGGACGGCCTGGTCGTGGCGGTCGTCGCGCCAGTCCAGATGGGTCGCGCCCGCAAAGTTGAGCAGGTGGATCACGATCTTCCCCTCGGCGCGGAAGGCCACGTGGTTGACGCAGCCTTGCACCGGGCCCCACGCGGCCAATTCCACCGCGCCGCCGGACAGGGCCGGAAAGATGCGTTCGGCACCGTCGCGCAGGAGATTCTCGTAGGCGACCAGGAAGTCGTAGTAGCGCACCATCGTCCCGTGGAGCCCGGGCGGCATCCGCAGCGCGTCGTCGGGGAAGTATTCATTGCACAGCATGTGCTCGCCCAACTCCAGGTGGGAGCCGCCCAGGGCGAAGATCACGGCGTCGGCCAGCAGCACCGCGGGGGTGTTGAAGGTGCCGGACTGTTTGTAGTTCACGTACGCCGCCAGGACGGTGTTCTTGCCGGGCGCGAGCGAGCGGTTCTCCTCCAGGATCGAGGCGATTTCCCCGAAGCCGGTGCGCCAGACCTCGTTGTAGAGGAAATCCGATGGGGCGGCGGCGATCGCGGCCTGGCCATGGCGGTCCACCGCGTTGAAGGCGAGCTTCTTGCCGGGCTGCGCGCGCTTCATCTTGCCGAGGAACTTGCCGTAGCCTGCGGGCAGGTCCACGCGGGCTCCGTCCGCGGCGAAGCGGGGGCCACGGTCGCCGAGCTGGTCGATGTGGAAGCCGTCGAAGCCGTAAACGGCATACACGCCGTCGACCTGCTCCGCAAAGTAGTCCAGCCAGCCCTCGTTGCCCGGGTCCACCAGGAAAATGCCGCTGCGGAAAGGGGCCGAGAGGGAATGGACGTCGCGCTCGCGGAGGGAGGCGTCCTTGTAGATGGACCACGAAGGGCTCACGCCGTCCTCTTCCGCCCACGCCAGCACGCCGAGGCAGAGATCGTAGAACATCGAGGCGATGTTACGCTTGCGGGCCTCTTCGATGTAGCCCTGCACCACCTCCTTCTCGCAGCGGGCGCCGATGATGTTGGGCCATTCCGCGGCGGGGCGCTCCACGGTGCCGGCCAGCGGGCGGTGGTGGTCGTGCATCCAGTCGTAATATTGGATTCCGTTGATGTGGAAGCGGTTGAGTTCCCCGATGACGGAGGCGCGCCGGGCCGCATCCACCCCTCCGAACTCGGAGAGAAAGCCATAGCGGGGGAAACGGGTCCAGTCGCTCGAGACATCCACCGCGACGCTGCCCACGGTGCGCAGCGCCCCCCCGGCGTCCCTGCCGACGATTTCCACGCAATAGCCCTGGAAGTCCTTCCGGGGGGGCGTCCAGGTCCAAGAGGTGCCCTCCGGCAGCCCTTCCGCCCGGATCACGCGGCCCAGATGCCAATAGCGCACCCCCAAGCCGCCCAGGTTGCGGTCGGCGGAAAAGACGACCGGGCTGCCGGGGGCGTATGCCGCCTTGTCGGTGGTGACCGTCACCTCGGGCAAAAGCCGATTTGCCGGCGGTGGGTTCCCATCGCGCCCAGACGGGCCGGATGGCGGCTGGGCCTTCCCGGACTGGCCCAGCAGCAAAAAACCGGCTACGGCCACGGCCCCCGCGGCCTTGGAGAAAACCCCCGTTGCGCCATCCAACCATTTGCCCGGCCTCCCCGGACATTCCCCGCAAACAGGACGGCGCGCTCCCCCCATGCCCGCTTTGCGGGAAAAAGAAGGGAACCTCATCGAGGTAAAACAGGAACGGGCATTCCAAGGGTGGAAGCAGATTTCCATTTCAAAAAAGGAATCTACCGAGGGCGGCATTGTGCGTCAACTTCATTTGCCATGCATAGGGGGGGGGGAAAAAGGGGACAGACCCGGGCCAGACCCCTTTTGGTGGTAGTGGCGGGTGACGAGGTGGGATTCGACTTGGCGCATGGTGTCGAGCATGACGCCCACGATGATCAGACGAGGAAGGCGAGGCCGGGCATGGCGCCGGGGAGGCGGGAGACGAGGCTGATGGAGGCGCCGATGTCCCCACCCTGCCAAGCACCCGGGTTTTGGCCAATCTGGTAGCTCATCGGGAAAGGGGCGGTTTTCCAATGATTGGAAAATATTTTTCCAATGGTTGGAAAATTTTTGCCGATTTTTCCAATGATTGGAAAAATTTTTCGCGCGTTTTCCAGCGATTGGAAAAGTTTTTTTACGGGAACGAAGATTCTTTTAAGGGGTCTGTCCCCTTAATTTCCCTAATCCAACCCCGTTTTGAAGCCTGTAGCTGTATTGTTGTGCACATCAACGAAAACTCGAAACGCAAATGCAGAGGGCTTCATTCTCGAGAAAACGCTCCACATTGGATTCCTTGGAAAATAGACCATTGTCAGATATGGATCCATGGTAATTGTAATGGCCGGAAGATTGTTTGTGTTAATTCGTTCAGGCTCATACACACGCATAATTACGTCAATGATTTCATAGCCATTTGCACAGTAAATAGTTGGAGTATTGGTGACGATTTTATCTGGCTTGCCATATACTCGCATGATGTCTGCTATGTTAGCCCCCTCCAGATTGTTGACTCGCCACAACTCGCCCATTTTGAGATTCGCCTCAAAGTTTTTATGCAATGAAATCAATAGAAAACAGAAGAACATCAGCAATAATAACACACCGCTCTTCAGAAATCGTTTGTAAGCGCCAAACGATTGGAGTGTTTCATGACTTTCCTTCAAGGACACCCTCCTTCACCAGAAGCATGTTGCTTCGTTTTTGGGGAAAAGGGGCCAGACCCGAATGCTGATTAGTTAAGCTCATCTCAGCTGATGACAGGTAGTTGTGCTTACAGTTTGCAGGGTGGAATCTTGCGGTTGTTGTTATCTGTCCGTTGCTCGCCAAATGGATTGTTGCCGTTTCCATAGCACTATGGCGTTCGACAGAAATCATCCGCCAACGTCCCTGTGTTGTCATTCCGCAGGCAAGCAGCACCCATGCTTAAAATATTGATTGCAACTAATTGACTTTACTATAGTTGTGGTTAACTAATCAGCATTCGGGCCAGACCCCTTTTGGGGGCCTCTTTGAGGCCCGCGCGGGCCCCACACCGGCGGCCACAAGCAGCGCGGCGGTCAAGAAAGGTTTCAATTTGAGTGACATCCTGGAGGTCCCTTCGGGGTGCAATCTTTCTTTGGTTGGCAACTTACGGGAGTGCGCATCGGGCGTCAACCGTTTTTTCGGGAAAGGTCGAAATCACTGGATTTCATGGAAAAGATTGGTGTTTTATCGCGGCCGGAGTGTGATTCACCTTGAAAACAAAGGGGGAAACAAGCGTGCGGGCCGGGTGGCGCAACGAAAGAGGGAGGAAGGCGGGAGGAGAGAGGAGGAAGGGAGGGGCGGTCTGCGGGGGCAAGGTTGAAGGAAGAAGAGCGAAGGAAGGAGGGCGGGGGGGGAAGGAGAACCGCGGGCAGGTCGCCCGCGCCCCCAGCAGGGGAGAATTGTCCACAAACTTCAATTGTCCACAATTGTCCACAAATACAAATACAAATGGCTTGGATAGGCGGCGCGACAGGATGTCGCACCTCCCAGGCGGGGGAATGCGGTGGGTAGATAGAGGGAATGCGGGCGGGTCGCCCGCGCTCCGACAGAAAAGCCGGACGGCGGGGGCCGTCCGGCTTGGCAAAGGCGGGGTGCCGTGTTCAGCGGCGGGAGCGGAGGTGGCCTTTGCGGAGGAAGCCGTCGTAGTGGCGGGTGACGAGGTGGGATTCGACTTGGCGCATGGTGTCGAGCATGACGCCGACGATGATGAGGAGGGAGGTGCCGCCGAAGAATTGGGCGACCATCGGGGGGATCTGGAAGGCTTTGTAGAGGAGCATGGGGAGGACGGCGATGATGGTCAGGAAGATGGCGCCGGCCAGGGTGATGCGGGTCATGACGCGGTCGAGGAATTCGGCGGTGGGTTTGCCGGGGCGGATGCCGGGGACGTAGCCGCCGTATTTCTTCAAATCGTCGGCAATCTGGACGGGGTGGAATTGGGTGGCGACCCAGAAGTAGGAGAAGAAGAGGATCATCAGGGAGTAGAGGATGAGGTAGCCGGGGGTGCCGTAGGAGAGCTGGTTCTGGGCGAAGCCTTTGAAGCTCTGGGCGGGGATGACGGCGACGAGGCGCTCGACGAACATGAGGATGGCCTGGGCGAAGATGATGGGCATGACGCCGGAGTAGTTGACGCGCAGGGGCATGTAGGTGCTCTGGCCGCCGTAGGTCTTGCGGCCGACGACGCGCTTGGCGTACTGGACGGGAATCTTGCGCTGGGCCTGGGTGACGGCGACGGTGCCGGCGATGACGAGGAAGGCGAGGCCGAGCATGGCGACGAGGAGGAAGGGGCTCGCGGCGCCCTGCCGGAACATGTTGATGGCCTGTTCGATGGCGCCGGGGAGGCGGGAGACGATGCTGATGGTGATGATGAGGCTGATGCCGTTGCCGATGCCGCGGGCGGTGATCTGTTCGCCGAGCCACATGAGGAGCATGGTGCCGGTGGTCATGGCGAGGATGCCGAGCATGACGAAGGGGACGGGGGACATGGTGACGATGGTTTCGCCGGGGAGGACGTTGAGGCCGAGGCGCTCGGGACGGAGGAGGACGGCGGCGAAGCCGTAGCCCTGGACGATGCAGAGGGCGACGGTGAGGTAGCGGCCGTACTGGATGATCTGCTGGCGGCCGGCATCGCCTTCGCGCGCGAGGCGTTCGAGGGCGGGGACGACGGCGGTGAGGAGCTGGAGGATGATGGAGGCGCTGATGGAGGGCATGATGCCGAGGGCGCCGATGGCGGCCGCGGTGAGGGCGCCGCCGCTGAAGAGGTCGAGCAGGCCCAGGAAGCCGACGTCGCCGCTCTGGGCGACCATGCGGGACATGATGCCGTTGAGGGTCGCCACGTCCACGCCGGGGACCGGGATGACGGCGATGAGGCGGCAGACGAAGATGAGCACCATCGTGAAGAAGATGCGCTGCCGCAATTCGGGGATTTTCAGGCTGTTGGAAAAGGCGGAAAGCATGGGAGCCTCTCTTTGGCGGGTGGAAGGGGCGGGATGCGGAACGGGGGAAAGCGGCGGCGGCGGGGCCGCGGACCGCTTTCCCCGGGGGCGCAGGGGGTCAAGCCTCCTGGGCGGAGGGTTTCTTGGCGCGGGCGATGATTTCGCAGGTGCCGCCGGCGGCCTCGATCTTGGCCTTGGCGGCGGCGGAGAAGGCGTGGGCCTTGACGGTGCGGGGGCCGCCGACTTCGCCGTGGCCGGCGAGGATCTTGACGAGTTCCTTGCCGGAGATGCGCCCTACGGCGGCAAGGGTCTCGGGGGTGATGTCGCCGTCGACGATCTTGACGATTTCGCCGATGTTGAGGGCGGCGTATTCGGTGCGGTTGGGGGAGGTGAAGCCGCGCTTGGGGATGCGGCGGATGAGTTTCATCTGGCCGCCTTCGAAGAGGGGCTTGTGTTTGTGGCCGGTGCGGGACATCTGGCCTTTGTTGCCTTTGCCGGAGGTGCGGCCGAGGCCGGAGGATTCGCCGCGGCCGACGCGGACGCGGCGTTTCTTGGCGCCGGCGGTGTTCTTGAGTTCGTGGAGATTCATGGGGGATCCTTTCGGGAGGGTTTACTGGCGCAGGGCCTGGACTTCCTCGCGGGAGCGCAGCTGCATCAGGCCGTCCATGGTGGCCTTGACGACGTTGAGGGGGCAATCGGCGCCGAGGGATTTGGCGAGGACGTCGCGGATGCCGACGAGGTCGAGGACGGCGCGGGCGCCGCCGCCGGCGATGACGCCGGTGCCTTTGGCGGCGGGGCGGAGCATGACGCGGGCGGCGCCGCAGCGGCCGATGACTTCGTGGGGGATGGTCTTGTCTTTCATGGTGATCTTGACCATGGCGCGGCGGGCCATTTCGGTGGCCTTGCGGATGGCGTCGGCGTTTTCGCGGGCTTTGCCGAGGGCGTAGCCGACCTGTCCGTCGCGGTCGCCGACGACGACGAGGGCGGAGAAGCTGAAGCGGCGGCCGCCCTTGACGACCTTGGCGCAACGGTTGACGCGGACGACGCGTTCCATGGCCTCGCCGGGGGACTTCTGGGTGTCTTCGGGTTTTTTGTTTTCGCGTTTCATGGGTACCTCGGGCTTAGAATTGGAGTCCGGCTTCGCGGGCGGCGTCGGCGAGGGCCTGGAGGCGGCCGCGGTAGGCGAAGCCGCCGCGATCGAAGACGACGGCGGTGATGCCTTTGTCCTGGGCGGCCTTGGCGGCGAGGGCGCCGAGCTTCTTGGCGGTTTCGACGTTGAGTTTGGAGCCCTTGAGCTCGCCGGCGGCGGTGGAGACGGCGGCGAGGGTGCGGGAGGCGGCGTCGTCGACGAACTGGACGTAGTAGTAGCGGTTCGACATGAAGACGCTCATGCGGGGGCGTTCGGCCGTGCCCTTGACCTTGCGGCGCAGGCGGAGGTGGCGGCGGACGCGATATTCTTTGAGGGATTTCACTTTCATCAGGACACCGTCTTTCCGGCCTTGCGGCGCACGTGTTCGTCTTTGTAGCGGACGCCCTTGCCCTTGTAGGGCTCGGGGGGTCTGAAGGAGCGGATGCGGGCGGCGACTTCGCCGACGAGCTGTTTGTCGATGCCTTCGACCTTGAGGTTGACGCCGTCGGCGACGGTGACGGTGATGCCCTCTGGGACGGGGTAGTCGACGGGGTGGGAGAGTCCGAGCAGGAGGTTGAGGTTCTTGCCGGAGATGCTGGCGCGGTAGCCGACGCCCTGGATTTCGAGCTCGCGGCTGAAACCCTTGGTGACGCCCTCGACCATGTTGGCGAGGTGGGCGCGGACGGTGCCGTGCATGGCGCGGGAGAATTTGTCGTCGGCCGCGCGGGAGACGGTGAGCTTGCCGTCCTCGAGCTTGACCTGGATGCAGGCGGGGACGGGGATGGAAAGCTGGCCCTTGGGGCCTTTGAGGGTGGCGGTGCCGCCGTCGAGCTTGAATTCGACGCCGGCGGGGACCGCGACCGGTTGTTTGCCGATTCTGGACATTTCGTGGACCTCCTTACCAGACGTGGCAGAGCACTTCGCCGCCGACGTGCGCGGCGCGGGCCTCGCGGTCGGACATGACGCCGCGGCTGGTGGAGAGCACGGCGGTGCCGATTCCGCCGCGGACGCGGGGGATGTCCCCGGCGGCGACGTAGCGGCGCAGGCCGGGCTTGGAGACGCGGCGGAGCTGCTGGATGATGGGTTTGTCGTTGTAGTCGTACTTGAGGGTGATGCGCAGGCCTTTCTTGCCGTCGTCGTCGAAGTCGGCGGAGTCGGCGATGTAGCCTTCCTTCTTGAGGATGCGGGCGATCTCGGCCTTGAGGCGGGAGTGGCCCATTTCGACGGCCGGGAGGCCGGCCTTGCTTGCGTTGCGGATGCGGGTCAGCATGTCCGCGATGGGATCGGAACAACTCATCGTATATCCTCCTACCAGCTTGCCTTCACCACGCCGGGGATCTTGCCTTCCGACGCGAGTTCGCGGAAGCAGATGCGGCAGAGTTGGAATTTCCGAATGTAGGCGCGGGAGCGCCCGCACCGCCGGCACCGGCGGTATTCGCGCGCGGAGAACTTGGGCGTGCGCGCGGCTTTCGCCATCCATGATTTCTTAGCCAAAACAATCCTCTCTTTCGAATCAGGCGTTCGCGAAGGGCATGCCGAGGAGCTTGAGCAGTTCCTTGGCGTCCGCATCGGTTTTCGCCGTGGTAACAATGGTGATGTCCATGCCCTGGACGCGCTTGACCTTGTCGGCTTCGATTTCGGGGAACAGGGACTGTTCCTTGAGGCCGAGGGTGTAGTTGCCGCGGCCGTCGAAGGCCTTGGCGGGGATGCCGCGGAAGTCGCGGATGCGCGGGAGCGTGGCGTGGATGAGCCGCTCGAGGAACTCGTACATGCGTTCCCCGCGGAGGGTCACCTTGGCGCCGATCGGCATGCCTTCGCGCAGCTTGAAGTTGGAGATGGACTTCGTGGCGTGGGTGATGGCGGGACGCTGGCCGGTGATCTTGGCCAGGTCGTCGGCGACGGCCTTGAGCATGTCGCGGTCGACCATGGTGTTGACGCCCATGTTGACGACGACCTTGGAGAGCCGGGGGATGTCCATCACCGAGGGGTATTTCCCGGAGGCCTTGAGGGCCTTGACGACTTCATTCTGGTATTTGTCTTTGAGAACCGACATGTGGCACCGCCTATTCCTTGTCCGTCTTCTTCTCGGCCGGCGTGACGACCGCGAGCTTGCAGGCCGCCATGGGGGCTTCCTTGGTGACGACGCCGCCCTGCGGGTTGTCGTTGGACTTGCGCAGGTGCTTGGTGACGAAGTTGAGGCCTTCGACGAGGACGCGTCCGGTCTTGGGGAAGACCTTGAGGACCTTGCCCTGCTTGCCGGCGTCGGCGCCGGAGAGGGCGCGGACGGTGTCGCCGCGGCGGACGTGGAGCTTTTGTTTCTTCGCTGGCTTGTTCATTTCACAGCACCTCCGGGGCGAGGGAGATGACCTTCATGTAGTTCATGTCGCGCAGTTCGCGGGCGACGGGGCCGAAGATGCGGCTGCCGCGCGGGTTCTTCTGGTCGTCGATGAGGACGACGGCGTTGTGGTCGAAGCTCAGGGTCGAGCCGTCGGGCCGCCGGATGGGGGCCGCGGTGCGGACGATGAGGGCCTTGGCGACGTCGCCTTTCTTGACCATCCCGACGGGCTGGCACTCGCGGATGGAGACCTTGATGATGTCGCCGATGCCGGCGACGGTCTTGCGCTGGCCGAGGACCTTGATGCACTTGGCCAGGCGGGCGCCGGTGTTGTCGGCGACCGGCAGTTCCGTTTCCATCTGGATCATTTCGCCACCTCGTTTCCGTTGGCGCGGGAGACGACTTCGACGAGGCGCCAGCGCTTGGTCTTGGAGAGGGGGCGGGTTTCCTCGATGGAGACCTTGTCGCCCTTCTTCGCCTCGTTGTTTTCGTCGTGCGCGTAGTACTTCTTGCTGCGGCGCATGATCTTGCCATACACCGGGTGCGTGATGCGGCGCTCGACCGACACCACCACCGTCTTGTCCATCGCGTCGCTCACCACGACGCCCGTGCGCGTCTTGCGCACATTCCTGGTTTCGTTCGCCATTTCGCTTACTCCGCTTTGGTCTCGTTGAGCACCGTCCGGATCCGCGCGATTTCGCGGCGGGCCAGGCGGATGCGGTCGGGCTTCTCCAGCTGGGCGGCGGCCTGCTGGATGCGCAGGTTGAAGAGTTCCTTTTCGGATTCGGCGAGCTTTTCCTTGAGCTCGTCGGCCGACAGGTCCCGAAGTTCCTTCGCTTTCATCGTACTCGTTCCTCCGCTTTACAGGACGACGCCGTTGCGCACGAAGACGGTGCGGATGGGCAGCTTGGTGGCGGCCAGGCGCAGGCACTCCTGGGCGGTGGCCTCGGGCACGCCGTCCATCTCGAAGAGGATGCGGCCGGGGCGGACGACGGCGACCCATCCTTCGATGGCGCCCTTGCCCTTGCCCATGCGGACTTCGAGGGGCTTCTTGGAGTAGGACTTGTCGGGGAAGATCCGGATCCAGAGCTTGCCCTTGCGCTTCATGGCGCGGTTCATGGCCACGCGGCAGGCTTCGATCTGGATGTTGGTGATCCAGCAGCGCTCCATGGCGCGCAGGCCGAATTCACCGAAGGCCAGGGTGTTGCCGGACATCGAGTTGCCCTTGCGGGACCCGCGCTGGCTCTGGCGGTACTTGACACGTTTTGGCATCAAAGGCATTTAGATCCGCTCCTTTCCGGTGCGGGGCGCCGCGGGGGCGGCGGCCGCGGATTCGGGCTTGAGGCAAATCCAGCACTTGACGCCGACCTTGCCGGCCATGGTGTGGGCCTCGGCGAAGCCGTACTGCACGTTCGCGCGCAGCGTCTGGAGCGGGACCTTGCCCTGCATGTAGTGTTCGGTGCGCGCGAGCTCGGCGCCGCCGAGGCGGCCGCAGGCCTGGACGCGGATGCCGAGGGCGCCCATGTCCATGGCGAGCTGGAGCGCGCGTTTCATGGCGCGGCGGAAGGCGACGCGGCGCTCGAGCTGCAGCGCGATGTTCTCGGCCACGAGCTGGGCGTTGGAGTCCGGGTTGCGGACTTCCTTGATTTCCACGTAGATTTCCTTGCCGGTCTTGAGCATGAGCTCTTCGCGCAGCTTGTCGATGCCCTCGCCCTTGCGGCCGATGATGACGCCGGGGCGGGCGGAGAAGACCGTGACGCGGGCGCGCTGGGCGTAGCGTTCGATCAGGATGTCCGCGACCGCGGCTTCCTTCAGGCGCGCCTGGACGATGTCACGGATCACGATGTCTTCGTTCAGCAGGTCGCCGAACTCCTTGCGTTCCGCGAACCAGCGGCTCTTCCATTCCTTGTGGACCGCCGTCCGGAACCCGATGGGATTTACTTTTTGGCCCAAAATGTGCCTCCTGGTGTTCTTTTTAAATCACTTCTTCGACGGCTTCTCGTCCGTCAGCACGATGCTGATGTGCCCCATTTTCTTGCGGATGGGGGACGCGCTGCCGCGGGCGCGCGGCCAGTAGCGGGGAATCGTCGGCCCGTTGTCCACGACGGCCTTGGCCACGTAGAGGTTCTCGGCCGAGGCGTTCGCGTTGTTTTCCGCGTTGGCGATGGCCGACTTGAGGGTCTTGGCGATGCACACGGCGGCCTTGCGCTTGTTGAGCTCGACGGCCTGCAGCGCTTCGCCGACGCTCTTGCCCTGGATCGCGCGGGTCAGGTCGCGCGCCTTGGTCGGCGTCATCCTCACGTATTTCGATGTTGCTTTGATTTCCATGTCACTTTCCTCGGGAACCGGCCGGTCTTGCCAAGACCGCCCGGTCCCCCGTTTGCGGGGCCTCGCCTCGGGCCGTCTCCTCGACGACCGCTCCGGCGATTCTCTCTCTCACATCCACGACGCGGACGGCACCCACGCGCCTGCGGTCCCGCAGGACCGACAGCGCGAGGCCGTACCGCATCCCGTCCCTGGATCCGGCGTCCAGCACCACCATGCCCAGCTCCGGGTTGACGTCCACGACCGTCGATTCGATCGGGGCGTCCGGAACCGGTTCCCTGGCGGGGCCTTCCTCGCGGGCCCTGCGCTCTTCCCTGCGGTCGAGCGCGGCCTGCGCGGCGGCCAGCGCCTCGCCCAGCTTCGCGTTCCGCCGCCGCATCTCGTCCAGCTCGCTCCGGAGCAGGGCGTTTTCCGCGGACAGGCGGGACGTGACCAGGCGGGACTCCTGGGTCACCAAATCCAGCAATTCGTCGTTCCGCCGCGATTCCGCCGTGCCAATGGTGGCGGCCGCTTCCCCCGCT
>JAEEGH010021002.1_pt1 | contig 13524 bp, 10 predicted proteins | sample 9134181 | NCBI WGS metagenome assembly JAEEGH01 (sample SAMN16246544, study PRJNA631951) | gut metagenome | biome: gut microbiome; feature: rumen; material: DP-attached | host: Bos | place: Iran: Karaj | collected 2018-10
CCGGTCACGACGCAGATCTCCTGGTTCTGTGCGGCCATCGTCCTGACCGCTGACTCGAGATCGCTCCAGATGCCGGCATTGAAGGCATGGGTCTGAGGACTCATGTTGGACAGGAAGAACGAGTCATCCATTGCGGCGGCCGACCATTTCTGGTCTGCGGCCGGAATGAGGTGGCCTCTGTCATAGCCGGAGCCCTTGTAGTCATTGAGCGTGGCGCTGCCTGTGGGGATTGACGGGTCCTCGCGGAAGTTGTCGGCACGTGAGGACTCATCGGAGAAGACCTCATCAGCCGTGAGAAGATATGCCACCCAGCGCGGCTGCTCATGCTCCTCGTCGTAGCAGAGCGTATAGCCTGTGTGCTGGACAATGATGTCATCCTTGTCATGTTCCGGGATGGCCAGCTGCTCGGAGACAGAGTCGAACACAAGGCTGACCTTGATCGGGTTCTCAACCGGTGTGATGATGAAGATCGTGATGACAATGGCAAGGATTATCAGAATCCATATTACGGGGTGCTTCTTGGCTGATTTTCTGACAGAGCTTTTGACTGTGCGCTTGATGTCCGACTTTATTGACGGTTTCTTCTGTGCTGGCATGTTCAGATTATAGCTTGGCGGCAGGTTTTTCGGAAGATAGAATCACGGCGATACAGCTCAGAACAACGCAGAAAACAGTCTGGACCAGCATCCATGGGCCGATATTGTTGCTGTGGGTGTAGACCGCGTTTGTGATCAGGGCAGCATCCTTGTAAGTGAAAAGCCATGCGTTGACAAGGTTGTTGGCCAGATGAATTCCTATGGCGGCCTCTATGCCGCGGGTACGGAGGGTCACCGCCATGAGCGCGAAGCCCATTATGAAGTAGAAAACCATGGCATAGACTGCCTGAGACCCGTGGACCTCCGGGTTCTGGAAGTGGAAGATGGTGAACACAACAGCAGATGCAAGACAGTAGTAGAGCTTCTGTTTGGGCCTGGTCTCAAGGTCATCGGTCACGAAGTATGCCACATAGGAGCGGCAGATGATCTCCTCCATGAATGCGGCAAGGGCCACAAGAATGAATGAGAGAAGAAAGTCCAGCGGCCATCCGCTCTTAAGGCTGTATGTGAAGTTTCCCGGCGAGATGGCCTTCCAGATGAACGTGCTGCCCGCCCCAAGGACGAACATGGCACAGAAACCTATCAGCATCGGTTTGACGCGCACAACAGTGCTCTCGCTGATCATCTTCATGAACGGGAACTTAAGGAATCTCACCACAACCACCACGGTGACTGCGATGAATGCGATGTAGCTGATGATGTTGAACAGGATCATGATGCGCTGGTCTGCCTGACCGTGTGGCATGACCATGCTGAGGATGACGTAGATAATGAAGATCAAAGGAAGGCCGAAGAACCATCTGACGAGTCTTCCCATCCCCTCCTTTGAGTACATCGGTCTTCGGATCTTCTGGTCTTTCATCGCTTTATCCCATGGGCCTTCATGTACCACATGGTCCCCAGGGAGCCCTTTGCCAGCTGGATGCTTCCGCTCTTTATCCTGTCGGCAATGGCGTCAAGTTCCTCTGATCCGGCATTCGGGGAGACAGTAATGCTGAGGCTTGGCGCGCAGCCCACCCTAGAGCAAAGCTTCTCCACGATCTTCAGGGCATGGGCGGGACTTCCGTCACAGACACAGGCGCTGAACATGTACTCCAGGGAGCTCAGGTCATAGGAGCCCAGGACAGTCTTGATGAAGGAGCGCATAGGCTCAGGGGTCTCTTTGCCGTCTTTCTCGAAGACAAGGCCCAGATTGTCGAAGTCACCAAGGATCTCCGGATCAGAGAGAGCCTCTGACACAGGTACAAGTCTTGTGTCCTCGAGCCTATCTGAGATTTTTCCGGCGATTGCGGTACAGGTTTCGGTGTGAACTATGATGAACATGGCAAAATCCTCAGAAATCAAGTTTCCTCAGTTCCTTCCGGAAGAAGAACAGGGAGAGAACAAGCGCGAAGACCTCGGCTGTCAGGAAAGAGAACCAGACTGCATTGAGGCCGAAAAGCCTGCCGAAGAGCCAGGCGCACGGAATCAGGATGAAAAGCTGCCTTACAACAGAGACAACCATGCTGTAGAAGCCATCGCCCATTGCCTGGAACAGGGCCCCAAGGATGATGGAGATCGCCGCAAGCGGGAATGAGAGACTTATGAGCCTCAGGGCAACCTCACCAAGGGACTTGAGTGAGTCAGAGGCATTGAAAAGCCCGAGAAGCGCATCCGGGAACAGGTTGAAGATCAGGGTTCCCAGGCTCATGAAGATGAATGCGAACACAATTCCGAGCTTCAGGGCCCTCATCATCCTCGGCTTGTTCTTTGCGCCGTAGTTGTATCCCAGAATCGGCATGAGACCGCTGTTCATTCCGAAGATCGGCATGAAGACAAAGGACTGGAGCTTGAAGTAAACGCCGAACACCGTGGTGGCCAGCACATCGAACGTGATCAGGATCGCATTCATCAGACTTGTCATTATCGTGCCTATTCCCTGCATGATGACAGCCGGAAGGCCGACCTTGATGATGTCCTGTGCACTGTCACGGTAAATCCTGGGCCTCAGGAGCCTGACGCTCAGGTGCCTGTTGCGCTTGAGGAACACAATGCCCATGAACATGGCAAAGATCTGCCCGGCAACCGTGGCATAGGCGGCGCCTGCAACACCCATGGCCGGGAATCCCAGATATCCGAAGATCAGGATCGGGTCGAAGATCACGTTGAAGATGGCGCCGCTTGCCTGGATGATCATGGGGTGGATTGTATCACCTGTAGACTGAAGTGCCTTCTCGCAGAAGACATTCACGAATGAGCCCATTGAAAGCATCATGCAGATCTTCAGATAAACGCTTGTCATTGAGATCAGCTCGGCATCTGACGTATAAAGCCTGATGAAAGGCTTTGACAGGAAGGCTCCTATCAGCACAAAGGCCACCATCAGCATGAGCTCCATGGTATAGCCTGTCTGCGCGGCCTTCTGGGCCTCTTCAAAACGGCGTTCCCCCAGTCGCCTGGAGATGACTGAGCAGACACCCACGCTTGTTCCGATCGCGAACGAGAACATCAGCATCTGCATCGGGAACGCCAGTGATACCGCAGTGAGGGCTTTCTCGCTGTAATGGGACACGAAGATGCTGTCCACAATGTTGTACAGGGCCTGGATAAGCATGGAGAACATGGTGGGCACAGACATGACCACCAGCAGTTTTCCAACCGGCATTATCCCGAGCTTGTTCTCAACCTGTATTGTCTTTCTGTCTTCTTCCATCTCAATTCCTCACAGGGCCGCGTATCTGTCCTTTATCTCTTTCTCAACGGAGCTGACAAAGGCCGAGACAGCCTCCCTGTCCTTGGGATCCGGAGCCTTCACAGGATCACCGACATGAAGGAAGCAGTCCCTTCTCTGGAATACATGCTTTCTGTCCTCGAACGAGTCCCTCAGGCCCTTGACAGTGACCGGAACGACATAGGCTCCGCTCTCCGTGGCCATCCTGAATGAGCCGTGCTTGAAGGTGCCAATCTCTCCGGTCTTGCTTCTGGTGCCCTCGGGGAAGATGATCATCGAGTGGCCCTTTCTGATGTTCCCGGTTGCCTTGTTGACGGCATCGACGCTCTTTCTCAGGCTCTTGCGGTTGATGAACACAGAGTGTGTCATGGCGATCATGACGTTGATAAGAGGAGCAAAAAGAAGCTCCCTCTTTGCCACAAAGCCTGCTCTGGCCTTCAGGCGTCCGAGCATCAGGACGATGTCCAGGATGCTGGTGTGGTTGGAGACAAAGCAAAAGCCCTCTCCTTCATTGACGCGCTTTCTGATTGAAGCTATGTCACCGGACATGTGGACACGGATGCCCGCAATCCACAATCCCGTGTTCGAGATCACCGCAGCATGCCAGAAGACAAGCCTGTCTGCAAGCTTTCGCATGCCGAAAAGCCTCAGGATCAGTGCCGGGATAATCCCCGTGAACATCGCCACGGCGGTCATTGCCATTATTATTACCAAGCCCCACAGAACGTAGACCATTCTTTCCTCCGTATCAGCGCTCAGTCGAAATCCCTGCGGTAGAGTCTTGCATAATGACCTCCGCCGGACAGGAGCTTCTCATGGGTGCCCGTCTCTATCACCTTGCCGTCTTCAAGGACTATTATGTTGTCCGCCCCGCGGATTGTTGTCAGGCGGTGAGCTATCACTATCGATGTCCTTCCTACAGAGAGCCTGTCAAAGGCATCCTGGATCAGATGCTCGCTCTCGTTGTCCAAAGACGATGTCGCCTCGTCGAATATCAGGATCGGCGGATTCTTCAAAAACACACGTGCGATCGAGATGCGCTGCTTCTGACCGCCGGAGAGCCTTGTGCCGTGCTCGCCCACCTGGGTGGAGAGCCCGTCAGGAAGGGACCTGACAAAATCCCCGAGATTCGCAGCATCAAGGGCCTGGTACATCTGCTCGTCCGTTGCATCGGGATTTCCGTAACGAAGGTTCTCGCGGATATCGGCGTCAAAGAGGAACACGTTCTGCTGGACAAAGCCGATGTTCTTGCGCAGGGATCTCTGCGTGACGCTGCGGATGTCCTGTCCGTCAATTGTGATGGACCCGCTGTCAATCTCATAGAACCTGGGAAGAAGGGATGCGGTGGTTGTCTTTCCTGCTCCGGAGTCTCCCACTATTGCCACTGTGGTTCCGCCCTTGATGTCAAAACTGATGTCTCCGATGACCTCGCCGTCCTTCGTGTCATAGGTGAACCTGACGTTCTTATATGAGATGTCGCCGTTTGTGACCACAAGGTCCTTTGCCTCAGGGCTGTCCTTGATGGAGGGCTCAACATCCATGACCTCGGTGAACCTCTCGAATGCCGCAATGCCCTGGCTGAGCTGCTCGACGAAGTTGATCAGCCTGTCAATAGGCTCAAGGACCACACTCACATAGAGAAGGAAGGCCACCAGGTCATAGGAGTGGATGACGCCCCTGTAGATCAGAAGCGCACCGCCTACGACGGTCGTGAAGTAGTACATGTTCCTCAGCCATCCCATACCGGTCTGGTAAGATGCCATGACAGAGTACTGCTTCTTCCTGCTCTCCTTCAGGTCATTGTTCGAGCTGTCAAAGAGACCGCTCTGGAATTTCTCACTGGTGAAGGACTTCACCTCACGTATGCCCTGCACGGAGTTCTCCACGTTGGAGTTCACATCCGCCACATGGGAGCGGACCTCCCTTGCCACGCGCTTCTGCCTGCGTCCGAAAACAATGCCCCAGGCAACAAGGAACGGGAAAGGAATCAGTGAGATCAGAGCCATGGGGGCACTGTAGCTGAACATCACCACATATGCGCCGATGATTGTGGCGAATGAGATCAGGCTGTCCTCCGGGCAGTGATGGGCAACCTCCGCTATCTGGAAGAGGTCGTTTGTCATCCTGCTCATCAGATGTCCTGTCTTGGTGTGGTCATAGTAACCGAAGCTAAGCTGCTGGAGGTGACCGAAGAGGTCTCTTCTCATGTCGTTCTCGACATAGACGCCCAGCACATGTCCCCAGCGGATCCTGATGTATGTGAAGCAGGCCTGGACGGCATAGATGACGAACATGGCCACAAAGCACACTATCATGCTGCCCCAGACCTGATCAGGGATCCAGGTCCTGAGGAGCTCCCTGGTCAGCGCAGGGAAGAAGATCGCAAGAAGCGAGCTCAGTATGGCCGCAGACATGTCAAGCCAGAACAGGGACTTGTAGGGTCTGTAGTATGAGAAGAACCTTCTGATCTTGTTCATTTGCGCTTACCGAAAATCCTTCTGAAGAAGCCCTTCTTCTTCGGCTCCTCTTTCTGGACATTCTCAGCCGGCTTTGCTGCCTTGGCAGGCTTTGCGGCCTGTGGCTGCTCCTCTTTCTTCTTGGGCTCGAAACCGTACTTCTTGCGGTAGTAGTCCATCCTCTCCTTCTCGGTCATGGCGCCGAGGCTCTTGGTGTTGGTCCTGTCGGATGAGTACTTTGAGCCGCCCTTTGAGGAGTTTGTCTTCTTTGAAGGAGCAGGCTTAACCTGGTTCTGCCTGTCGGCATTCTGAGGCTTCTGCGGCTGCTTTTTCTTCTGCTGGCCCTTTTTGTGCTGTCCGCCCGCAGGCTGCTGGCGCTCAGGTCTGATCCTCCAGCTCTTGCCCAGTGAGAGATCCTCCACCTCCGGCAGGTTGTCCGGCCAGATCACGGGGATCTTCATCTTGATGTACTTCTCAATGGCCTCAAGACCGTAGACGAACTCCTCGTCTGCAAGGGTGATGGACTTTCCGCTCTTTCCGGCACGTGCCGTCCTTCCGATCCTGTGGACGTAGTTCTCATAATCTTCTGGAATGTCGTAGTTGACCACCAGCGGAAGGTCATCGATCTGAAGTCCGCGGGCTGCCACATCAGTGGCCACCAGGAAGCTGGTCTTGCCCTCCTTGAGCTTATCCAGGGCCTTCTGCCTCTGGGCCTGCGGGAGGTCTCCGGTGAGGTAGTCCGCGTTATAGCCGTTGTGCCTGAGCCTTGCGCAGAGCTCTTCGGCCATGTGCCTACTGTTCGTGAAAAGCAGGGCGGACTCAGGGGTGTCTGCGGCAAGAAGCTGCAGGAGCAGCATGAACTTCTCGGACTTCGCCACATGGTAAAGCTCCTGGGTTATGCTCTCGACAGTTATCTTGTCCGGCTCAAGGTCGATCTCGGCAGGGTCGTTCATGAACTCCCATGCGAGGTTGCGGATGCGCATCTCAAGCGTGGCGGAGAAAAGCAGGGTCTGCCTTGTGCTCTTGTCAGGCAAAAAGCGGAACATCTTCTTGACATCGGGATAGAAGCCCATGTCGAACATGCGGTCGGCCTCGTCAATGACAAAGGTGTCGATGCGCTTTGCATCCAGCTCCTTGTGCTCCATGAACTCAAGGAGGCGGCCCGGAGTTCCGACATAGATGTCACATCCCATCTGAAGCAGCTTTCTCTGGTGCTCATAGCCCACTCCTCCGTAGAAGACTCCGATGTGGAAGCCCTCCACCTTGGAGCACAGGATCATGGCATCGTCAGATATCTGCTGCGCAAGCTCCCTGGTGGGAGCGATTATGAGACAGGAGGAGTTGATCCCCTTCTCCTTGTTTCTGAGGTATTTCTCCAGAAATGTGATGACGTAGACTGCGGTCTTGCCGCTTCCGGTCTTTGACTGGACCATGACGTCCGAGCCCTCGATGCTGACCGGAAGTACCTTCTCCTGAACAGGCATGCAGGACTCGAATCCTGCAGCAATGGTGCCGTCAAGCACCTGCTGATGTAAATTCAATTCACTAAATAACATATCTTCCTTATTCTGAACCGTAGAACTTGAGGATCTCACGGGGTTTTGAGCCGCGGGCAGGTCCGATATAGCCGGCCTCCTCCATCTGCTCAATGAGGTTCGCGGCCCTGTTGTAGCCGATTCCCAGCTTACGCTGCAGGTAGGAGGCGGAAGCCTCACCTCTGTCGGTGACAATCTTCCATGCCCTGCTGAAGAGATCCTCGGAGCCGCCTCCGCCAGAGGTCTCCTCATCCTCCTCTTCCTCATCCTCGTCATCGTCCTCGAAGTACGATTCATCTATGTAGTCAGGTTCACCCTGAGTCTTTACGAAACTGACGATCTCCTCGATCTCGGAGTCAATGAAGGCGCCCTGGATTCTGACAGGCTGCCTGGACTCCGGATTGTTGTAGAGCATGTCTCCGCGGCCAAGAAGCTTCTCGGCTCCAACCTGATCGATGATGATCCTGCTGTTCGTCGAGTTGGATACGGCAAACGCGATCTGTGTCGGGATGTTGCTCTTGATTATTCCGGTGATGACATCCGCAGACGGTCTCTGCGTGGCCAGTATCAGGTGGATTCCGCAGAATCTTGCGACTGCGGTTATTCTCTTGATCGATGTCTCAAGCTCCTTTCCCACTGCAAGCATCAGGTCCGCGAACTCATCTATTATGACCATGATGTACGGGAGCTTGACGCGGGCAAGGCTCTTCTCCACTATCTTCTCGTTGTATTCCTCGATCTTCTTGGCACCGATGCTTGAGAACAGGGCCATTCTGCGCTCCATCTCTTCCACGACGAAGTTCATGGCCTTCAGAGCCTTCTTGGCGTCTGTGATTACCGGAGTCAGCAGGTGCGGGATGCCGTTGTACAGTGAAAGCTCGACCATCTTCGGGTCCACAAGGATCATCCTGACATCCTTGGGTGTCTTGGTGTAGAGGACCGAGCAGATGAGGCCGTTGATACAAACCGATTTTCCGGATCCTGTGGTACCTGCCACCAGGAGGTGCGGTGTCTTTGCCACATCAATGACAATCGAGTCTCCGGTGATCGTCTGTCCCAGGACCATGGGAATCTTGTAGTACTTGGCCTTCAGGGCAGGCATCATGACATCAAAGCCGATTGTGTCACGCTTCTTGTTCGGGACCTCGACTCCGATTGCAGGCTTGCCGGGGATCGGGGCCAGGATTCTGACATCCTCGACGGAAAGCTCCATGGCGATGTTCTCAGAGTATGCCAGGACCGACGAGACCTTGATTCCCTTTGCCAGGCTCAGCTCGTAAAGGGTGAACGTAGGTCCGTGCTGTACGCCTATGATGCTTGTCTCTATCCTGAACTGCCTGAAGGTCTCGACAATTGTCTGTCCGTCAGGATCGTTCTCCGGATCCTCATAGATCTTTGCGCTGATCGGATAATGCTTGAGAATGGACTCCGGCGGGAACTTGTAGTCGAACTTCTGCTTGTCCAGAAGATAAGAGTTGCCTGCAAGGGAGCTCTTCAGGCCTGCGACACCGGACACATAGTCCACATCAGGACCCTTGCTCTTCTCCTTTGCATCGTTGGCGGCCATATCGGCATCGGAGATTCCGTCTTCCTCCTCTTCCTCTGGCTCCGGCTCCGGTTCAGGCTCCGGCTGGACCTTTACCGCAGGCGCGCTCCTGAAGGCTGCGACGGAAGACGCCGCGGCCTTTGCGGCTGCCGCCTCCTCCTGCTGTCTCTGTATCTCTGCCCTGGCTGCTGCAAGCTGCTCCTCAGCCTTGCGGGCGGCCTCCTCGGCCTCACGCCGCTGCTGCTCAAGCTGCTGCATCTCCTCAATGTGCTTTCTCTCAAGCTCAGCCTGACGCTTTCTCATCACCAGCTCCGCATCAAGCTCAGCCTGCGCGGTGGCCTCCTTGAACACTGAGGATGACTGCACTGCAGGCTCTTCCTCTGCAGTCTGGGAAGCAAATGCGTAGGGGCTCATTCTCTGTGCCACGGGGATGTCCTGGGCGCGGTCCTGCGGGACAAACTGAGGCGCTACCGGCCTCATGGGCTCAGCTGCAGGCTCCGTTGCAGGCTCAAATGTCACAGGCTCAGGCTCGGGCTTTTTCTCGGAGATACCGAAATCGATGTTCTGGAAATCTGCGCTGAAGGTCGGGAAGCTCTTTGCAGCCTCCGCATCCTCATTGAGGCGTCTCATGAGGTTGCGCGGCTTGAACATGTTCTGAAGACGCTTGCGGTTCTCCTCGGCCTCAAGGCGCTCACGCTCCTCCTGCTCGGCGATCCTCCTGCGCCTCTCCTCCTCCTGACGCTGGCGCTCGATCTCCGCCTCGCGCTTCTTCTGCTCCTCATAGCGGATGCGCGCTTCTCTCTCTGCGACGTTGAACATACCGCGGTCAACTGATGAGACAGAAGCAGTGAGGTCATAGTTTGGGAATGTCTGGAACTCAGGGATATGGACCTCTGTCAGGCTTCCCACAGCCTTCTTGTATGAGGCAGGATCAAGCTTCACATGTTGTACCGGAGTCTCCTCCTCTGCCTCCTGCTCCTCTTTCTGGTCAATGACCTTGAACTGGGGTTCTGACGGAGACTCAGGCTGCGCGGCAGGAGCATCATCGTAGGAACGGACCACAGGTGCGGAATCCTCTGCCTGAGGTTTTCTTGCTCTGTGCTTGACCTTGAGGATCAGGACCAGGAGGAGAATGCTCAGGATCAGTGCTGCGGCGGCAATTAGCGGATAGAGCTTCGGAAGCATGCCCAGAACCGGGAAGGCCTCACCTCCGCCCTGGATGAAGGCACCCAGAAGATAAAGCGAATAGAATGCGATTGTCCTGAGCAGAAACTGCAGTATGCCGGATCCCATCAGTGCCATGACAAGGTTCAGGGCACACAGCAGAACCAGGGGGATCAGGCCGAAGCGGCTCAGACCAGATGATGCGAAGAAATTGACGGACCTGTCCAGAAAATCATGCGCGGGATTCAGAACGGCATAGAGGAAGGAACCCTCCTGCAGCCCGATCAGAGGAAAAGCGCACACAAGAGCCACCGCAACCAGGATGATTGCGGAAATCAGTGTCATTACTGCATTGGCTTTGTGTCTCTTCGGCATGCAATAATGATAACATTTTAATGTATGAATGTCATTATGGCTTTGAAAGAATAAACATCCTTCTTGTGGCATCTAGCATCGGGACCCTGTAGTCTACGATGTCATGCTCAAACCTGCAGCCCGAATATGACTGAAGAACCTCGAGCTCCTCGCGGATATTCTCCTCGCTGCTCTTGTATGAGTAGATCCTTCCGCCCGGGACAAGGATGCGGTCAAGATCTGATACGATGTCCTTAAGCTGCCGAAATGCCCTGAAAGTTATCATGTCAAAGGTGTCTCGGACCTCCGAAAGGTCTTTCTGGATGACATTGACCCTGCCGCTCATACCAATGACGGCGATGGTGTTGCGCAAAAAACCCGCGCGTCTCCCCATCCTCTCAACAAGGAAGAAGCTGCGGTCCTCGAAGGCACTGGCAAGCACAAGGCCGGGAAGACCGGAGCCGGATCCGAGATCAGCCATCCTGACGCCTTTGTCCGACTTCATCATGGCAACCGGCGCAAGGCAGTCGAGGATGTGCCTCACAACAAGGTCCTCCCCAGATGCGTTGACCAGGCCGTACATCGGATTGAAGAGGCTTATCTCATCATAGAGGCGGACCAGGCTCTGGCATGTCTTTCCGCAAAGAAGACTTTCATCAATCTCCGCAATTCCTTTCTCAAGGAGTGCGATAAGCTTGCTTTCCATCATCCACCTTCCTACTTACGCAGATAGACAAGAAGGACCGTTATGTCACTTGTCCTGACTCCGCTGATCCTGGAGGCCTGGCCTATGGACTCGGGCCTGACTGCCTTCAGCTTCTCGCGGGACTCCGAGCTGATTCCGTCAACGGCATCGTAATCAAAATCCTCCGGGATCCTGATGCCCTCAAGCTTGGTGAACCTGTCCACCTGACGGTCCTGTCTGCTGATATAGCCCTCATACTTGACCTTGAGCTCCAGCTGGAGCCTTGTGCCCTTGGGATAAATCGTTATCTCCGGAATGTCACGGGAAAGCTCATCCATCGTGACCTCAGGTCTCTTAAGTGCCTCAAGGGCGTTCTTTCCCTGATAGCCGCGGTGATGCAGGAGCTCCTGGAGGCTCTCGATGTCCTCCGTCTTCTTGTTCAGGGCCGCCAGTCTCTCATCGGATGCAAGGCCCACCGAATAGCCGGTCCTTGTCAGACGCTCGTCCGCGGTGTCATGCCGGAGATTCAGCCTGTACTCCGCACGGCTGGTGAACATCCTGTAAGGCTCCTTTGTGCCCATCGTCACAAGGTCGTCAATCAGGACGCCTATGTAGGCCTCGGTCCTCTTCAGGACCAGGGGCTTGTCTCCCTTGAGCTTCTGGCAGGCGTTGATTCCGGCCATCAGGCCCTGGCAGGCAGCCTCCTCATAGCCGCTTGTGCCATTTGTCTGTCCGGCCACGAAGAGGTTCTCCATGACCTTTGACTCCAGGGAAGGCTTGAGCTGGATCGGATCAAGGTAATCGTACTCAACGGCATAGGCGGGGCGCATCACAACCGCATCCTCAAGACCCTCAATCGAGTGGATGAAATCCTGCTGGACATCCTCGGGCAGCGATGTGGACAGCCCGTTGAGGTACATCTCCTCCGTCCCTATCCCCTCAGGCTCGACAAAGACCTGATGTCTGGGACGCTCGGGGAACCTGACAACCTTATCCTCTATGGACGGGCAGTACCTGGGGCCCTTCCCCACGATCTTCCCGCCGTAAAGCGGGGACCTGTGCATGTTGGACCTGATTATCTCATGCGTCCTCTCGTTGGTGTATGTTATCCAGCACGGAACCATGGGGCGGTCTATCTTCTCATGCATGAAGCTGAACGGGACAATCTCCTCGTCTCCGTCCTGACGCTCCATCCTGTCTGTATGGAGGCTGGACATGCGGACCCTTGCTGGGGTTCCTGTCTTGAGGCGGCCCACTGTAAAGCCCTTCTGCCTGAGCGCAGTCCCAAGCCCTATCGCAGCCTCTTCCCCGAGTCTTCCTGCGCTGTGGTCATACTCACCGATGAAGATGCGCCCTTCCATGAAGGTTCCGGTGGTAAGCACAACGGCCCTTGACGTGAATTTGATTCCCCTCTGGGTCAGAACACCGCATGCCTTATGGCCTGAGGAATCGGTGAGGATATCTACGACAGTGTCCATGAAAAGCTCAAGGCCGCTCTGCTTCTCCAGCGTCTCCTTTGCAAGGCGTGAGTAAGAGAACTTGTCAGCCTGAGCACGCGGAGCCTGCACTGCAGGACCGCGTCTGCGGTTGAGGATGCGGAACTGTATCATTGTGGCATCTATGAGAAGCCCCATCTGGCCGCCAAGTGCGTCAGTCTCCCTTACAAGATTCCCCTTGGCAAGTCCTCCTACCGCAGGGTTGCAGGACAGACGGCCTATGGCATCAAGGCTCTGGGTGATCAGAAGCGTCCTGAAGCCGATTCTTGCGCTTGCAAGACATGCCTCAATGCCCGCATGACCTCCGCCAATGACTATCACATCGTAATCCATATCACTTTCCCACACAGAACGAACCGAATATCCTGTCAAGGATATCGTCAGTGGTGACCTCGCCGGTCAGCTCCCCAAGCGCCTCAAGGGCCTCCTGGATGTCCATCGAGACAATATCAAGCGGAAGATCAGATACAACGGCAGATCTTGCCGCATCAAGCGCATGCACGGCACGAAGCAGGTTCTCCTTCTGCCTCTCGCTCTCAATCACAAGGGCGCTCTCATCCGATGTGGAGACATCGGAGGTGAGCCTTGCCGCGATCTCGTCGCACAGCCTCTCAAAGCCAAGCCCGGTGGCCACCGACAGATTCAGATAGCCGTCCTTGTGAAGCTCCCTGAGATCCGCCTTGTTCAGGACCGCGATGCATCTGGGGTCTGAGGCAACCGAGCTGTCAATGGACGAGGTGTCCGTTGAGTCCACAAGGTAGATGATTATGTCGGCAGCCTCAAGCAGGCTCCTTGACCGTCTGATTCCCTCTTCCTCTATCTCGCTTTCCGAGAGATCCCTGAAACCAGCGGTGTCATAAAGGCGCACAGGAATGCCGCGGATCTCACACATTGCCTCGATGAAATCCCTGGTTGTCCCCTTCTGCTCACTCACAATCGACCTGTCCTCTTTCAGAAATTAATTGAAGAGTGAGCTCTTTCC
>JAEEGH010021003.1_pt1 | contig 13523 bp, 9 predicted proteins | sample 9134181 | NCBI WGS metagenome assembly JAEEGH01 (sample SAMN16246544, study PRJNA631951) | gut metagenome | biome: gut microbiome; feature: rumen; material: DP-attached | host: Bos | place: Iran: Karaj | collected 2018-10
ACTTGGAGTAAGTCGCTCTCGAAAGAAAGAATTTATGGAAGCGTTAACATATTACATGTATAACCACTAATGAGGAAAATAGAATGGAATTATCTTTACATAACATACCAAGATACTACACAGTAGCGGCAGAGGTAATGTCTTGTCTTGTATATATATTTTTGTATAAAGAAAGAAAAAGTTATATTAAAATTGCAGTATATACGCTAGGAATCTCTTTGTTTGAAGCTGCATACATCAATTTTAATATAGATATGATAAGTTTTTTCTGGCCAATATACATGATTGTGCTATTTTTGGCTATGTTTATATATTTGAAATTGTGTATAAATCGTAGTTGTAAAACGATTTTATATACAACAATTAAGGCGTTTCTTGCGGCAGAATTTATAGCAGCTTTTGAGTGGCAGTTAAATTATTTCTATGGTTTGAATAATTCTCTAGGAAAGGTTCAAATGTTTTTAGTTGCATTAATGGTGTATTGTCTGTTACTTCTTGGGCTTTTTGCTTTTGAGAGACATTGGGGACAGGATTCTAGGCATATAGATATATCAGTTCAGGAGGACATTATAGCTGCTGCGATAGTAGTTGTTGTGTTTTTACTGAGTAATATCGGCTTTTTCAAAGATAATACTCCGTTTTCCGGGGAATCCTTAAATGACTTATTTACTATTCGTACTATATCTGATTTTATGGGGCTTGTATTATTATTTGCTTTTCAAAGTAGAATTGCCCAAATCGAAATGAAGAATGAATTGTCGATTTTGGATAATAATCTGCGAGAACAATACAACAAATACAGAAATTACCAGGATAGCATAAATCTTATTAATATGAAGTATCACGACCTTAGGCATCAGATGGAAAATCTTAAAGAACAGGTTGATACAAATGATAAGGAACAGAAGCTTCTATTTAATAATATAGAGTCGGAATTAAGAGAGTATAGACCATATTTTCAAACTGGAAATGATGTTTTAAATGCTCTTTTGGATAGTCGAAGGTCTTTATGGATTAATAATAAAATTACTATTACAGCAGTAGCGGATGGCAAAATATTAGAGTTTATGAATGTAGCCGATATCTGCAGTGTAATAGGAAATGCTTTGGATAACGCCCTTGAAAGTGTCTGCATGATTGATGAGATAGATAAACGCCTTATACATATTGAAATATGTGGGCAAAAGAACTTTATCATGATTGTTGTAGAAAATACCTGTGAACAGGTTGTAGAATTTGAAAATGGTTTACCTAAGACGAGACATGCAGATAAGAAGAACCATGGATATGGGACTCAAAGTATAATTCAGGTTGTTCAGAAATACGATGGTTCTGTTGTCTTTGATCAAAATGAAGACTGGTTCTCTATGAAGATTCTTTTTCCTTGCAAACAATAATTGATGCATTTTATGTAAACAGAATAGCAGTTAATGTAAATGAAAAATCCCTTGCGATTGATTGTGATATACATTTATTATCAACAATCCGTTGTGAGGGATTTTTTTAGAGGAGGAAAAAATGGCAGAAAAAATTCTTATGATTTCTGGTGTAGTAATGGCTTTTCTTACAATTGCATTCATTGCATATTGTGTCACTAAAAGAAAAGAAATTGCGGCAAATTCAAGTATTGGTAAAAAGATTGGTCGATTTGTTCTTAGCTTGTTACTTATTGTTGTTACAGTAGGTGATTTCGTTGCTATGAATTTCACTAATTTGATTAATCAGTACTTCACATCTATTGATTTAAATGATTCAAATATTCAGAAGGTTAGAGAGGCTAGTACAGCTTCTGCAAAGGAACTTGCTGATGAAGGTTTTGTTCTACTTAAGAATGAAAACAATGTACTTCCACTTGAAGGAAAACAGGTTAATGTCTTTGGTTATAGCTCAATTGATATAAACTTTGGTGGTACAGGTTCCGGCGGTGGCGGAGATGAATACAATGTTGGATTTTACGAGGGTCTTGCAAATGCAGGCATTTCTGTAAATGAAGATCTTAAGGCTTTTTATGAGCAGGCTTATACTGCAAAGCAGGATACAAACGCACTTGTTATGGTTGGTGGTGACTATAATAATTATGAGCTAGCAAAATCAGAGTACAGTGATGAACTTATTTCAGATGCTAAGGATTTTTCAGATACAGCTTTAATTGTGCTCACTAGAAATGGTGGCGAAGGTGGAGACCTACCTACGGATACTGCTGATTACGTAGGCGGTGCCGCAGGAGAACATTATCTCCAGTTAAACCAGAACGAGCGTGATATGGTAGCAATGGTTGAGGAAAACTTTGATAACGTCGTTGTTATCATTAACTCAAGTAATGCTATGGAACTTGGCTTCCTTGATGATAACGCAGTAGATGCTGCACTTTGGATTGGTGGCCCTGGTTGTGAAGGATGTAATTCACTTGGTGAAATTCTTACAGGTGAAATTAATCCATCAGGTAGACTTGTTGATACATATGCATACGACTTAACATCAAATCCAAGCTACTATAATTTTGGTCAGTTCTTATATGGAAATACTGAAAACAAGTATACTTTGATTTTTGATAACCCTAGTGTATTTAATGGTACAAATTATGCTTATGTAGATTATGCAGAAGGAATCTACGTTGGATATCGTTATTATGAGACTCGTTGGATTGATAACGCGACTAATGAATGTGATGAGGCTAGCTACAAAGCAAATGTACAGTACCCATTCGGATACGGTCTATCATACACAGAGTTCACTCAGGAGATATCTAATTTCTCTGAAGATGGCGACACAATTAACCTTGATGTAACAGTTACAAACACAGGTGATGTAGCTGGTAAAGATGTTGTTCAGATTTATTACACAGCACCATATTACGAGGGTGGAATTGAGAAATCTTTTGTAAACCTTGAGGACTTTGGTAAGTCAGATGTATTAAATCCTGGTGATAGTCAGGTTATTAGCTTTAGCTTTAAATATGAAGATATGGCTTCATATGATTACACAGGCAAGGGTTGCTACGTATTAGAGCATGGTGATTATGAGATTAAGCTTATGAACAATGCTCATGATGTAATTGACAGTCGAGTTGTATCAGTTGATTCAGACATTGTATATGATGAATTAAATCCACGTTCAACAGACGAGATTGCTGCTACAAATCAGTTTGATGATGTATCTAACGGAAATGATGTAACTTATGTTTCTCGTGCAGATTGGGAAGGTACTCTTCCTACAGAGCGTCCAGCTAATAAGGAAGCATCTGCAGAACTTATTAATGAAATCGAAAACCAGGGACTTACAGATGAGCAGCTTAACGAGGAAGCAGATGATATCGTAGTTGCTGATCATGGTCTTACAATTGATGATGTTAAGGGACTTGCTTATGACGATGCTAAGTGGGATGAATTATTAGAGCAACTTAGTGTTGATGATATGGTAAATCTTATTGCTAATGGTGGTTATGCAACCGCTGCTGTTGAAAGTATCGGTAAGCTTGCCACATTAGACGAAGACGGCCCTCAGGGTATCAACAGCTTAATCTCTGGAGATGTTAAGGGTGTAGTATTCCCTTCAGAGGTTGTTGTAGCTTCAACATTTAACAAAGATTTAGCAGAAAAGATGGGTCAGGCTCTTGGCTCAGAAGCTTCTGAGTATGGTATTGCCGGATTATATGGTCCTGCTATGAATACACATCGTTCACCATTTGGTGGTCGTTGCTACGAATACTATTCAGAAGATGGCGTTTTAGCTGGAAAGATTGCTGCAGCATTTGTAAGAGGTGCTAACGCATCAGGAATCTACTGCTACATGAAGCACTTCGCACTTGATGAGCAGGAAACAGAGCGTCTTGACATCAGTATTTTCTGTAATGAACAGGCTATGAGAGAGCTTTACTTTAAGCCATTTGAAATCTGCGCCAAGGAAGGTGGATGTACAGGCGTTATGGCTTCAGATAGTTTCATCGGTGGTACATGGGCAGGTGAAAGAGAAGAGCTTATGAACACAGTCCTTAGAGATGAGTGGGGCTTTGATGGTATGGTTATTACAGACTTTGTTACAAGCAACAGTAAAAATGCTGATAGAGCAATCAGAAGTGGTACAGACTTAAGCCTTACAACAATTGGCAACCTTACACCTTCAGACCTTTCAACAGGTTCTGCTGCAGGTCGTCAGGCACTCAGAACAGCTTGTCATAATATTCTTTATACTGTAGCAAACAGTGAAGCTCAGAATATTTCTAAGGAACCATTCCAAGCATGGGCATTGTTGTTCATTGGATTATATGCAATCTTGTTTGTCATTGTATGTTTATTAACAGTTTCTAAAAGAAAAACAACAGTAGCAGTTGAAAACTAAAATTAAACCTTAAAAATTGGGTCTTAACAATGAGCTTTTGCTAAATTTGTTAAGGCCTTTTTCTATTTATAAAAAAAGTCTAAAGTCTGTTGACAAACCATTTACGTAGGTGTAAATTAACATCAGAAAATGATTAGCACTCCAATTAGATGAGTGCTAACAACAAAAACAACGGGGAAGAGGTGAATGTATGGCTGATATCGAACTAGATGAGCGAAAAGTAAAAATCTTAAATGCGATTATCAAGAATTACCTTGAAACTGGCGAGCCAGTTGGTTCAAGAACAATTTCAAAATACACTGATTTGAATCTTAGTTCAGCTACCATTCGAAACGAGATGTCAGATCTTGAGGATTTAGGATATATCGTTCAGCCACATACATCGGCAGGTCGTATTCCTTCAGATAAAGGTTACAGATTCTATGTTAACAATCTGATAGCTGAGAAGGACAAAGAAGTTGCAGATATGCAGGAGTGGATGATTGAGAAGACAGAAAAGATGGAAAGTCTTCTTAAGAACGTAGCAAAAACACTTGCTAACAATACACAGTATGCAACACTTGTTTCTGCTCCTTCAGTTGTTTCAAATAGATTAAAGTTCGTTCAGCTTTCAGCTGTGGACGAACACCAGGTACTTTCAGTAGTTGTAATGGATGGCAACATCGTTAAGAACAAAATCATCAATGTGGATAAGCCACTTGATAATGAGACAATGTTAAAGCTTAACATGCTTCTTAACACAAACCTTAATGGTCTGACAGTTGATCAAATCAATTTGGCAGTTATCTCCAGATTAAAGGAGCAGGCCGGCATCCATGATGAGATTGTAGAGCAGGTACTTGATACCGTAGCAGAGACAATCACTGAAGGTGATGATTTACAGGTTTACACTTCAGGTGCTACCAATATCTTCAAGTATCCAGAGCTTGCTGATTCAAAGAAAGCATCTGAATTGTTAGATACATTCGAAGAAAAGCAATCACTTATAGAGCTTCTCAATGATAGTTCAAGTGAAAGCGAGAACACAGGAATTCAGGTTTATATCGGAGACGAATCTCCAATATCTACAATGAAGGATTGTTCGATTGTTACAGCAACATACGAGCTTGGCGATGGAGTCAAAGGTACAATCGGTATCGTTGGTCCAAAGCGAATGGATTACGAAAATGTTGTTGACAATATAAAAAGTCTTAAAGGTCAGCTAGATAAACTACTTAAAAATGAGGCTGACAGAAATAAAGGATAAAGAAATTAAGGAGATGTAAATTCGTGGCAGAGAATAAAGAAAAAATGGAAGAGTTCTCTACTGAAGAAGCAGTTAAAGAAGCTGTGGAAAATGCGGAAGTGATGGCTGAAGAAGCCGAAGCTGATGTGACAGAAGCTTCTGATAAAAACACTTCAGAAGAATCTTCAAAAGAAGAAAAGGATGGCAAGAAGCCATTCAAGAAAAAAGAAAAGAAAAAAGATAAGCGTGATGAGCAAATCGAACAGCTTACAGATAGAGTTACTCGTCAGATGGCAGAGTTCGAAAATTTCCGTCGCCGTACAGAGCAGGAAAAGGCTCAGATGTTTGGAAATGGCGCAAAGGCCATCATTGAAAAGGTTCTTCCTGTAGTTGATAACTTCGAAAGAGGTCTTGCTACAGTTGAGGAAGGAGCGGATCCATTTGCTGATGGAATGCTCATGATATACAAACAGTTACTTACAACTCTCGAGGAAGCAGGCGTTAAGCCTATCGAGGCTGTAGGACAGGAATTCAATCCTGATTTCCACAACGCAGTAATGCATGTTGAGGATGAGGAAGTTGGCGAGAACATCGTCGTAGAAGAATTCCAGAAGGGCTACATGTACAATGATTCAGTAGTTCGTCATTCAATGGTTAAGGTTGCTAACTAAGTTAATTATAGGAGGAAATAAATCATGGGAAAGATTATTGGTATCGATTTAGGAACAACTAACAGCTGTGTAGCTGTTATGGAAGGTGGAAAGCCTACCGTTATCGCAAATACAGAGGGTGCTAGAACAACACCATCTATCGTAGCATTTACAAAGACAGGCGAGAGACTTGTTGGTGAGCCAGCAAAGCGTCAGGCTGTTACAAATGCAGAAAAGACAATCTCATCTATCAAGAGAGATATGGGTACAGACAATGGTCGTATCATCGACGACAAGAAGTATTCTCCACAGCAGATTTCAGCTATGATTCTTCAGAAGCTTAAGAGCGATGCTGAGAACTACCTTGGTGAGACAGTATCAGAGGCAGTTATCACAGTCCCTGCATACTTCAACGATGCTCAGCGTCAGGCTACAAAGGATGCTGGTAAGATTGCAGGTCTTGATGTAAAGCGTATCATCAACGAGCCTACAGCAGCTGCACTTGCTTATGGTCTTGATAACGAGCAGGAGCAGAAGATTATGGTATACGACCTTGGTGGTGGTACATTTGATGTATCTATCATTGAAATCGGTGATGGCGTTATCGAAGTACTTGCTACAGCTGGTAACAACAGACTTGGTGGTGATGATTTCGATCAGAAGATTACAGATTGGATGCTTGCAGAGTTTAAGGCAGCTGAAGGCGTAGATCTTTCAACAGATAAGATGGCACTTCAGAGACTTAAGGAAGCAGCTGAGAAGGCTAAGAAAGAGCTTTCATCTGCTACAACTACAAACATCAACCTTCCATTCATCACAGCAACAGCAGAAGGTCCAAAGCACTTTGATATGAACCTTACACGTGCTAAGTTTGATGAGTTAACACATGATTTAGTAGAAGCTACAGCAGGCCCTGTTAACCAGGCTCTTAAGGATGCTGGTCTTAACGCTTCAGACCTTTCAAAGGTACTTCTTGTTGGTGGTTCTACAAGAATCCCAGCAGTTCAGGATAAGGTAAAGGCTCTTACAGGTCACGAGCCAAGCAAGACTCTTAACCCAGATGAGTGCGTAGCTATCGGTGCTTCAATCCAGGGTGGTAAGCTCGCTGGCGATGCTGGTGCAGGCGATATCCTTCTTCTTGATGTAACACCACTTTCACTTTCAATCGAGACAATGGGTGGTATTGCTACAAGACTTATCGAGAGAAACACAACAATTCCTACAAAGAAGAGCCAGATCTTCTCTACAGCAGCTGATAACCAGACAGCCGTTGATATCAACGTTGTACAGGGTGAGCGTCAGTTCGCTAAGGATAATAAGTCACTTGGACAGTTCAGACTTGATGGTATCCCACCAGCAATGAGAGGTGTACCACAGATCGAGGTTACATTCGATATCGATGCAAACGGTATTGTTAACGTATCTGCTAAGGATCTTGGAACAGGCAAGGAGCAGCACATCACAATCACAGCTGGTTCTAACATGTCTGATGAAGATATCGATAAGGCAGTTAAAGAGGCTCAGGAGTATGAGGCTCAGGATAAGAAGCGTAAGGAAGCTGTTGATACAAGAAACGACGTTGAGAGCTTTGTATTCCAGACAAAGAAGGCTCTTGATGAAGTAGGCGACAAGATTGATGCAGCTGACAAGGCAGCAGTTGAGGCTGATATCGAAGCAGCTCAGAAGCTTCTTGATCAGTACCAGACTCCAGAGGAGATGAGCGATTCACAGATCGGTGAGCTTAAGGCAGCTCAGGAGAAGCTTACAGAGTCAGCTCAGAAGGTATTTGCAAAGATGTATGAGCAGACACAGCAGGCACAGGGTGGAGCAGCTGGTGCAGGCCCAGATATGAGCCAGTTCACAGGAGCAGGCGCTGGTGCAGGTGCACAGTCTAACCCAGCAGATGATGTCGTAGACGCTGATTTCAAGGAAGTTTAATTTGTAAATATGATATGCTGTGAAAAACACATTGTCTTGGCAAGCGCGAGTAGACGCCCCTGCACCGAGGATGGGTTCGTGTTGGAACCATCCGGAGGTGTAGGAAGTGGTCTACGGGAGCTTAGAAGGTATTGGAGTTTTTCACGGCATTTTAATATGTAAAGGATTGATAATAATGGCAGAACAAAAACGTGATTACTATGAGGTACTTGGAGTTTCTAAGACAGCCTCAGATAGTGAGATCAAAAGTGCATACAGAAAGCTTGCTAAGAAGTATCACCCAGATATGAATCCGGGTGATGCTGAAGCTGAGAAGAAATTCAAGGAAGCCTCTGAAGCATATGCCGTTCTTTCCGATGCAGATAAGAGACGTCAGTATGATCAGTTCGGTCACGCTGCATTTGAAAATGGCGGTGGCGGAGCTGGCGGTTTCGACTTCTCTGGCATGGATTTCGGCGATATATTTGGCGACATCTTTGGAAGCTTCTTTGGAGGCGGCGGTGGTCGTGCTTCAAATGGACCTATGAGAGGTGCTAATCTTAGAGCAGCTGTACATATTTCTTTTGAAGAAGCTGCATTTGGCTGTGAAAAACAGATTGAGATTGTTCTTAAGGATGAGTGTGCAGCTTGTCATGGAACTGGTGCAAAGCCTGGTACTAGCAAGCGTACATGTACAAAGTGTGGTGGTAAGGGACGTGTAATGATGTCTCAGCAGTCACTCTTTGGTATGGTTCAGAATGTTACAACATGTCCTGATTGTCAGGGTACAGGTGAAGTTATCGATACTCCATGTCCAGACTGTAATGGTACAGGTTATGTCGCTCGCAAGAAGAAGATTTCTGTATCTATTCCAGCTGGTATTGATAATGGACAGAGCGTTCGTATTCGTGAGAAGGGTGAGCCAGGTAGAAATGGTGGTCCAAGAGGCGACTTACTTGTAGAGGTAATTGTATCTAATCATCCTATTTTCCAGCGTAGAGATATGGATGTTTACTCATCAGCACCTATTTCGTTTGCACAGGCAACACTTGGTGGCGAAGTTATCATCGATACTCTTGATGGCAAGGTATCATACGAGGTTAAGCCTGGTACACAGACAGATACTACAATCAGACTTCGTGGAAAGGGTATTCCTTCACTTAGAAACAAGAACGTTCGTGGTGACCAGTATGTTACACTTGTTGTACAGGTTCCTACAGGCCTTTCTAAGGAAGCAAAGGAAGCACTTCGCAAGTTTGATGAACTTACAGGCAACACAACAGTTGGCGGTCCAAAGTCAGTAAAGGCCGAGAAAAGGAAGAAGGGCTTTGCTGATAAAATAAAGGACGCTATAGACGATCTATAAAGGATAATAAATGATTATTAATACAGGACAGCGCACAGACATACCGGCATTCTTCCCAGAATGGTTTGCCAATCGCTTGAAAGAAGGCTATGTATGTGTGCGTAATCCTTACAATCAAAGTTCAGTAAATAAATATGTTTTAAACCCACAGGTGGTGGATGCTATTGGCTTTTGCACAAAGAATCCAGCACCTTTTTTTTCGTATTTGGATTTAGTGAAGGATTATGGCCAGTATTGGTATGTGACAATTACTCCATATGGTAAGGATATTGAACCTGGAGTTCCAGATAAAAAAGATGTCATGGAATCTTTTAAATTCTTATCAAAAACAGTAGGGATTGATCGAATCGGTTGGCGATATGATCCAATCTTTGTAAATGAAAAATATACAGTCGATTTTCATATTGAAGCCTTCACAAAGATGGCAGAAAATCTTAAAGGATACACCAACCATGTGGTAATCAGCTTTATTGATATATATGAAAAAGTTAAGAAGAATTTCCAGGATGCCAGGGCAGTATCTGCTGAGGATAAAGTAAGATTAGGGCAGGAGATTATTCGTATCGCGAAAGCCAACAATATGGTTGTAAAGCCATGCACAGAAGGGGACTTCCTTGCTAAATATGGAGCTGATTGCAGTGGCTGCATGACTGTTGAAATGTATGAAAAGGCAATTTCAGCTCGTTTGAATGTGCCAAAGTCGAATGTTAAACCTGCTAGGGCCACATGTGCTTGTTATCTTGGTGCAGACATTGGAGCATATGATACCTGTCGGCATTTTTGCAAGTACTGTTATGCAAATAATGATTTAAACCAGGTAAGGATTAACGAAAAGTTTCACGATGTGAATTCCCCATTTTTAATTGGAGGATTTCGCGATGGAGATGAGATTCATGAGGTTAATCAAAAGTCATGGATCGACAATCAGATGAGTATTTTTGATATTATTTAGTTTAGGCGGTAGATGTAAATGGTTTTGTGGATAGTGGCAACAGTTGCTGCATTTTTTGTAAAAGGACTATGTGGATTCGCAAATACGTTAGTATTTGATACAATCCTGGGATTTGGAGTAAACAATGTAGACATTTCTCCAGTGGAGCTTATTCTGGGGTATCCTGCAAATTTCACATTAGTTTATAAAAATAGAAAACATATTAATAAAAATATCGTAATTCCGTTAATTATAGTAGTGATATTAGGCAGCATTCCTGGAGCCATAGTACTTCGATACGTAAATGCGAATATCGTAAAAATGATATTTGGTATTATGGTTACTCTAGTGGGTATTAATATGATGTACCGTGAGTACAAGCCAGCATCGGGCAGGAGCCATAAAGTATTCGATATTGTAATAGGAATTCTTGCTGGTGCTATGTGTGGCATGTTCGGTGTAGGTGTGCTTTTGGCAGCATTTGTAAGCAAAGTTACAAAGACTAGCACAGAGTTTAAAGCTAATCTAAGCCTCGTATTCATAGCGGAAAATACATTTAGACTTGTCACATATATCGTACTTGGGGTAATGACATTTGAAAGTATTAAGAAGGCCTTGTGCCTAGCTCCAGTAATGCTTTTCAGCCTTTGGCTTGGCATGAAGTGTGGGGATATCTTGGATGAAAAGCTGATAAAGAAGTTTGTGATTATATTCTTGATAATCTCAGGAATTGCTATGATAGTTAATAATATTTAATCAAAAAGTACTTCATTAAAAAATAACGCCTAGAGCATTTGCTCTAGGCGTTTTCTTATATTATGCTACGCATTCCTCAATAGCCTTTTCATCAACAAGTGAGTTGATATCAAGAATAGAGATAAGCATATCTGTCTTTTTACCAACACCTGAAATAAATGACTCATCAGACTTAATGAAAGGAGATGGGTATTCGATTTCTTCGCTAGAAATAACCATTACTTCTTTTACAGAATCAACTACGATGCCAACCTGCTCGTTTTCATTGATGTTAAATACGATAACACGTGTGTCTTTGGTGATGATTTCTTCACCGTAATTCATACGCTTATGCATATCAATTACAGGAATTACGTGTCCTCGTAAGCTAATCATTCCCTTAATGTAATCAGGAGCGAGAGGTACATCGGTAATCTCTGGCATCATAATAATTGTGTTGATATTGATGATGTCGATACCGTAAAACTCGTTATTTAAAGTGAAAATAATATATTGCTTTTCGTCAACATTATTATCTGTTTTAGTAATTAAATTAGACATTTCTAATCCTCCAAATGACTATAATTACCTTACTTGAAGAACTTCATCTCTTCATTTAACTGCTCAGCGATGTCTCTAAGATTAGTTGCAGATTCTGCAAGGTTTGTAACTGTAGCTGAAAGCTCTTCAACTGAAGCACCTGTTGTTTCTGATGATGCTGCATTTTCCTCTGAAATAGCAGAGAGTGATGACATAGCGTTTGCTACTACTGTGTTTGAATTTACACAATTGTTTGCTTCGCCAGAAATCTTTGAAACACTTGCTACAGTTTCTTCGATATCCTGAAGCATTCCCTCTACAGCGAAAAGTGTCTCGCCAAGGGCCTTCTGCTGTTCTTCATTTCCGTTCATGACCTGAGTTGCGGCAGTAACAGCCTGCTCAGCCTCAGCTAAAAGCTGATCCATAAGGATTCTGATTTCTGATGCAAGGTTTTCTGAATCATCAGCAAGCTTTCTGATTTCCTCAGCAACTACTGCGAAGCCCTTACCAGCCTCACCAGCTCTAGCGGCTTCGATAGAAGCGTTAAGTGAAAGAAGGTTTGTCTGTGCAGCGATGCCAGAAATACCTTCAACACGCTCGTTGATATTTGCAACGGCATCCTTTGTAGCTGCGATTGTTCTGGCAATTTCTTCAATCTTGTCAGTCATATCGCTACTAGAATTCTGAAGGTTAACAAGTGACTGGCTTGAAGTTTCAGAAGCCTGTTTCATCTTGCCAGCAAGACCTTCCATATCGTCAGTAGATGACTGTACGCCTGCAACAGCATCTGTAATCTTTCCAACATTTTCAGCTGCTTCCTGAATCTCCTCAGCCTGCTGAATAGCTCCAGTTGCAATCTCCTGAACGGCATTTGAAACACCCTCAGTTGTAGATGCAATCTGATTTGCCATATCAGAAAGTTCCTCTGCAGAATTGCCTACTGTGGAAGCAGATGTCTTAATGTTTTCTACAATCTCTTTTAGTTTATCAATAACTGTGTTAGTGTTATTTACAATCTGTCCAAATTCGTCTTTACGTTTTGCGTAGCCATCAATGGTTGCAAATCCTCCATCTGCAAGCTCAGATAAAGAACTATTAACTGCAACAATAGGCTTCGTAAATCCGTTTGCTAATACCAAAGAGAAAATCAAAACAACTACTAGTAATCCAATGCCGATAAATACAACTATCATTACAGCTCGTCTTGCTGCAGACAATACATCATCTTCCCTTACATTTACACATACTACAAAGCCTGAAAGAGTGTCTCTAGCATATGACGTATATGCAGAATAGCCAAGCTCTGATGAGAGATATGTACCCTCAATTTCATCTGTTTGCATATAAGGACTTCCACTACAATCTATAGGCTCATCATCAGCTGTTATATCAAAATCTGCATGAGCAGCTAAAATACCATTTCTATCTACTATATATCCATTATCACATTCGTTGTCCAAAATTTCATGAACTGATGTAAGGCTACAATTTCTATGACAGGTTCCGATTACTCTATTAGTCTCTGGATCAACAACAGGCGCCGCCATACTGATACTTCTATTTCCTGTTGATGCACTAATAAGCACATTAGAAACATTAAAGTCACCAGCCATAGCCTCCTTAAAAAAGTCACGATCAGCAATATTTGTCAACTCACCGTCATCATCTCTAAGGACCATCTGTCCATCTGCTCTTGTAAGTACAAGCACATTGCCATCACCCATATTACCGTCGATGGCCTGCATCAAATCCTTTACCTCACTAAGGTTAGATGTATCACCCTTCATAAATGCCACCGTTGAAGGCGAATCAGCAAATGAA
>JAEEGH010021005.1_pt1 | contig 13523 bp, 9 predicted proteins | sample 9134181 | NCBI WGS metagenome assembly JAEEGH01 (sample SAMN16246544, study PRJNA631951) | gut metagenome | biome: gut microbiome; feature: rumen; material: DP-attached | host: Bos | place: Iran: Karaj | collected 2018-10
GAAGGTCACGGACATCGGAAAGACCTTCCCGAAGGACGCCTTTACCGGCGGCCTGGTCCTCCGCCGCGGCAAGAAGAATTATAAAAAGTTGATCCTCAAATGATCATGCTCCTGCGCCCGCAGCCGCCCCCCCAAAAGCACGCCGCTGCGGGCGCCCGATGCCGCGGCGATCCGTTTTGCCCCGTTTTTCGCATGGTGCGGGGCGCGCTTCGCCGCGGCGATCTGTTTTTTTTACGCCCCTTTCCAACCCTTGTCAAGGGTTCTGCAATTTGTAACCGCCGCCAAATTCTGCGCCGGATTCTGGCGGAATGTTACAATTATGTGACAAACTGAAAAAAAGTGTTGCAATTCCGTGGTGACCTGTTTATAATACAAATAACATAAATAGGCGGGGTTATAACCTCTGTCTATTGGAAAACAGAACAGCCCTCCCGAGGGGAGAAAAAAGACCAAATCAAGAAAGGAAAATGTAAGCATGAAGAAGAAAAATAACAAAAAAGGCTTTACCCTTGCAGAACTTCTGATCGTTGTCGCGATCATCGCCGTTCTGACCGCTGTCGCCATCCCCGTGTTCTCCGCCCAGCTGGAGAAGGCCCGTGACGCCACGACGGTTGCCAACATCCGCTCCGCCTATGCCATGGCGCAGACCGCGTACCTGACCGAGATGGACGACCCCGCAAACAGTGTCACCTTCAGCAGAGATACGACCACCAAAGTGGCAACTGTTGTGGTTCCCGGCGTCGTTTCCAAGGGTCAGAATAAAACCACGCCTTGGAGCAAGGCTGCTGATGATCTCCCGATCAAGGCACAGGTTGAGGCTGGCTGCGCTGCAATGGACGATACTCCCGGTACTTATACCCTTACGTTTACGTATGACGCTGACGGCAAGATCACTACCGTTGCTGCTGCCTAATCAAAACAAAAACCTTTTCAGAGAGCGCCCGATCCGGGCGCTCTCTTTTTGCGTCTCGGAAACCGCCCGCCCCCCTCCTACACGTCCGCTCCTTCTCGTAGGGGCGACCCTATGTGGTCGCCCCGTATCATTGTTCGTTTAATTCCTCGAATGTATATCCGTCAGCACCCAGTCGTGTTCGCCGTTGGTGATGACGCTGCCGCAGTAGGCACATTGTCCCGATGAGGTCACCTCGGTGGGCGCGCCGCAGTTGGGACAGTTGGTGATGCTGGTGCCTTTCTTGCCCGGGTCGGTCTTGAGGCCGGCCTTGCGGCAGAAGGTCATCTCATAGCGCATGTACCAGTCGCGGTTGGGGTCGCTCTCCAGTACTTTCTTGGTGGTGGCGTCGATGACGTAGTCACGCATCACGGCGTTGAGCCACACGGTGAGCACCTCCTTGTCGCCGTCTTGTCTGAAGCCTTGCAGCGAGCAGTGCTTGATGGCGATTTTCTCCACCACGTTGATCTTGCCCAGGCGGATGTATTCGTCGAGTTGTTGTTTGTGCTGGTTGAAGAGGGCCTCGCTCTCAAACGGGCGGATGGGCTTCCAGTCACGGGAAGTCCAGGCCTCTTGTATCTTCATGAACACCTCGCGGGCGAAGCCTACGAATTTGTCGGACGAGAACGCTGGGTCGATGGCTTGGATCTGGGTGGCCACGTAGGCGCTGTTGTCGGGAGTGAATTCGCTGTTGGCCTGCTGGTTGATGGTGCTGTTAATGACCGTGGGGTCGGAAGCCCGTTTCTTGGCCTTGCGTCTGCTGATGAGGACCACGACGACGAGGATGACCAGGACGATCAGTCCGACGACGGGGTTCTCGATGAAGAGGCCGAGAAGATATCCGATGAGGATACCCCAGTCGCCGTCGCCTCCACTGCCGATGTCGCCACCACCGCCACCGCTATAGCGGTTATTGTTGCCTACGTCGGCAATGGCCAAATTGCAGCAGATGACGGCCAAGGCAAGAAGAAAAATCGGGAGGTATTTTTTTAAATTCTTGTGATTCAATTTATTCATGCTATCTTGGGTTTCTTTTGTGCGCTTTTTTGTTGGTACAAAAGTAACAATTATTTTGAAATTTGCACCTTTCTTGCCGAAAAAAGCGAAAAAAGTGCTATTTTTGCAGCCTCAAATGGCGAAGGGAGCTTAGCTCAGTTGGTTCAGAGCATCGCCCTTACAAGGCGGGGGTCGTTGGTTCGAGTCCAACAGTTCCCACAAAAAAATGGCTGCAACCGCAGCCATTTTTTTATGGGAACCGTAGAGGCGGACCCATGTGTCCGCCCTTTATGTGTCCGCCTTGTTTATCAAAGGTTTATCGTTCAATCACCATTTTCTTGGAGACCATCTGGCCGTCTTGGGTCAGGCCTTGGATGATGTAGAGTCCCGGGTTGAGCGTCTCGAGGCTCTTGCAGCTCATGGCCTGTCCGTTGGCATTGAACACCCTGAGGATGGTGACCATCTCGCTGTCGCTGTTTTCTTCGATGCCGGTGACGTAGATCTCGATGCGGTCCTCGCCATCGGGAGTGAGGGCGAAGTCCGACTCGCAGTTTTCGTAGACGGCGGTGAGCTGGTAGGTATAGGAACCCACTGGGGTCTCGTCGAAGTAGGATGTGGCGGTGCCAGGCACCTCGATGATGAGGAGGTCTTTGTTGATGTCGTTGTGGCGATAGAGGTTGTAGTGCAGAGGCTCGGTCTCAGGTGCGACCCAGTTGATTTGCACGCCGAAGCGCTGCGCCTCCATGTCGAACACATAGTCGCCTTCTAGGTTCTCGGGGGCGAGGCAATCGGGCTCGGGGATGACGGGCTCGATGGGTCCCATGGTGCCGTCGGGGCCGAGGTTCTGGCCATAGACGCCGCCGTTGTTGCTGTTCACCCAGGCCACCACGTTTTGGCCCATGTGGAAGCCGGTGCTGTTTTTGCACATGGCACGGGGATAACTACTCGAGCTCATGGTCTTAGTCCAGATCTGGTTGCCGTCCATGTCGTAGCCTTTGGCTTCCACGGTGGAGTTGTAGCCATCGCCATTGTTGTAGATGATGGAGAAGCCGCTGCCGTCTTCGAAGGCATCGACTCTGATGGCGGAATAGCTGTTGTTCATATAGTCGGCCACGAGAATGCCTTCGCCCCACATACGTTCGCCCGTCGAGGTGATGCGGTTCATGTAGATCCTGCTCTGTGCCTGTGAATAAGAATCGGTTTGCTCGAAGGCGATGATGAGGTCGTGGCTGATGGGGTCGACGGTGCCATAGGCGCCCAGGTAGTAGTTCGAAGGGTCGTTGGAGTGGACCGGAGTGCCATTGAGGTCGCTGATGGTGTTGTTGCCGTATTCGTCGAAGTGGAAGACATAGGTGTTGAAAGCATTCGAGATGCCGGCGTGCCACATGTAGGCGTAGCCGCCGTTGTTACCATCAGGTACCACATAGTGGCAGTAGCTTCCGCCCATGGTGTAGGGGTTCATCAGCTGCACTTCAGGGGCAATCTGCACGCCGTCGGGCGTATAGCCGACCACCCAGATTTCCTTTTCATAATAATAGGAGTAGGCCCAGTTCTCTTTCTCGAAAACGACCAGAACGCTGTTGCCGATGGTAGGCACCATAAGGCCAAACATATATTGGTGTTCGCCGTCGCCCATGGTGATGACGGGTCCTAATGTGCCGTCAGCGTTGACGTATTGCAGATAGGTGTAGTCATAGTCGGTGCCTGTGGCCCACACGCCGCCGTCGTTGCCGGCCATCACTTCGGAGCGGTCGCCGCCCAATCCGTCGAAGAGCATGATGCCGTCTTCGCCCCATGGGAAGGTGCCGTCGGGGTTGATCTTCACGGCATAGTGATGCGCGTCGGCAGTGCGGAACACGCTGACAACGCCTCCGTCGGTGGTTGCGGCCATGCCGTAGCCCGGCGACCAGGTGGCCAAATTCTCCACGTTGATTGGAATGCCGTCCTCGCCCCATTGCGGATTGCCATCAAAGTCGACGCATTGCAGCATGGGTGCCCAACCGTTGGAGCGCATCTGCGACCATTGAAAGTAGATGTGGCCGTCGGGTGTAGTGGCGGTGTATACCTCGCCGGCATCAGCCGAGCTGTTGGCGAGGAAGGTATTGGTGCGTGAGTCATCGACCCATTGGGCTTGCAGCATGAAAGATGTTACCAAAGCCAAAAAGAGGAGGGAAAGTTTTTTCATGGTGATGAATTTTTGCTTGTTTGTTGCTGCAAAATTAGAAAAAATCGTTTCTTTGCAGAAAAATTATCCCCTATGGATGAAAAATTTTCCCAAGAGGAACAAATAGCGATAGCCAGCGTCCTCAGCAACCTCGTCTATGCCGATTTCAAGCGGCGAAGCGGCGAAGAGGACTGCCTCAAGAATTGTTTCGACGAGTTGGGCCTTGAGCTTGACGGCTTCGAGGCCATCCCCCGCAACGAGTTGCCCACCAAGGCTTATGCGACTTTGAAAGTGATGTCGGAAGAGAAGAAACGCGCCTTCTCGCTCATGATGACCCAGATCTCGCGCTCCGACAGTCACTTCGGACCTCGCGAACAGAAATACGTCAAGGAGATTCTGGAATACTGCGAGATTCCTTTTGTGCATAAATAAAATGTAGGGCTGCCATACTATGACAGCCCTACAGTCCTAATAATTAATTATATTCCAAATTATTTAATGTTCGGCTCTTCCAGTCCGAGGTGCTTCTTCTTGTCGACGGCCTTCAGGATGATACCGATGATGAGTGCGGCCACACCGAGGCAGGCCAACATGACCAGCGGCCAAGTATAGTTAAGCTTCACGGGGTCGTCAACACCAGGGTTGGTGTTCTCCAAGACCTTACCGATAAGCAGCGGGAACAGCCACAGACCGATGTTCTGGATCCAGAAGATCAAGGCATAGGCCGAACCGATGATCTTTTCGTCCACCAGCTTCGGCACACTCGGCCACAGGGCGGCAGGCACCAGCGAGAAAGAGGCACCCAGCACCAAGATGGTCACGTAAGCCACGATGATACCGCCGATGGCATTGCCTTGGAATCTGGGCAGGACAAAGGCGAAGGTGAGGTGGCAAATGATGAGCAGCAAGGAACCTATCATCAGCATGGATGCGGCCTTGCCCTTGGTGTCGACGTAGTTGCCGAGGATAGGCGTGATGGCCACAGCCAGCAGCGGGAACACGGCGAAGATGGTCTCAGCGGTGCCACGCTTGTAACCCATGTAGCAATAGACCACCAAGGCGATGACGGCAACCACCATCAGTATGATCTTTAAGAATAACAAGGATTTCTTTTTGATGAAGTTGCTGGCAAAGGAACAGATGGCCACCACGAGCATGATGGAGTATTGAATGATGGCTACCGAGTCGCCCGCCCAGAACGAACCAACGGTGGGCTCGGTCAGCGTCAGGTTGCACTGCAGCATATTGACGGCGTACTTCTGGAACGGGAAGATGGCACTGTAGTAGAGCACGCAGAGCAGGGCGACGAGCCAGAAACCGAGACTCGACAAGATCTTGCCGATGTCGCTGATTTTGAACGGATCGTCTTTCTCTTCGGCCTCGCCAGTTTGCGAGTCGAGTTTCTTGTCCATGAAGAAGTAGACGACGAACATGATCAGGGCGATGCAAAGCAGCACCACACCGAAGGCCACCGAGCGGCTCACATTGACGTGACCGCCGAGTCTGGCAAAGAAGGGCGAGAAGATCATGCAGGTGGCCACACCCAGACGTGCCAAAGCCATCTCGGAACCCATGGCCAGAGCCGTCTCACGACCCTTGAACCACTTCACGATACCACGGCTCACCGTGATGCCAGCCATCTCGGTGCCGCAGCCGAAGATCATAAAGCCTATGGCGGCTAACTTGGCCGAAGCGGGCATGCCGCGATAGAAAGGCGAAACTCCCAGCTCATCAAAACCAGGGACATAGTTCAGGTTGTTGGTGAACCAGTTGTAAAGGGCAGTGTGATTGCCCATCTCGTCAACACCGATGAATGACTCGCTGATGGCGTAATACTTGATCACACCACCGACTAGCATCACCGCTCCTGAAAGCACGGCAGTGAAGCGTACACCCATCTTGTCGAGGATGATACCTGCGAAGATGAGGAAGAACACGAAGACATTCAGGAAGGTTTCAGCACCCTGCATGGTGCCGAAGGCCAGGCTGTCCCAACCGCGTTCGGTTTGCATCAAGTCCTTGATGGGGGACAGGATGTCCATGAAGATGTAGCTGCAGAACATGGCCAAGGCCAACAGCAGCAAGGCAATCCACCGCATCGCGGCGTTGTCTCTCAATGTGAGTTTTTCAGTCATAACGTTATAATTTTGAATTTAAGATTATTCGGGGATTTGAACCACTTCCTTCTTGTAGCCCTTCAGCACGGCCTTCGCCATGTTGGCCACGTCGTCGGAGGTGATGCTGTTGACGATTTGCTCATAGTTGGCCATCGGGTTGTGGCCGTCGCGATACTGCGCTTGGATGCAGTTCATCCAGTAGCGGTTGCTCTCGAGGTCTTCGCTGTGCTTCTTGATGAGGAACTCCTTCACCTTCTTCAGGTCTTCGGGACGCGGGCCGTTGTTGGCCACATTCTGCAGCTCGGCCTTGGCGATGCCCATCAGTTTCTCATACATCTCCTTGTTGGTCTGGAAGACGATGAGGAACATGAAGTTCTCTTTCGGGCGGAGGCTCAGGTTGCCCTGCACGCCGACGCCGTAGGTGCCGCCTTCGTCTTCACGGATCTTCTCGGTGTAGACGATGTCCATTACGTCGCCCAAGATCTGCATCTTCATCAGGTTTTCAGCGGTATATTGCATGTCGCCATTGTACACCATATAGCAGGTGACCATGGGGTTCTCCATGGCTTTGGTGTAGTGGCTGTTGACGTCTTTGTCGGTGATGACGGGCACGTTGGAGGTCCAAGTCTCGTCGTTTTTCTTGCTCTTCAGCGAACCGATGTATTGTTCAACCATGGGTTCGAAGGTCTCGGGGTCGATGTTGCCCACGAAGGTGAACACGAAGTTGTTGGCGTCTTTGAAGCGGTCGGCAAAGAGTTTCAGGGCCTTGGCGTAGTCAACCTTGTCGTAGTCTTCCGCCTTCATGCGCTTCATCAACGGGTGGTTGTCGTAGAGGGCAAACACGACATTGTCGCGCACAGCGGTGTTGGGATCCGATTCGGCATTGGCGACCATGGCCTTGGAGCGGGTGATATAGGACTGGAAGGCCTCATCGTCGCTACGGAGCGAGTTGAAATACAGATAGGTGAGCTGCATCATGGTCTCAAGGTCGCGGGCCGAGCAGTTGCCGGTGATGCCTTCAGTCATGGTGTTGACGCTGGGGTTGACTCTGACTTTCTTGCCTGCCAGCACCTTGGGAAGGTCGATGGCGCTGAAGTTGCCAACGCCGCCGAGGGTGGCCAGCTCGTTGATCTCTTGGAGCGTATACGGGTCGCTCTGGTCCATGACACTGTAGCCGCCATAGCTGAAGGCCGTCATCATGACTTCGTCGCCCTTGAATTTGGTAGGCTTGTAGATGACCTTGGCGCCGTTCTTCATGGTGAGCACGGTGGCGTCGAAGGTGTCGTCGTGTTTCTTGCTCTCGATGGCACCCTTAGGAGGCAGGGTGGCGATGAGGGGCTCGTTGCTGACGGTCTCCACATAGGGTTCCACCTCGACTTCGTTGGCTTTCTGGAACATGGCCAGCAGCTCGGCCTTGGTAGGCATTGTTTCGCCTTCCTTCTCAGGACCAGTCAGCGTGATGACGATGTTGTCTTCGCGGATGAGCTCAGGCACTAATTGGTTGATGGCTTCCACGGGAATCATAGGCAAGACCTGGTTGAGCATCATATATTCGTTCTCGATGCCCATCAGCGGCTCGTTGGTGAGGAAGTGGGCGAGGATGGGGCGGAAATAGCGGTCGGTCTCTTGCTTGTCGCGCTCGTCGTATTGGTTCTCGATGCGTTTCATAAGGTCGGCCTTGGCACGCTCATACTCGGAGGCGGTGAAGCCGTATTGTTGCATGCGCTTGTTCTCGGCGACAAGGGCGTTAAGGGCCTTCTCGATGCCGTTCTTGTCCATGGCGACGGCATGGGTAGTCCAAGCGTCCTTGGTGTCGCTGATGAAGAAGGTGCCGTAGTAGCCGTAGCCGTAGATGAAGGGCGGGTCGGCCTTTTGGGTGAGCTCCATCATGCGGTTGTTATACATGGAGGAAACCAGCTCATCGATGTAGCCATTGATCCAGTATTGGATGTCGCCTCTTTCTTCAAACGGTACGATGTCGTGCTTGTATGACACCCTCATGCTGTAGTTGGTCTCTTCCACGTCGGTGGCGATGCTCACGATGGGTTCCTTGTTGTCGGCCACGGGGAAGTAGACGCGCTCGGCAGGATTCACGGGAGCAGGGATGTCGGCAAACATCTCCTTCAGGCGGTTCTCAATCTGGTTCACGTCGATGTCACCAATGATGATGATGCCCTGAAGGTCGGGACGATACCATTTGTGATAGTAGTCGCGGAGGAACTGATGGTCGAAATGGGCCACGACTTCCTCGGTGCCTATGATGGGCATGGGAACGCCGTAAGGGCTGTTGGGGTAGATCTCGGGCAACATCTTGCCGTACATACGCATCTTGGCATCCAGTCCTTGACGCATCTCTTCCAAGATGACGCCACGCTCGCTCTCGATTTCGTCATCCTCGAGGGAGATGAAGCTCGACCAGTCGTGTAAGACGAGAAGGCAGGTGTCCACGAGCCCGGGGTTGGTGGTGGGGACGTTTTTGAGCATATAGACGGTTTGCTCGAAGCTCGTCCAGGCATTCACGTTGGTGCCGAACTTCACGCCGTTGCGCTCCATGTAGTCGAGCATGGTTTTCTTGGGGAAGTGTTCCAGTCCGTTGAAGGCCATGTGCTCCAGGAAATGGGCGAGACCACGTTGGTTGTCTTCTTCAAGGATGGAACCGACCTTCTGCGCGATGTAGAAGTTGGCGCGCTGGGAGGGTTTCTCGTTGTGACGGATGTAATAAGTCAATCCGTTCTCTAACTTGCCTCTTCTGACGTTCGGGTCGAAGTGCACGGGCATGGCTTGCTGGGCGAGCATCGTCGCACTCAGGGCAAACAGTGCCAAAAGGGTTAATGTTAGTTTTTTCATTTTTTATAGTTGTTAGTTGTTCAGTTGTTTAGTTAATGCAGGTCGTTGAGCCTGTCGAAACGCCGTCATAATAACGGTCGGCCCTTCGACGGGCTCAGGGACCTTGGCTGTTAATATAAATGTACTACAAATTTCTCCAAAAAATAGTCTTCGTTAAACCATTTGTTTATCGCAGTCTGTTTGTGTTTCCAATAGCGGTTCAAGGCTTTGTATTCGTCCGTCAGGTCGCCGCCTTTCAGGTAGAGGATACCGCCTGCCTCTGCATCGCCTCTGATTCTCAGTTTGTTGCCAGCCAGGTTGGCAGTCTCGGGCAAGGTCATCACGGCGCGGCCGGTGATCACGTCGAACTTGTCTTTCACCTCTTCGGCGCGCTTTTGTTCGGCCACCACGTTCTCCAAGCCGATGGCTTCCTTCACGGCGTTCACCACCTTGATCTTCTTGCCCGTACCGTCGATGAGGTAAAAATCAGTTAGCGGAAATAGGATAGCCAAGGGGATGCCAGGGAAGCCACCTCCCGTGCCGAGGTCCATCACTTTCATGCCGGGCAGCAGCTGGAAATATTTGGCGATGGCCAACGAGTGCAACACATGGTGCTCATAGAAATGCTCCATGTCCTTGCGCGAGATGACGTTGATCTTGCTGTTCCAGTCCAAATACAAGTCTTTCAGTTGGTTATACTGCTCTTTCTGCTTGTCAGTCAGCGTGGGGAAGTACTTGAAAAGGCTCGTTGTGTCCATAGTAGTGGCTTAAAATGGGCTTCAAAAGTACGGAAAAAATCGAAGACATGGTGATTTTGGAGTGGATTTGTGAGATTTTTCGTTAGTTTTGCGTTGTCTAACGATGGCCAATGGCTTATGGCTATGGCCTGCTTTTACTGAAGAGCAAGCCATAGTCATAGGCCATGAGCCATAGCTCCAAAACTGATATAAAAATGAAGAAACTCGCCCTGCTCCTGACCCTGTTGTTCCCGCTGAGCCTCCTTGCTCAAAAGATCACGCCTGAAGAATACATCCAGACCTATAAGGACATCGCTATCCGCGAGATGAAAACGCATAAGATTCCTGCCTCCATCACCTTGGCGCAGGGTCTGCTTGAGTCGGGTGCGGGCAACAGCGCGTTGGCGCGCGAGGCGAAGAACCACTTCGGCATCAAGTGCCACAAGGGGTGGGAGGGTAAGACCTATTATATGGACGATGACGAGAAAGACGAGTGCTTCCGCAAGTACAAGGACGCCGAGGAGTCGTTTCGCGACCATTCCGAGTTTCTTTGCGGGCGCAGCCGTTATGCCGCCCTCTTCGATCTCGAGATCACCGACTATGTGGGGTGGGCCAAAGGCCTAAAGGCGGCAGGCTATGCCACCAACCCAAAGTATGCCCAGCTGCTCATCGACCGCATCGAGCTCTATGACCTCACTAAATACGACAAGATCGCCCTCGGACAGATGACCGACGACAACCAAATGCCCGACATCGCCCCCGAGGACGAGCTTCTGGAACTGGCATATTCACCCACCGACCGCTCGGCATTTCAACTGGTCGACATGACCCAGGATAAGCGTTTCATCTACGAGAACAACGGCGTGCGCTTCGTCTACGCCAAGGAAGGAGAGACGCCCGAGCAGATGGCCCGCGAGTTTGGCATCAAATACAAGAAGTTCTGCGACTACAACCTCCTGAAACGTCCCGACGAGATGGTGTTCCATAGCGGCGATGTGGTGTATCTCGCCAAGCTGCGCAACAAGAACTGGAAGGCCAAGAAACATACCGTTGAGGAAGGCGAGACCCTGCGCGATGTGGCGCTGCGCTTCGCCGTGAAGCCAGACAGGATTCTGAAAAAGAATGGGTTAAAAGAAGGCGCCCGCATCAGCAAGGGACAGGTGCTTTGGCTGAGGTAAGAGATTCCCTGCGGGAATCTCTACATTCTCAACTCTAAACTCAGGTACTTTGCCGTATAACTCTCTTCGCTCTTGGCGACCTCTTCCGGCGTGCCTTGGCAGACGATGCGGCCGCCACGGTCGCCGCCTTCGGGTCCCATGTCGATGATCCAGTCGGCCATCTTGATGACATCCATGTTGTGCTCGATGATGAGGACGGTGTTGCCCTTGTCGACGAGCTTGTTCAACACGTTCATCAGCACCTTGATGTCCTCGAAGTGCAATCCTGTGGTGGGCTCGTCCAAGACATAAAGCGTCTTGCCCGTGTCGCGCTTGGCGAGCTCGGTGGCCAGTTTCACGCGTTGCGCCTCACCGCCCGAGATGGTGGTGGAGGCTTGGCCGAGGGTGAGGTAGCCCAAACCGACGTCTTTCAACGACTTGATTTTCTGTATGATGCTCGGGATGTTCTCGAAAAACTCCACCGCCTCGTTGATGGTCATATTGAGCACGTCGTTGATCGACTTGCCTTTGTAGCGCACCTCCAAGGTCTCGCGGTTGTAGCGTTTGCCTTGGCATTCCTCGCACATCATGCTGACGTCGGGCAGGAAGTTCATCTCGATGACACGCACTCCAGCGCCTTTGCAAGCCTCGCAGCGTCCGCCCTTCACGTTGAAGGAGAAACGTCCCGCTTTGTAGTTGCGGATCTTCGACTCGGGCAGTTCTCCATAGAGTTTCCGGATTTCATCGAACACCTTGGTGTAAGTGGCGGGGTTGGAGCGTGGGGTGCGTCCAATCGGTGCCTGGTCGATTTGGATGATCTTGTCTATCTTATCTAGACCTTCGATGCTGTCGTAAGGCAGTGGCTCCTTCACCGAGCGGTAGAATTTCTGGCTGAGGATGGGGGAGAGGGTCTCATTGATTAAGGTGGACTTGCCCGAGCCGCTGACACCTGTCACACAGACCATCACGCCAAGAGGCAGCTGTAAATCCACATTCTTCAGATTGTGACCTTTCGCGCCTTTGATGGTGAGGAAATCGCCTTCCAAAGGTTTGCGCCGAGTCTTCGGCACCTCAATTTGGCGTAGGCCGTTGAGGTAGTCGCAGGTAATGGAGTGGCCGTCTTTCACCTTGTCGGGTGTGCCTGCAAAGACTACTTCTCCTCCGTGGCGACCCGCACCGGGACCGATGTCAACCAGGTAATCCGCGCTGAGCATGGTCTCCTTGTCGTGTTCCACCACAATGACGGAATTGCCTATATCGCGCAGTTCTTTCAGTGACTCAATAAGGCGTTGGTTATCACGCTGGTGCAGACCAATGCTGGGCTCGTCCAAGATATACAAGACCCCTGTCAGTTGCGACCCGATTTGGGTGGCCAAACGGATGCGTTGGGCCTCGCCGCCCGAAAGTGAGGATGCCGGACGGTTCATGTTCAAATAGTCGATGCCGATGTCCAAAAGGAAATGTACGCGCTTGTGGATTTCGCGTAGGATTTCCTTGGCGATATCGTTTTGTCTTTCGGTGAGTTTTGTATGTAACTCGTCAATCCACTTGCCGAGGCTGAGCGTGTCCATATTGGCCACTTCGGCGATGTTTTTCCCGTCAATGCGGAACCATTGCGCTTCTTTTTTGAGTCTGGTGCCTCCACAAACAGGGCAGGCCACATGGTTCATGAACGAGCCCGCCCAGCGCGCGATGGCCGCTGAGGCTTCCTCGTTGTTCTGGTCTTCGATAAAGTTGATGATGCCCTCGAAGTTAATCTTGTAGGTCGAGGTGATGCCGAGGGTCTCTCGTTTCACCTCGAAGGTCTCGTTGGTGCCGTAGAGGATGACGTCCAAGGCCTCGTCGGAAAAATCTTTCAGCGGTGTGTCCAAGGTGTAACCATATTTCAGGCCGATGGCTTCCAACTGCTTGAAAATCCAGCTGCCAGCCTTGTATTCACCCGCTGGAGCCAGACCGCCTTTGCGGAGGCTCAGGTTGGGGTTGGGGATGAGTTTCTCCTTGTCGACCACAGCGATTTCACCCAGGCCGTTGCACTTGGGGCAGGCACCGTAAGGCGAGTTGAACGAGAAGGTGTTGGGCTCGGGGTCTTCGTAGGAGAGACCTGTGGAGGGACACATCAGTAGGCGGCTGTAGTAGCGCAATTGCTCGGTGTCGTTGTCCAAAACCATCAGCAAGCCTTTTCCGTAGCGGAAGGCGGTCTGTACCGATTTCTTGATGCGGCTGAGACTGTCCTCGTGCACCTCAATGCGGTCGATGACGATTTCGATGTCGTGCGTCTTGTAGCGGTCCACCATCATGCCAAATTCAATCTCGCGCATCACACCGTCCACGCGAACTCTTGTAAATCCCGCTTGTCGGATATGCTCAAACAGCTCCCGATAGTGACCTTTACGACCTCTGATGGAAGGTGCCAAGATGTTGATACGCTTGCCTTGGAACTCCTTCAGTATCAGGTCGGTGATTTGCTCCTCGGTGTAACGCACCATCTTTTCGCCAGTGTTGTAGGAATAGGCCTCACCGATGCGGGCATAGAGCAAGCGCAGGAAATCGTAAATCTCGGTGATGGTGCCCACGGTG
>JAEEGH010021006.1_pt1 | contig 13523 bp, 9 predicted proteins | sample 9134181 | NCBI WGS metagenome assembly JAEEGH01 (sample SAMN16246544, study PRJNA631951) | gut metagenome | biome: gut microbiome; feature: rumen; material: DP-attached | host: Bos | place: Iran: Karaj | collected 2018-10
GGCCTCCGGGCCAGTTTTTTGTTGCTTAAGTAATAATAAAAATCGCCCAGCGCTACGGAGAACGCTGGGCTTAAGACTTAAAGGTGCTTAGAAAGTAGATTAGACTAAGGCGTCGGTATTCACATAGCGCAACCCCTTTGCGCGGTAATTGGCCTCGATCTCGTCCTGATCAAGCTGGTCGAGCTTCTCGCTGAGCTCCATTGAAATTTGCTCGCACAACCATGCGGACTCCATCAAGTCCACCCTGATATCGCTGGCCATTTTGCGAAGGCATTCGGAAACCGCATCTGCTGCGCGGTCGAGCGTATCGGTCTCGAGTTCTTTCTTACAGCGGAAATCAACGATGAAGCCAAGCTCCGTGCTGATGCGACCGGTCTCTTTGTCGGTCACCTTTGACGGCGTGTACATTACCACCCATTGTACTTCGTCCTTATCCTTCTTCGCGCGCTTGCGAATCGGAACCCAGCAGCCATCGACGACATCGAAGTGATCGGGTAAACGCCCGGCGATGCGAATTTTGCGCTCCTCGCTCACGGGTAACTTATGCGAAGGAAATGGCCCGTTCACGATTTTGAACGTACGGCACGGATAGATAAACACCGTCGTCAGATCGAGATGATCATCGTAAACGACCTTGAGTGAAGCTAGGCGCTCACCGCAGATTTCATCGAACACTTCGTGCAATTTCTGCGCGGAAACCTCACCCCCTAAAACGATTTCTGTCCTGTCTACTTTTCTAACTATAAAACCCATATTGACATCACACCCCTTTCTCTATATGGGAAACACACCAGCTATACTGGCGCTCATATAATTGTATCACAAAATACGCAAATTGTCAATGTATGGTATAATAAAAAAGCTAAATAATCGGGAAAATGATAGACATCCAGAGCGGAGTCTTCTCCGAGCAAGATGCTTATTATTTTCTCGAGGAAAGGAAAAAATGGATATTATAAATCCCAGCGGAAAGAAAACTTTCAGTGTGGAGACGGATTTTTGCGGTCGTCCACTTAAGCTCGAAGTCAATCGCGTCGGATTTCGTACTACTTCGTCTGTCCTTGTGACTTACGGTGACACTGTAGTACTCGGCTCCGTCGTAGTTGGCCAAAAGCCTGTAATGCAAGATTTCTTCCCACTCTCTATCGATTACGAAGAGAAATATTATGCTTCTGGCAAAATCAGTAGCAGCAAATTTATCAAACGCGAAGGCAAACCTTCTGACAACGCAGTTTTGATTGGCCGTCTCATCGACCGCCCAATTCGCCCATTGTTCCCGAAGGGTTATCGCCAGGAAATCCAGGTAGTCACGACGGTCTTATCGATGGACCCAAACTTCCGCCCAGATGTAGTTGCCATGATTGCTGCATCTAGCGCACTCATGAACGCTGGCGTGCCATTTGATGGCCCAATCGCCGGTCTTCGCATCGGTCGCGTCAATGGCGAATATAAGGCTTTCTTGACCCCGGAAGAGCGTGAAGCTTCTGACCTCGATCTCGTAGTTGCCGGTAAAGATTCTGGCATCACTATGGTCGAAGCTGGCGCGAACGAAGTCCCAGAGGATGTTATTATTGGTGGTCTCGAATGGGGCCTCAAGATGATTCAGCCAGCTATCAAGCTTCAAAACGAGCTACGTGAAGCTCTCGGTGTTGAGGAAAAAGAATATACTCTCATTCTTCCAAACGAAGAAGCTCAGGCTAAAGTTGATGCTTGGTTTGATGGCAAACTAGACGAGAAGTTCCGCACTCAGAATACAATTCTTCGCGATCAGATGATCAAAGATCTTAAGGAACAAATGCATGCGGACTTTATCGCCGAGGTTACCGACGAAGCTGCCGGTGTTACGGCCGACATGACTGACGAAGAAAAGCTCGCCGCCAAGACTGCATATTATGAAGCTAACGGCAAAGACGATTATTCTGAAGCTTTTGAACTTGCTGTTAAGCACGACGTTCGCAAACATATTATCGAAGATGGTATTCGCCCAGATGGGCGCAAGCTTGACGAGGTTCGTCCGCTTAGCTCTCAGGTTGGTATTTTGCCGCGTACGCACGGTTCCAGCCTCTTTACGCGTGGCGTTACGCAGGCTATGAATATCGTAACTTTGGCTCCACTCAGCTACGGTCAGCTCGTCGACACGATGGAAGTTACTGATGGTATCCGCCGCTACATGCATCACTATAATGCGCCTGGTTACACGGTTGGTGAATGTTCTCGCCTTGGTAGCCCGGGCCGTCGCGAAATTGGCCATGGTTATCTTGCCGAACGCGCACTCATGCCAGTTCTTCCAAGCGAAGAAGATTTCCCATATGCAATTCGTAGCGTTACCGAGATTATGTCTCAGAACGGTTCCACTTCGATGGCTGCGACCTGTAGCTCCTGTCTTGCTTTAATGGATGCTGGTGTGCCACTCAAGCGTCCAGTTGCCGGTGTTGCCATGGGTCTCATGATGGACGGTGATAAGCCATATGTTCTTACTGATCTTATGGATGCTGAAGATTTCGCTGGCGATATGGACTTTAAAGTCACTGGTACTACCGAAGGTATCACGGCTCTTCAGATGGATATGAAGGTCCATGGCCTTCCAGTTAGTGTTCTTTCGGAAGCTATCAAGAAAGCTCACGATGGTCGTATGTTTATCATGAATCATATGCTTAGCGTCTTGGCGGGTCCACGCGACCACCTCAGCCCATATGCGCCACGCATTGAAAAACTCATGATTAACCCAGACAAGATTGGTACGGTCATTGGTAAGGGCGGCGAAACTATTAATAAGATCACCGCCGAAACTGGCGCCGAAATCAATATTGAAGAAAATGGCCTCATCACGGTTTCTGCCGCCGATAACGACAAGATTACCAAGGCGCTCGACTGGATTAAGTCTCTCGTCGAAGAGCCAGAACCGGGCAAAATTTACAAAGGTAAAGTTGTTTCAATTAAGGACTTCGGCGCATTTGTAAACATTTTGCCGGGCATTGATGGTATGCTGCACATTTCGCAAATTAGTGAAAAACGCCTTGCGAAAGTGACTGACGCTTTGCAAGTTGGCGACGAAATTAATGTTCGTCTTGATGCTATTGATGATAAAGGCCGTCTCAGCCTTTCGATGAAGGGCGTTGATCAAAAAGCCTAAGACGAAATCTTAAAATATCTCCCAGTCCGGGAGATATTTTTTGATATATAATAGAATTAATTAACATTAACGGAGTCTATATGACAACACAACCTTCTACGGCTGGCCATGCGAAGACCGCCGGAACTGCAAAATATGAGCGCGGTAAAATCTCTGCGCCTATGATGGCAAAACTTAATACGTGGGCAATTGCTTTGTCTTGCTTTATCGGTTTTGCTGCTATTTTCTCGGCAATTGCCGGCTTTTCTGATGGATGGGCTTTCCGTATCCCAGCTTTTTCAGTATTCTTCGGCGTCAACTCGTGGGGCGTTCCTACTGAAATGATGGCCGCCTTTATTGCGCTCGCTGCCTCAATTTTCGGCATCGTGACAATTAAGAAGGTTACCGATAAGGAAACGCAACGTGAAACTTGGCACAAAGTAGCAAACTTATTCTTGGGTATTTCCGTTATTTATATTATCAACCTGGCTGGTATCATCTTCTACTCGCTTATGATGCTTGGTCGTCCAACTCTTCAGGGCGGACTCTGGCTTAGCAACTTCCTTCCAACCTTGATTTTGTTAGGCGCCTCAATTGGCATGCATTTTATCGCGAAGACCATTTACTACACGAAGCCAAATCTCGTAAAGACCATGGCAATTATCGCTATCTGTGTTGCTGGTGTAAGTGTGTTCCTAACTTTCACGGAAAGCATTGTAGTTACATATATTATTAACGCCGTAAAGTACGGTCTCTACCGCTAAAGTATTAAAAATCTAGCCTGAAAGCGGGCTAGATTTTTTATGGTATAATATTGTATATGGCAAATAAAAAGCGAGGTAGAAATAAAAAATCTCAAGAAGTCGCGAATAATCACGAACTTCCTGGTGGTTTTTGGCGCCAAATCATGGCGTTTTTGATGATTGTCTGTGCAATTTTGTTTATCGTAGCATGGCTCGGTAGCGGCGGCGTCGCCCTAAAAGCCGTCAATGATTTCTTCATGAAGGTGTTTGGCTATACTACTTATTTGATGCCATTTATTCTAGTTTATTTGGCTGTCCTTATTTTCCGTGCGCCAGATAATCGTCTCGACGTTAGTGTTTGGGTTGCATCCTGTTTGATTATTTTCTGGTTTTCTGGCGTATTTGGCGTTCCAAGCTATGGCACACCAGAGCCAACTGGTGGCATTATTGGCGATGGCTTGAATAGCGTCATGGTGGCCAACCTAGACAAGGGCGTTTCGATATTTATTTACGTTGTATTAATTATTATTACGGCATTATTCATGTATGCCGAAACCCCAGCCGCGCTATTTCGTAAGATTACTGGCATTTTCAAATCAAAAGAAAGCGAAGATGCGGACAATGCAAATGTAATTCGTCGCACTAAGGCCGTGGCCGAAGATGGCGAAGAAGAGCATGGTTCAATGAAGAATTTCAAGGTAAATTCGAATGTTGATATTGTCGATAGTAAGAAAGAAAAGAAGGGCCTTCTCGTTAAGGATAATAACGACAAGGTTGAAAAGGCTACCGACGAACCGACCGCTATGCTCGCCGTTAATGATCCGAATTGGAAGATGCCTCCGATGGAACTCCTTAATAAGCATCGTTCTCCGGCCGATCCTGGCGATACGCGCAATAATGCCGAAATTATCAAGAATACTCTCGAAGACTTTGGCATTAATGTCGAAGTTGAGGGCGCAAATGTTGGACCGCGCATTACGCAGTATACGCTGTTGCCTCCCGCAGGGGTAAAAGTTAGTAAAATCGCCCAGCTCGATCGCGATCTTAGTGCACGCCTAGCTGCCGATAAGGTACGTATTGAGGCGCCGATCCCAGGCACACGCTCAGTTGGTGTCGAAATTCCAAACAAGAAAGCCGCAAGCGTCGGTTTGCATGAACTTTTAAAATCTAGCGACTGGAGCCATATGATTAGCGAAAAACCATTGGCTTTTGCGGTCGGTAAAGACATTTCTGGTCATGTCATTTTAGGTAACCTTGCCAAGATGCCGCACTTACTAATTGCTGGTACTACTGGTTCAGGTAAGTCCGTCATGACGAACGCCTTGATCATGTCGATGCTTTACCATAACTCCCCATCCGACTTGAAGCTGATTATTGTCGACCCAAAGCAAGTCGAAATGGCGGCCTATGATGCCATTCCGCATCTTCTTTCGCCGATTATTACGAATGTAACGGAAGCTTTGAGTGCAATGGAATGGGCCGTGAAAGAAATGGAGAGCCGCTATTCACTCATGAAAGAAGAGCGCGTTAAGAATATCGCCGATTTTAATGCCAAGAAGGCACGCCAGGGCGAGACTATATCGATGCCAGACGAAGATGGCAACGAGCAGAAGCACGACAATGGAAAGATGCCATATATCGTAATTATTGTCGACGAGATGGCAGACTTGATGATGATGGCTGGCAAAGAGCTCGAAAACCGTATTGTGCGCATTGCTCAAAAAGGTCGTGCTGCCGGTATTCACCTTGTGCTGGCTACTCAGCGCCCAGAGGTAAAAGTCGTTACTGGCTTAATTAAGGCAAATATTCCTGGCCGTATCGCTTTCGCGGTAAATAACAACACCGACTCTCGTGTCATGCTCGACATGGGTGGTGCCGAGAAACTACTTGGCTCAGTCGATATGTTGTTCCTTACCACTGAGATGATGGGTAAACCAATTCGTGTTCAGGGTGCCTTCGTGAGTGACGAAGAAATCGGCAATGTTACCGATTACCTACGTCGCCAAGCTCCTGCCGACTATAACCCAGAGGTCACCTCGCAAGCTGTCGCAATTGGCGGCAAAGGCTCCAGTGTTGGCATGGACTTTAGTGGTTCCGAAGGTGGCGACATTACGCGCCAAGCAGCAGAAATTGCGATTCGTGATGGCAAAATCTCAACTTCATTATTGCAACGCCGTTTACATGTCGGTTATGGCCGCGCGGCCGCAATTATTGATGAATTAGTAGAGAAGGGCGTTGTCGGCGATTCTGGCGGCGGCAATCGTGGACGCGAGGTGCTCATCTCATCTATGGACGAATATCCAGATTAAATTTCGCCATAAACTTTAAAAATGTCAAACTTTATTGTATAAAGTGAAAATTTTGTGATAGGATAATAATTATGAAACTAAGTCAATCATTTACTAAGACCACCAAAACCGCACCGGCCGACGAAGTCAGTAATAGTGCGAAATACCTTTTGCGTGCCGGCTATATCTATAAGGAAATGGCTGGAGTATATGATTACTTACCTCTTGGCATGCGCACTTTGGAAAAGATTATCCAGATTATTCGCGAAGAAATGAATACTATCGGCGGCCAAGAACTCCGTATGACTAGCCTACAACCAAAGGACGTCTGGGAAGCCAGCAACCGTTGGGACGATAAAGTTATGGATGTCTGGTTTAAGACGAAGCTTAACGCCGGTGGCGAACTTGGTCTTGCACCAACTCACGAAGAGCCACTTACGCACCTTATGAAGTCGTATATTTCTAGCTATAAAGACCTTCCATGCTACGTTTACCAATTCCAGACTAAATTCCGTAACGAGCTACGTGCCAAATCTGGCATTATGCGCACTCGCGAGTTCATGATGAAGGATTTATATAGCTTCAGTAAGAATCGTGAAGAGCACGAGAAGTTCTATGAGGCCGTTGCAGATTCTTACCTTAAAATCTTTGACCGTTTAGGCATCGGCGACTGTACTTTCCGCACTTTTGCTAGCGGTGGCTCATTTAGCCAGTTTAGTGACGAATTTCAGACTATTTGTGACGCTGGTGAGGATATTATCTACCTCGATCGCGAAAAGAAAATCGCAGTCAATGAAGAAGTCTACAACGATGAAACCTTAAAAACCCTCGGTCTCGAAAAAGATAAACTTGAGCAATGTAAAGCGGCCGAAGTCGGCAACATCTTTACGCTTGGCTATAAATATTCCGATGCGCTCGATCTTTGCTTTAATGACGAAGATGGTAAACGTCAAAAAGTATTTATGGGAAGTTATGGCATTGGTCCTAGTCGCGTCATGGGCGTTATCGCCGAGAAGCTTAGCGACGAAAAGGGCTTAGTCTGGCCAGAAGAAGTAGCGCCATATAAATATTATATTGTCGGTATCGGCGAAGCGGGCGAAGCTAAGGCGGCCGAGCTACACGATATGGCTCCAGAAGACGTAATCTTAGATGACCGAAAAAATGCTCGCACTGGCGAAAAATTTGCCGATGCAGACTTAATGGGAATTCCACACCGCGTCGTAATTAGCGACAAAACTTTAGCGGAAAATAAAGTCGAACTTAAAAATCGTAAAACTAACGAAACAAAACTCTTGACCTTAACGGAGTTTACTAGTAAACTTTCTTAGAAATAACTACAACCAACCCCGATTTTTTAATGGGAAGGAGGATGATATGGCTAAGACAGTTAGTATTACTGCCGAAGGTCGCGAAGACCTCGAAAAAGAACTCGAACAGCTTATTGCCCGTCGCCCAGAAATTGCTGAAAAGATAGCCTTAGCGCGCTCTTATGGTGATTTAAGCGAAAATGAAGATTATAGCGCTGCGCGTGGCGAACAAAAAGTTGTCGAAGGACGCATTTTAGAAATTCAAGACATTTTGTTACATGCCAAAATTATTAAAGGTGGCAAGAAACAAAAAGTCGACATGGGAAGCGTCGTTACTCTCGAAACTAGTGGTAAGACCAGCACCTACACTTTGGTTGGTGCCGTAGAGGCAAATCCACTCGAAGGGAAAATTAGTAACGAATCTCCAATTGGGAAAGCCATTTTCGGTAAGAAGGTTGGCGAAGAAGTCACCTTGCCGAACGGTAAAACTTTCAAAGTTGCCCAAATTAACTAAGAAATATCTAAAACGCGTCGTAGTAAATCAATAAGAAACGGCGCGTTTTTATATGCGCTAGAATAATAAGCATAAAGGAAATTTAAAAAATGAGAAATCTTAATAGCAAGCAGCGCGCGTCGGTTGCGAAACGCACGCTGTACTACTATTGGCAAAGCTCCAAAAAGTACAAATGGTACGCGCTCGGCACCATCATTTCAACGCCGATTGTCGTATTAATTCGCACCACTTTAATACCATTAATTTTTGCTGAAATGATCGATATCATTTCTGGAGGAATTGCGACTAATCAGATCATTCCCGTGTTACTGCCAAAAGGCATCACGCTCATCTCGCTCTATCTTATCGGTAGTGCCATCTTGGGATGGTTCCGCGTTTATTGGTGTTGGAAGTATGAACTTCTCGCACTCTATGACTTAGGGACAGTTTGTTTTAATGCGATCAGCACTCAGTCAATGCGTTTTCATAGTGATCGTTTTTCCGGCTCGCTCGTCTCGCAAACAAACAAGTTCATTGGCTCTTTCGAGCGCTTCTTTGATTTAATTATCTTCGATATTCTTTATTTGGTTTCGATGATAATCTTCTTCATTGTCGTGCTCTTACCGCGCTCGCCACTGTTCGCATTCTCGCTACTTGCATTCATAGCAATTTATGTCCTTTGCTCTGCATTATCTTTTAAAAAGATTTCACATCTCAGCAAAGAGCGCGCCGAGGCGGAAAACAAGCAAACCGGCCAACTCGCCGATTCTGTTTCAAACATTCTCTCGGTAAAGTCCTATGGGCGCGAGTCGCACGAGCGTCATCGCTATGCAAACTTCAATCGCGCTAGCTACAATGCCGGCATTGCCCAGATGAACGCTACCATGAAGCGCGATCTCGCCTTTAACTTTGTTAATATTGGCATCATTGCAGTACTAGTCGCCTTCATGATGGCGGGAAGTCCAATCTTTGGACTATCAGTATCCACGCTAATATTAATCGTTAACTATTCCATGAATATTATGGGTGAACTCTGGAATGTTAATAACATTTTCAAACACATTAACCGCGTCTTTGGCGATGCGCACGAGATGACTATCATTCTCGATACGAAGGATGATGTAAAAGATATCCCTGGCGCCACAGAGCTCCGCGTAAAGAATGGCAAAATTGACTTTAAGAACATTCACTTTCAACACGCCGACGCAAAAGAAGCAATTTTCGATAACTTCTCCCTCAGTATTAAACCTGGCGAGAGGGTTGGCCTTGTAGGTATTTCAGGTTCGGGCAAAACAACCCTAACCAAGCTTCTTCTGCGCTTTGCTGACGTCGAATCTGGCGAAATCTTAATTGATGGCCAGAACATCAGTAAAGTCCAGCAGATTTCTTTACGCGAGAACATCGCTTATGTGCCTCAGGAAACTTCACTCTTCCATCGCTCCATCGCAGAGAATATCGCTTATGCAAAACCAGACGCCAGCCAAAAAGAAATCGAGCGTGCCGCCAAATTGGCTAATGCGCATGATTTTATTATGACCTTGCCAGATGGTTATCAGACTCTTGTGGGCGAGCGTGGCATCAAGCTTTCCGGTGGTCAACGTCAGCGCATTGCGATTGCGCGCGCCATCTTAAAGGATGCGCCAATTCTCGTGCTCGATGAAGCCACCTCTGCGCTTGACTCCGAGTCGGAGGCGCTCATTCAGGATGCGCTCGAGAAGCTCATGCATGGTCGCACGAGCATCGTTGTAGCCCACCGTCTCTCTACGATTGCTAGCATGGATAACATTGTTGTTCTTGAAGCTGGCAAAATCATCGAGCAGGGCACACATCGTCAGCTCATCAAAAAAGATGGCGCCTACAACAAGCTCTGGTCGCGTCAATCGGGCGCTTTTCTGGAAGAGAAATAGACAATTATTCCATTACGTTTATGCTATACTAGACATAGATATAAAGGAGTAAAATATGTCACCGTTTGTTTTCGCTGCAATAGTTCTTGTAGCCATCATCTTAATCTGGGTTATTGTAACCTATAACCGGTTCGTTAAGTTGAATAACCGCGTCGAGGAAGGTTTTTCGACCATGGATGTTTATCTTAAGAAACGTTGGGATTTGGTTCCAAACTTAGTTGAAACCGTTAAGGGATATATTAAGCACGAAAACTCCACGCTTAAAGAAATCGTTAAGTTGCGTCGTGGTGATTACGACTCAATGACTGATGATGAAAAAATCGACACGGGCAACAAGCTTGCCACTAGCCTTGGCAAATTGTTTGCCCTTGCCGAAGCCTATCCAGATTTAAAGTCGAGCGAAAACTTCAAAGACCTCAATAAGCAACTCGAAAAAATCGAAGACGATATTGCTAGCTCACGCAAGTATTACAATGGCACCGTTCGTGAATTCAATGATCTCGCAAAATTATTCCCAAGTAATATTATCGCCGCTATCTTCGGATTTAAAGGCCATCAAATGTTTGGCGTCGACGAAGAAGAGCGCAAGAATGTGAAAGTTGAGTTCTAGATGAAAAAGGGTGGCATAAAAAGACTCCTATTTCTTGCACTGGCGTCGCTAATTATATCTAGCCACGCTATTGTGCCGGTAGTCGCCATGAATGTGCCAAGCGGCTATATTCGTGTGGCGACCAAAGACTATTCAGAGCAAGCCGGCAGCCTCGATTTTCATGATGTGAATTTTCATGACTTCTCTGGAACTTCTCTTTTAGCATTCGGGCTCTCGGGAAAAATTACAAATAATTCCTTCGACGAGATTCGAATGACATCGATAGTAAACTACTATTCGTATTCTCAAAATTTGCTTGCTTCTAGTACGAATACTCAAGTGATATCTGGAAGCCAGACCATCGCATTTACGCAGATGTCGAACATAGATATTTTGAGTCGTGGTGCAAGTGTTGAAAATATTTATTACTATACTATCAACGTCACGACGGATGAGAATGAGGAAGCGTATGCTCCTCCGGCAGAAGATACTACAACCCCTAGTAAAACTGGTGCCTATAATAGCAGAGACTACGTAATCGATGCCTATGATGTTGATATTGTCGTAAATGACGACAACACTTACGACATTACTGAAACGATTCAAACGTATTTTAATGCCAGTTACAAACATGGGATTATCCGCTCACTGCCACTAAAAGCGAATTTTAAGCGCCTTGACGGCTCAAGTAGCTCAACTCGTATTAAAGTAAAAAACTTATCGGTTGATGAGGAATACACGACCAGTCGGGAAGACGGCAACTTAAATGTTAAGATTGGTAGCGCTAGTCGCTATGTTAAGGGCGAAAAGACTTACACTATCAAGTATACTTACGATTTTGGTCCGGATACGCTTGCTGACTCTGATGAATTTTATTTTAATATCATCGGCACGCAATGGGATACAGTTATAGGTAATATAACCTTTAACATCCATATGCCGAAAGAATTTGACGCCAGCAAAGTTGGTTTTTCTTATGGCGAAGTGGGCTCAGCTAAGAGTGATAGCATTTTATTTACGATTGCCGGTAATGACATCTCGGGTAGCTTTAATGGTATTCTTGGAGTCTATGAAGGGCTCACAGTTCGTATGGAGCTCGACGAAGGATATTTCGAAAATGCGCATAGCCTTACCGAAAATTGGGAATATCTTGCTTACGGAATACCTATTATCGGATTAATGATTTGTGCGATTTTATGGCTGATGTTCGGCCGCGACGATCATTCCGTGGAGACGATTGAGTTTTATCCACCGGAAGGCATGAATAGTCTTGATGTAGCATTAGTTACGAAGGGGCACGTGGATAGTAAGGATGTAATTTCCTTGCTATTTGTACTTGCAAATAAAGGTTACATTAAGATTGAAGAAGAAGAGAAAAAACATTCTCTTGGAGCGCGTTCTTATAAATTCTATAAGCTCAAAGAATATGACGGCAATGACCCGAACGAAAAAACCTTTATGGATGGCATGTTCAAAAAGCGCCACTCCGTTTATTCGACTGCATCTATGCGTGAGGTTATGAATGCTATTACGCAGGGCGAAGAAGTCACCAGCGAGATGATTGATAAGGCACACAATGAAACTGCCGAACTAGATGAATATGTTACTTCGAAATCGCTCGAGAATAAATTCTATCGCACTATCAATACAATCACTACACGTGTCAATAAAAAGACTAATCGCTCGAAATACTTCGAGAATACTACTTGGCAGCACGTCATTGCGGTCATTGCGCTGATTATTGGCGCTTTATCTCCGTTCGTTGTTTATGGACTCGCTAATGGCGACATAGAAGCCACGATGGTTGTAGTCGTAATGTTACTATTCTATTCACCATTCTTCTTAATTGGTATTTTCGCAAAAATGCCAGTTGCATTCCGCATCTTCTGGCTGTCCTTTACATGTTTCCACTTTACTCTCATGATGGCCGGTTCGCTTTCCGATGTTTCTATCATCGCTGGCGACGCCTTCTATACGGGAGCATTTATCGTAATGGCGCTCTGCGTTGTTGGTATGGCAGTATTTATTAAGTTGATGCCGCGTCGCACGGCTCTAGGCGTAGAATTATATGGCAAAATTAAAGGCCTTAAGACATTCATGAAGACGGCCGATAGCGAACATATCAAACAAATGCTTGCTAGTGATAAGAATTACGCCTATATGTTGCTGCCATATGCTTACGTACTCGGTATCTCTACGAAGTGGATGCGTCGTTTCGAAGCACTTAATACGCAGATGAGCGAGCCAGATTGGTATGTTAGCGGCCGCCCATTCTCCATCAATAACTTATCCGGTAGTATGAACTCAATGATGAACTCAGTAAGTAGTTCTCTGTCGTCCAGTCCATCTTCGTCTGGCAGCGGCGGTGGTTCCGGCGGCGGTTCGTCTGGTGGTGGTTCCTCCGGCGGCGGAGGCGGCGGAGGCGGCGGTTCCTCCTGGTAAAGCTAATCAACTGGGCCCACGGGCCCAGTTTTTGCGCGCTCGACAGATACAGATAATGATGTTATTATTATATATATGGCAACTCTTAAAGATTTTCGCGATGAAAGAATTCGCAAACTAAATGAACTAAAAGAAGCGGGCATTGATCCGTATCCAGCCCACTGTAATCGCGACACCAAGATTGGTGATATTTTGGAGCGCTATGATGATTTTGCCGACAAGGACGTCTGCGTCGCCGGCCGCATCGCGAGCATTCGTAGCTTTGGCAAACTTGCTTTTGTCGTCGTCGAAGACGATTCTGGCAAGATTCAGATTTTCTTAAAAGACGATGCCGCTAAATTTACAAAAAAACTCGACACGGGTGACTTCCTCGAAGCTGCTGGTAAGGTCGGTAAGACCAATACTGGCGAAATTTCGATTTTCTGCGAGATGCCGCGCATTTTGGCAAAGGCTCTTCGTCCACTTCCTGGTCGCGATGGTTTTACGAACAAGGAAGAGCGTCTTCGCCGCCGCTATGTTGATATGGCGGTTAATCCAGAGGTTCGCGAGCGTTTTATTCGCCGCGCTAAGTTCTGGACTGCGACGCGCCAATTTTTGAATGATCACGGTTTTGTCGAGATTAATAGTCCAGTCCTCGAGCAT
>JAEEGH010021007.1_pt1 | contig 13522 bp, 11 predicted proteins | sample 9134181 | NCBI WGS metagenome assembly JAEEGH01 (sample SAMN16246544, study PRJNA631951) | gut metagenome | biome: gut microbiome; feature: rumen; material: DP-attached | host: Bos | place: Iran: Karaj | collected 2018-10
AACTTGTTATATGATTATTGAGAAAATTCAAATATACTAATGCTGTATTATTTGAGATATCCAAACTTGTTAATTGATTATTGACACAATCCAAAAGTGTTAAATCTGTATTATTGGTTATATCCAGGCCTGTTAATTGATTATTATCTAAATACAAGTATTCCAACTCTGTATTTCTTGTTACGTTCAAGCTTGTCAGTTGATTATACTTAGCGCTCAGACATGTTAAAGCTGTATTCTCTGTTACATCAATGCTTGTCAGTTGATTATGGTCACAATACAAACCCTCTAATGCCGTATTTTTTGTTAAATCCAATTCTGTCAGATTATTCGCATTACAAAATAAGTCCGTCAATTTCTTAAAATACTCTATTCCTTTTAAGCTTTGAATATCCGCAAGCTGGCAATCAATAGTAGTAACATTATTAATCTGCTCCTGAGTATAATAGTTACCCGAATCGTCTGTTGAATACGGCCCGGGCTTATCATCACCCAACAAATAAGCCCTAAAATTCGCATCCGGGAAATTTGTTTCGTTTATATACACTTTAACATCGTCATCAGCTTTTACCTCCCCGCTTCCGACAAGCGCCATTGGCACCGACAGCGCAAAAACCAGTGCAAAACCGATTAAAACTTTAAATACCTTTCTCATAATTTATCCTCCAAAGTATATCATCATAATAAATATAACACAGCAAGTTTTAAGCTTTCAATAGCCTTGCATAGTACTTTTTTCTTATTGTATAAAGTATACATTTTGTGTTAGTTTCATTTTGTATATGTTTTTATGAGGAGGCTAAATGAAAAAAATTAAAAAATTATTATGTCTGATGTTGGTTCTTGCTCTTGCATGCACATTTTTCGTTGCTTGCGACAGTAAAGGCAATGCAAGCGGTGGTTCAGATACGCAGGCTGCAAGCAGCGATGAGAAAGGTGACGGAACTATCACTTTCTACATTATCAGACACGGTGAGCAACTTTTTAATGCTACCAACCAGATTGCAGGTTGGGTAGATTCTCCTCTTACGGAGAAAGGTATCGCTCAGGCGCAAAGCCTTGGTAAAGGTCTTAAGGCAGAAGGTATTACTTTTGACGCCGCTTATTGCTCGACCAGCGAGCGTTCTGTAGACACTACGGACCTTGTTCTTGAAGCAGCGGGACAAAGCGACCTTAACGTAGAGCACTGCAAAGGTCTTAAAGAGCTTTACTATGGTGACATTGAAGGAAAATACATCGACACTCTTTCGGAAATAATGGACAGCGATCCATACGAAACAGACGATCCCGATGGCTGGAAAGCCTATGGCGGAGAAACATGGGCTGAAACGGGAGAACGTGCAAAAGCAGTTTTGGAACAGGCTATCAAAGATAATGATGGTAAAGGCGGTAACATTCTTATTTCTACACACGGAATGACTATCGTTGCTCTTTGCAAAGCCCTTACTCCTGATTCGGATCTCTACAAAGATTTCAGAGCTGCCGGCGGACATGGTCTCAGCAACTGCTCTGTTACTATCATCGAATACAAAGATGGTCAGTATACCTTAAAAGATATCAACGACAAATCCTTCAGAGAAGCAGGCGAAAATCTCTAATTTATGCTTAGAATAAGCAAACTCGCCCTAAAGCAAAAATGTATTTAATGTATATGTAGCCAAAATAATATACATAAATAAAAACATATATACAACAAAGAACTCTCGGGAATCTCCCGGGAGTTCTTCTTCTTAATTCAACCTTAGTTAAAATGCTTATAGTAAAATACCGCCAGCTGGGTTCTGTCCCTAAGGTCCAGCTTTTCAAGAATTGTGCTGATATAGTTGCGCACCGTTCCTTCCCCGAGGAACAGCTTTTCCGATATTTCTTTGTTATTAAGGCCGTCTGCCACAAGCCTTATAATGTTAAATTCCTTTTCTGACAAGCCAAATTCCGCGTAAGATTCACCTCCACCTTCGTTTGTCATAAGGTTTGGAATCTTGTTCATTATCTCGTCTCCAAACACGGTCTGTCCGTTAACCACTGCGGTGATTGCGGGATAAATGCTGTCGAAATTTTGCTTAAGGATGTAACCTTTTGCCCCAAGTTTTAGGGCTTTTACTATATATTCATCATCGGAAAAAGTCGTAAGTAACAGGATTCTTGCCTCGGGATGGTTTTTAAGTATCACCCCCGCCGCATCGAGTCCGTTCATCCCCTGCATTTGAATGTCCATAAGAAGCACATCGGGAAAGTGCTTGTCGTACAGCTCGATAGCCTCATGGCCGTCTTTTCCCAGTGCCACTACTTCGCATCCCTTTGCTTCCAATATTGTTTTTAATGATAATCCCACTAAGGAATCGTCGTCTACAATCGCAATTCTCATTTGCTGATTTCTCCCTATCAATAATAATTAATACTAATTGTTTTTCATGGTATCGCCCCCTCACGTTCGTTCGGCGGCAGGTCAGTCGCAGCGATGCTTAATTATAACTTCGTTATAATCGCTGCTCCTTCATCACTGTAACCATTATGCTAAATCCATTATCGGTTGTTATTCGCAAATTTCCTCGCATCTGCTTAACACGGTCGTTGATATTTGACAGGCCGATGCCTGAGGAATAGTTAATATCCACATCGCTTCCGTTGTCCGAAAATGTCAGCTGATAAAAGCCGGGTTGCTCTATTATGGATATTTTTATTGTATCGCCGTTTGAGTGCTTAAGTGTGTTATTAATGCCCTCTTTTATAATGGCGATAAAGGCGTATTTTAGGTCACGAGGGATGTTGTCGCTCATATCGTAGTCAAAGCACACTTCAAAGCCTTCTATTTTATCGGTCATTTCCTTTACTGCCGTTTCTAAGTTGATGGATTCGTCATGGAGGTCGTGAACGCTGGAGCGGATGTTAGTCATTGCCTGATTTAAGGTATCTGCCAGGCCGTCCAAATGCTCATTTATGGCTTCGTCTTGATTTATTACTTTTATGGCCCCCAGCTGTAAGATGGACCTTGTTAGCATATGTCCCACATTGTCGTGGATTTCACGGGCAATTCGGTTTCGTTCCTGAAGGGTTGCGGTATATACCATGTCATCTTGCTGCTTTTTAAGAGCATTGTTTTTTTCTTCCAAAAGCATTTCATATTCCCTGGAATAGTCCCTTTGCTTTTTTAAACTTTCGTTTGCTATTTCGTTTCGTTCGAAAAATCTTGCTCCCATGCATGCCACAAAGAACAGCAAAAGTGTCAAAGCGCTTTCCGGACTTATATGCAAGACGAAGTTAAACAGCAAAGCTCCCAGTTCAAAAACCAAGGACAGCCTTATTTCCATCAATACCGAGCATATTCCCAACATAGGCAAAAATACTGATAGCTCCGGAAGGAAGCATGCCGCAATCGAAAATGCACACAAGGTCAGATTTTTAACCAAATTATTTACTTTATTGTTTGTAAAACGGCTAAAGCCGTCAAATATCACATCCGTATATGAAAATATCAGACCGACCAACAGAAGCGCCAGGATATAAACCCCATAATCAAAGCGCATGAAATATATGATTATGCTTACGGCCAAGATTAAAAGCCTGAAGATATTGTTTCCCATTTTTACCCCATTAACAAACCAATTAGCTGATTAAAAGCAAATCACCGCATTTCCGCCGCGAATGCTAGTTTATATCAAAATTATAAACCCAAATGTGACATTTGTCATCTTATGATGTGACCCGTGACACTGTTTGTCCGCGGCACATTTTTGTAATATATAATCAAGAAATATACAAAAGCGATTTTATAAAGGAGATAGAAATTATGAAAAACGCGGTAGAAGTTAACAATCTTGTTAAACGTTACAAAGAGCTTTTGGCACTGGATCATTTTTCACTTGCCATTAAGGAAGGCGAAATATTCGGACTCCTGGGACCTAACGGTTCGGGAAAAACCACAACCATCAATTGCATTTTATCCCTCCTTAGTTTCGATAAGGGAGACATTAAAATCTTCGGCGAGGAAATGAAGCCGACCAGATACGACATCAAAAAGGATATAGGCGTTGTTTTCCAAAACGTTGCCGTATTTGACGAGCTTACGGTTTACGAAAATATCGATTATTTCTGCGGATTGTACATAAAGGATAAGAAGCTTCGACGCGAATATGTAGAGGATGCCATCCGCTTTGTGGGCCTTGAAGATTACAAAAAATTCCATCCGAAGAAACTTTCCGGCGGATTGCTCAGGCGTCTTAACATTGCCTGCGGCATCGCTCACAAACCAAAGCTCATCTTCTTTGACGAGCCTACGGTGGCGGTTGATCCTCAAAGCCGAAACCGCATTTTGGAAGGTATTCAAGAGCTCAATGCAAAGGGCGCTACCATCGTTTACACATCTCACTATATGGAAGAGGTTGAACAGATTTGTGATCGCATTCTCATTATGGATAAGGGCAAAGCGATTGCCATCGGCACAAACGACGAACTCAAAGAGATGATTAAAAACAAGGAAAAAATCACATTGGAAGTACCTTCTCTTACAAAAGACAATTTGGCCGAGATTAAAGAGCTCAAGCATGTTTACAATGTTGACTACGATGACCCTCTTCTTTGCATCAGCTTTGACGGCGGCAAAAACAACGTGGTTCACATCGTAAATTACTTGGAGGAACGCAATCTTGTATTTTCCAAGCTTCACTCGCAACTTCCTACGCTTAACGATGTTTTCTTGGAAATCACGGGAACAGAACTTAGAGATTAAGGGGATTTAAAGATGTTTATTCACAATTTTAAATATGCATTAAAGCAAATGATAAGAAACAAATCCGCCATTGTATGGACGCTTATTTTCCCACTGGCTCTGGGAAGCATTATGTTTGTTGCATTCGGCAATATCTACAATTCCGACAATGTTTTCCATACACTTAATGTTGCGGTGGTTAAGACAGAAGAAAACGAAAATTTCGAAACTCTTCTTGAAGAGCTTTCAAAGTCCGAAGGTGATAAGGAAGCGATTTTGGATCTTAGTTATCTCGCCAAAGACGAAGCCGAAACAGGCGCTTTGAACGGCGATTACGATGCGGTTATTTACGAAGGTACGGATATTACCTTAGGGGTAACAAAATCCGATATTCAACAAGAAATCGTTCGCAGCATTGTTGAACAATACAACAAATCCATGCACTTATTAGAAGATGCCTCTGCCAAAGATCCCACAAAAATAGCGGCGGTTATCGAAAGCATTTCCGACTATTCGGCAGAATATGCAAAGCAGGACACAACAACCGACGGCAATACAGATATGTACACCAACTATTTTTACGCCATCATCGCCATGAGCTGTCTCTTTGGTTCCTATGCAGCATGCGAGTTTTCGGAAAAAATGTCATTATCCGCAAGCGAACTTGGCAAACGACGCGGCGTATCCCGCTGTTCAAAAGGCTTACAAGCCATCAGCACATTCTTTGCCATGTGGATTATACAGGTTGCCGTTGAAATCATTACCATCTTTTACCTTAAGGCAATCGGTGTTCATTTGGGAGATAAAATCCTTTATATGATTCCGATTGTGGCTGCGGGAACTGCAGTCGGTAATGCTTTGGGTACTCTAATCGGCTCTGTTCCGAAACTTTCCCAAGGCGGAAAAACCGGTATCTGCACATCCATAAGTCTGGGCCTTTGCGTAATGGCCGACCTTTGTGCGAGCGGTGTTAAAGATGCTTTGGAGCATGCCGCACCTATTGTTAACCGCATAAACCCGGCGGCCCTTATTTCCGACTCGTTTTACGCACTTAACGTATTCGATTCTTACGACAGATATATAAGAAGCATAGTTTTGTTGGCCGTAATCGCCGCATGCATGCTATTTTTCAGCTATTTGATACTCAGGAGGGATAAAGGTGCAAGTATTTAAATTATTTTTTAAGATTTTGAAAGCAAACAGAATATTGATATTTATTTACGCCGGCATGTACATCGGTATCCTATTCGGTGTCATCATCCCTTTGCAAAAGGATAACAGCGTAAGCAGCTATATGGAGCAAAAATGCAAATTTGCCCTTGTGGATGAAGATAATTCCACCTTAAGTCATGAGCTTACAAGAAACTTAAGCAGTGTCCACGAGTTGGTTGACATAAAGTCTTTTGAAAAGGAAGCTCTTCAAGATGAGCTCTACAATCAAAACATCGCCACAGCTGTATTTATAAGCGACGGTTTTGAAGATGCTTTTATCGAGGGCGATGCAACAGACTTTCTTACCCTTTACAATGTTCCGACGGAAAACAAGGCCATGCTTTTTTCAAACGATGTTAACGAATATTTACGCTATGTTTCGGGCTATTTAACAGCCGGTTACGATTTGGACGAAGCCTGCAACAAGGCTTTTGACATCACAGCCGAATCGGTGGATGTTTCCGTACTGTCCGGCAAGGACATAAGTCAAGAATCCATTATTCAATACTATTTTAAATACTTGGGTTGGATATTCGTTCTTATGATTACTTGTGTCATCGCACCTATTTTAATAGCTTTGAACACCAAAAAGCTCAGAAACCGAATCGAATGTTCATCATTCCATTTTTCGAAAATAAACAGCCAGATTTTACTTGGATCTGCTGTTTCGGGAATAGGTCTTGTGGCAATATTTTCAATAGCCGCAAAGATTTATTTCGGCGCCGAGCTAAGCGGCGTAAAGTTTGCACTTATGAGTCTTAACATGCTTTGCTACGTGGTTGTAGCTCTTGCCATTGCTTTCTTTGTAAGCAGGATTACATCAAGCATTATGGTTATCAATATGGTTGCCAATGTTATAAGCCTGGGAATGGCATTCTTCTGCGGTATTTTCGTTCCTTTCTACTTGCTTGGAAGCGGCGTGCAGACAGTGGCCAAATTTATGCCGGCATATTGGTATGTAAATGCAATCAACGAGATTGACAAATACTCAGACAATGCCCTGCCGAATATATTCCAAAGCTTCGGCCTGGAGCTTCTCTTCGCGGCGGTAATTATAGTAGCGGCCCTTGTTATCACAAATGCAAAACGTGAAAGCAAGACTGTGAATTAATTATAAATAAAGTTCCTCAATAAAATACGGAGCAAAAACAATTGTTTTGCTCCGTGCTTTTATTTATCCCTTGATAATTCTTTTGCTGTTGAAAAACGTAATCAGGAAGTATCCGCCGTAAATCAATAAGATTATAATCGCCGTGATTATGATTGATTTCCACATGCCGTCCGTTCCCAAGGTCTCCATAACCTGTACTGTAAATTTCATTCCAAATATGGAATGGACAATTGCCAATAAAAGCGGTATCAGGAAGAATATGCCTGTTTGTCTGAACAAGGATCTGTTTATTTCTCTTTCTTCCACACCTATCTTTCTTAGCATCTCATACCTGCTTTTACTGTCAACGCTTTCGGATAATTCTTTAAGAGCAAGTATAGCTCCGCAAGCAATGAGAAATACCAAACCTATATATAGTCCCAAAAATGCCACTATTGCGCCGAGTCCCGTTGCCGCCTCATAGATATCTGCCTTACTGTTAAATGTTAAAAAGATATTCGCAGCATCCGCATATTCATATACCGCCTCTTTGCGCTCTCTTTGCGTCTGCTCTGCCTTTTCCATGTCGGCCCTGCTTTCACCCGCATAGTTGCCGATGAAATAGTTCTTGTTTATATTATCCTCCAAAACAACATCATCCGGCACAATATAAACTCCTATATTTAAATGTTGCGCGCCGATACTTATAAAACCATCCAAACATTCATTGTATTTTGATTTAAGCTCTCTTCCGAATACGGTTATTTCCGAGCCCTCGCTCAAGGCTTTGTCTCTGATTTCTTTCATGAAAGAATAATCGCATATCAGAATATATTCATCTTCGGATAATTCTTGTCTTTCCTTGCCGTACAAGCTCATAAGATTATTGTAATCGCTTAATTTTATTATTTCTTCTTTAACACCGAAGTCCAGGAATTTAAAATTGCTTTGTATCTCATAGACATGCTCCCCGAGAGATTTCTCCAATGTTAGGGATGGGTCTGTGTATGTATTAAAGTTAACATATTCTTTAAATCCATCTTTTATGTCATATCCGCAGTCTGCGTAAATTTTTTCCAAGTCGGCGGCTTCATACATCTCTACTTCCGCATCCGCAGGACACAGATTCTTTAAGTTTGTATTCAAAGAATTTCTGATAGAGAATGCCGCTGTCAGCGAGCATATTGTCACAAAAAGCAAAAGGCAAATAATGGTCATTGCAAAAACCATGGTGTTTACTTTGCTGCTTATCTGTCTGAATGTAAAGGCATTCAGCCCTTTAAAATAGCTTTTTTTCACAGACATCACTACTCGCAGCAAAAGTCCCGATACGGACCAAAAAACAAAAAATGTTGCCAAGGAAGCCAATGCTATAAAAAAGATTATTTTCATTTGGCTATGCTGCCCGTAATTCCATATCACCTGATAATAAACATCTCCCAAACACAAGGCGGATGCTATAAAAATCAACACGCAAAGGACGGGATTTTTTAAGCGTACTTTCTCGGATTTTTTTCCGCTGTTTATTAAGTCGATTAATTTCATTTTAGAAACGGATGCGCTGTTAAAAAGCATAACAATCAAATACATTACCGCAAAAAAGATTATTGTCATTAACAGTGCTTTTCCCGATATGCTGAGCCTGTATGCGGACATATCCGCCTCAAAAAGGTTTACCACCAATGCACTCATTAACTGTGACAGGCCGATTCCCACAGCCAAACCCACCAGCAAAGATCCGATGCCGATAAATACCGTTTCCGTAAGAAGCATGGCGGATATTTTCCCCTTGCTCATGCCCAACAACATATACAAGGCAAATTCTTTGTTTCTTCTTTTCATGAGAAATCTGCTTGCATATATAATCAAAAAGGCCAAGATTATTGCCACCAAAATGCTGACTCCGAAAATCGTGGTATTAAGCAGCTCCACAATGTCATTTCGGCTGCTTGATACCTGCATCATTGCCGCTTGGCCTCCGATGGCGTTAAAAACATAAAATATCGCAACGCCTATTACCAAGGTAAAGAAATATATAGCATAATCCTTTACGCTTCTTTGCATGTTTCTGAAAGAGAGTTTAGATAGCGTCATTTAAGTCACCCCCTAACAATGTCACCACATCTATGATCTTGTTAAAGAACTCCTTTCGGCTGTCTTCTCCTTTGGAAATTTCATGATATATCTTTCCGTCCTTTATAAAAATCACGCGGCCGGCGTAACTTGCCGAAAAGCTGTCATGCGTAACCATCATAATAGTCGCTTCATATTCTTTGTTCAAATATTCAAAACGTTCCAATAACATTTTCGAAGATTTTGAATCAAGTGCTCCCGTAGGTTCATCCGCCAAAATCAAGCTTGGATTGGTCACTATTGCTCTTGCGGATGCTACTCTTTGTTTTTGTCCACCGGACATTTGATAAGGATATTTCTTTAATACATCCGTGATTCCAAGCTGTTGGGCAACTTTATTAACGGCAGCGTCTATAGCGTTCGCAGGCTGCTTTTGAATCGAAAGCGCCAAGGATATGTTTTCATATGCCGTTAGGGTGTCCAAAAGATTAAAATCCTGGAATATAAATCCCAGCTTTTCGCGACGAAAGCGGTTAAGATTCTTTCCCTTAAGAGATGTAACATCCTCACCTTCCAAATAAATATGACCCGCCGTCACATTGTCGATTGTCGAAATGCAGTTTAAAAGAGTTGTTTTTCCGCTTCCGGAAGCGCCCATAATTGCAACAAACTCCCCTTTGTCAACTTTGAAAGAAATGTCGTCTATAGCCTTTGTGAGGCTTGATCTGTGTCCGTAATATTTTTCAATTTCCACTACCTTAAGCAATTCCATAAATAAGGCTCCTTTCTTAAACGGTTTTTGTTTACGCCTGATAATATACAGAAATTTCTCAAGGCTGTCGTTTGTTTAACCTTACCTAACCTTACAATTTTGTAACCTTTATTTCATTTTATAAAAATCGTTTTTCGAAAATACAATCCGCACTTCCGTATATTCGCCCACTTCAGACGAAATCTCAATACGATGACCCAGTCTTTCACAAAGATTTTTTACGATATACAAGCCCATTCCGGTAGATTTTCTGTCTTCTCTTCCGTTATGGCCCGTAAATGATTTTTCAAACACGTAAGCCATGTCTTCTTTGGGAATGCCGATTCCGTTATCTTTAAAATAAAATGTTACCGCTTCATTAGTTTCCTTTGCATAGGCGCTGATTATAAGATTTCTCTCCGTCGATGAATATTTAATACTGTTGGCCATAAGCTGCCCTATCATATATTCGAGCCACTTTCCGTCAGTCAACACCGGGACATTAAGATCTTTTGCTTCTATTGTCGCATCCATAATCTGCAAAGCTTCTCGGTTTTTTACGGCAACGCTTCCAAATGCTTTTTGTAAGTATACTTCACTTATAAGATAATCCTTCTCGGCATTTTCGCTGCGGGCGTAATAAAGGACATTTTCGATATAATCGTCTATCCTTTTTATTTCTCCTATCATTTTTTTATTTGTTTCGGGATTGTTATGACACATGATTCTCAGACTTGATACGGGAATTTTTACCTCATGAACCCACATTTCTATGTATTCTCTGAAAGCTTTGCTCTGTCTTCTGTAATATGCAACATTTTCGGTCATGGACTTGTCGCAGTCTCTCAGTGTTTCAAGCAATATTTTTCCTTCGCAAAAAGCCGGTTCTTCCAAGAGTTCCGGAAGCAGATATTTTTTGTCCAATTCATTTAATGAAAAATATAATCCTGTGTAAAATGCTTTTTTTCTTAAATATTCCCACAAATCCAACAAAAAAGCCGCCATCGCAAACACAAAGCTAACCAGGATTATTGCCTGTATGTCTGCCTTAAATGCCGACATGAATATTATACAGATTGCCAAAGCAACTGCTTTTATTATATATGCCGCTATGTGATCTTTTATATAATCTGCCAATCTCATTTTAATAAATACCCCTGCTTCTTTCTTGTTTCAATGGCATCCGCTTTTCCAAGCTCCGAAAGCTTATTTCTGAGCCTGCTGATATTAACGGACAAAGCATTGTCATTTAAAAACTCGTTATTGTCCCACAATACTGTCATAAGTTCGTCACGGGATACGATTTCTCCCCGACGGTCCAAAAGCAGTTGGAATATTATCATTTCATTCTTGGTAAGAATTTGCTCCTTGTTATCCTTAACAAGACTGGCTTTAAGGGTGTTCACCGTAATATCGCCGTAGCTTTGTGTTTGGCTGCTTTTTACGCCTCTTTTTAAAACCGCACTTATTCTGAGCAAAAGAATCGTCGGATTGTAAGGTTTTGTAATGTAGTCATCGGCACCATAGCTCATGGACAGCACTTCATCCACATCTCCTGTTCTGCTTGTAAGCATAATAACCGGCGTATCCTTTTCCTTGCGATATTTTTGAAGCAATACCTCGCCGTTTTCTTCGGGAAGGCTGATATCAAGCAATATAAGATCCGCATCGGCTTCCTTCATTTGCGAAAGCAGATCTTTAAAAACCTTAATGCTCAAAACCTCATATCCCGCATTTTTAAGCAATATTGACAACTCCTCACACAAGGTCATATCATCTTCAACTATCAATATTTTATTCATGAATAAATCCTCCCAAGGACATTTAACATTCTTCCTTTATTATATAAAAATACGGAGCAAAAACAATTGTTTTGCTCCGTGTTTTTTTCATTTATTAACGGCTTAAATTTCGTTGAAAAGCTCCGTCGGCTCCGAGCCTTCGGTCATTTCGCCAAGGATAGGCAATGTTTTTGTAAAATGCTCTGTTTTCTCATGAATTTTAAGGGCATCCAAGTCCTTCCAGCATTCAATAAAAGCAAACTTTTGCTCATCTTCAATACTCTGATTAAGTGTATAAAAGACATTTCCTTCTTCCGCATTGGATTTTGCAATCAAATCCTTTGCCGCATTTTTAAAATCTTCGATTTTGTCTTTTTTTACTGTAAGTCTTGCAACTACTTTTAGCATACTATGCCTCCTTTTCTTCTCCCGGCAACTTATCCTCCCATATAAGTCTTAGCATAATGTCCGCTATTTCCGGATCGAATTGATGACCTTTATTAGTTTCAATTTCCCTTATTATCTGATCCATAGCTAGTTTTTTTCTGTAAACGCGGTCCGTATTCATTGCATCAAATGAATCCGCAACGCAAATCATTCTTGCAATAAGCGGTATATCTTCACCCGACTTGCCCTCCGGATAGCCCTTGCCGTCAAAACGTTCGTGGTGATATATGGCTCCTTCGCCTACGCAATCAATGCTTTTGAAGCTGGCCAATATTTCGCCTCCGCGAACAGTGTGAGATTTTATGATTTCAAACTCTTCATCGGTTAACTTGCCCGGTTTTCCAAGCACATTGTCCGGAACACCGATTTTACCGCAATCATGAAGAAGTGCAATATAAAAAATCCTATCCAGCTCTTCTCCCTCAAAGCCAAGCTCTTTTGCAATGGCTTTTGTATACATGGCAACCCTTTTTGAATGGCCGTTTGTGTATGGGTCCTTGGCATCGATAAAGCCCGTAAAGGTCTCTATTGATTCGCTGATTATCTCGTTATCTCTTTCGTGTCTTTCATTGTATTTTCTAAACTGTATGGATGTAATCACAAATACTATTATAGACATCAGCCATACAATCAAAGCAAAAACGGAAACCCAAAACAAAGGCTCGCTTGTTATCAACCTGTGGAATGAATAATCGATTTCCAAGGTTGACCCATCAAGACTCTCATCCATGGGCACATATATAATAAATCCCGGAGTCGTGCCTTCCATAGGTTTTATCGGCATCTCCATTGCATTGGCATCGGAGCTCGGGTAATACACAATATAATCGCCGGATTCCATCGGAATAAATGTTTCTCCGTCAACCGTATAAAAATATAAATCATAATCATCGGTCTTGTATTCTCTAAGATCCGGAATTGTTGCCTCATGCTTTTCGCCATTTACGGTTTGATGAATCTCCACTGCTCCGTTCCATGCCGAAGAAAGAAATATATCATGATCAAAAATCAACTTAAATGAAAAGCTCGATACCTCGTCTTTTGTACTGTTTTTAACCGCAAAATCGTAGGTAAAAGCCTGAAAGTTGTGCTCGCTGATACCTTCATTATTCATATCAAAAGCCTTTGACCAAGTGCTGCTTCTGGTTGAGGCTTTTAGTATTAATCCTTCGCTTGCCGCTCCTTCATCGCTGAACAAATCGCTTCCCGAAATTTTACTGCTATGTACTTTGTTGTTGTAGGCAGCTGTTTTTATCATACCCACAAATAAAACACAGACAATAGCAATTATAGTAACCGTAAAAATGCAAAACGCTCTTTTTTTTCTTTTTCCCAAATTATCCATTTTTTCTCCCCCAATTAATTTTACACCATCTACGATTACCTTATCAATAATTAAACTAATCATAGTTTTTGATAATTTTAATCGGGAGTTTTTCAACCGCCACCGCACACACCTTATA
>JAEEGH010021012.1_pt1 | contig 13520 bp, 10 predicted proteins | sample 9134181 | NCBI WGS metagenome assembly JAEEGH01 (sample SAMN16246544, study PRJNA631951) | gut metagenome | biome: gut microbiome; feature: rumen; material: DP-attached | host: Bos | place: Iran: Karaj | collected 2018-10
CGGCGCCGGCGTCACGTTCGGATACTCCTTCTGAGACCCACATCCCCGCCGAGGGGTTTGTAATCAGTGTTAAGTTTTCGTTCGCAAGCCCAGGCCGTGAGGTCCGGGCTTGTTTTTGCAAACTTTTTTCGTGAAAAAGGCAGATAAAATTGCAAAATGATATATTTTTATATATCTTTGCGGTACCAAACAACACGGAAGATGAAGAGATACAAAGTCAAACAGGTCCTCGACCTCCTGAAAGCAGACGGATGGGAGGTCATACGGACGAAAGGCGACCACCGCCAACTGAAGAACGCGAGAGGAAAGAGTGGTACCGTCACCGTCAACGGGAAAGAGAGCGACACTTTGAGTCAGGAACTCTTGAACAGCATCTGGAAGCAGGCAGGGTGGAAATAACCACCCTACCTTTCCGGAATGGATATAGAACAAGCAACAACAAAAAAGAACGACAATATGGGAAAAGTTATCATCAATGTTGACTGGGTTCCGAACAATTTCGGGGCGGCTCCTGCAAACGAGGACATCGCGTGCGTGGCCACCGGCAAAACCCTGGAGGAAGTGGAAAAGAACATCGTTGAGGCGCTCAAGTTCCATCTTGACGGGATGCGGGAGGATGGCGAGGCCATCCCCGAGGAGTTCCTCGGGGAATGGGAGCCCGAGTTCCTGCTCTCCACCCGCGCCCAACTCAAGTACGCCGACAACTTCATCACCCGCAAGGCCCTGGCCCGTGAGACCGGAATCGCCGAGCAGCAACTCAGCCACTACGCCAACGGACAGCGCCATCCCAGGCCGGCCATGCAGCAGCGCATCAGCGACGGAATACAGGCCATCAGCCGACGTCTTGCCTTCATCTTCTGACTGTTTGGTAATCGTCTATCATGAAGGCGGCCCCGGAGAAATCCGGGGCTTTTTCTTTGGGAAATGGAAAGAAAACTGCATTTTTCGGCAATTTCTTGACGAAATGTGCAATTTCTTTGCATAATACGGAATTTTATCCGGCGTTTCCGGCAATCTGCTTCCTCAGTTCCTCGAAGCTGCGGCTCAGGATGTCCTGGACGGTTTGCTGCCTCTTCCCGTAGAGGACGTAGTCGATCACCTGCCGGTTCGCCCTGTCTATCTTCGAGCGGTCGAAGTTGATGTAGATGTCGGTGACGGTCCCTCCGGAGTGCCCCATTGCGGCGGCGATGGTCTCCCGCGGGATCTCCAGTTCTGCGGCGATGGTCGTCCAGGAGTGCCGCGCCCAGTACATGGAGAATCCGGGAAGTCCGAGTTCTGCGGCGACCTCCTTCAGGACGTTGTCCACCTTGGACGTCCAGTGGTGGGTGCAGGAGTACGTGTCGAGGGGGTTGAGGAGCCAGTCCTTCCCCCTCAGCCGCTCGATGACCTCCATGCACTCCGGCTCCACCTTGATGCTGTATGGCCTGCCGGTCTTCGCCCGCCGGTACTCGAGGCGTCCGTCCTCGATTCCGGTGGCGTGCACGAGGTCCTCGGTGTTCATGCCGATCAGGAGGAAGGAGACCTCGAAGAAGTCGACGTATCTCTTCTTCCAGGCGGGGAGGTCGGCGGAGAACAGGCGGCGCAGCCTGTCGGCGGGCAGGCAGCGCTTCGCGGTCGCCTCGCCCCGGATCTCGTAGTTCAGGAATGGGTAGTGCTGCGTGATGCCGCGCTTGCGTGCGTGGTTGAACACGGCGCGGATGTTCCTGAGGTGGATGTTCCTGGCGTTCTTCTTCGGCGAGGTCACGGCGAGGAACGAGTCGAAGCGGTCGAGCCATCCGATGCTGATGTCGGCGAAGGACAGCCGTTCCGCCCTGGGGTCGAAGGCGAGGATCCGCGCGACGGTGGCCATGTAGATCTCGGTCGTCCTCGGCTTCGGCCTGGTGGAGGCGAACTTCCTGAAGACGCCGAGGAACCGGTCAGGCTCCCTCTCGCCGGGGGTCATCTCCTCCAGGATCCTGTCGCGGACCTCGCGGGCCGTGAGTCCGTCGAGCTTCCGCCTGCGCTGCAGGTCAAGGAGGATGGTGTCGACGTCGGCCTTCTTCAGTTCGGCGGAGACCTGGACGGCAGCGGACTTCGCCTTGAGTGCGCCTGCGTCCCAGTCGGAGGGGAGGAGGCGGATGCCGGTGGAGAGGTAGGAGACCGTGCGGTCCTTGGTGATGGAGATCTTGAGGAGGGCGGATTTCCCGGGCGCGGTCTTCCGGGTGTCGAGATAGAATTTCGTGGTGATCATGGTTTGAGAAGATGTTTGAGAAAGTCGCAAACAAGTCGCAAACAGAAAGTGCCTATTTTGCACGTTTTTGCACGAAAATGCACAACTGTTGCCTTTTTTTTATTGAAGCAAAGCGGTTGTGCAAATCTCTTAACCGATTGATAATCGGAGTTTTATGTCGCGGAGAGAGCGAGATTCGAACTCGCGATACCCTTTTGGGGTACACACGCTTTCCAGGCGTGCCTCTTCAGCCACTCGAGCATCTCTCCAATACGTGTCCCGGGAAATCGGGACTGCAAAGGTAAGCATTTTTTCCGGAAGTGCAAGTGCCGGAGGCTCAATTTTTCATGCCGATTTTCATGCCGACCTATAAAGTCAGGCTGTGGTCGATGCAGCCGGGGTATTCTTCCGGGTAGTGCGTGACCATCACGAGGGTTTTGCCGGGGGCGCCGCAGTAGCGGTCCAACAGGGTCTTCACATGCTGCCGCTGCGGCTCGTCCAGCCCTTGCAGGGGTTCGTCCAGGATGTAGAGGGGCGGGTCCTTGACGAAGGCGCGGGCCACCAGGCAAAGGCGCTGCTCCCCGCTGGAAATCCTCAGGAAAGGCCTGTCCGCCAACTGACCGATTCCGAACTCCTCCATCCACCGCCGGGCAATCTCCCGCTGCTCGGCGGAAGGGTGCCGGAACAGGCCTTCCGTATCGAAATGTCCGCTGGTGACGATATCCAGCGCCGGAGCGTCCAGCCGGAAGGCACGATGGAGTTCGGGGCTTACGAAGCCGATCCTGCGCTTGATGTCCCAGATTGTCTCGCCGCTGCCGCGGGGCCTGCCGAAGAGTTCGATGTCGTGGGCATAGGCCTGGGGATTGTCGGCATTGATGAGGCTCAGGAGCGTGCTCTTGCCGCTGCCGTTGGCTCCGGTCAACGCCCAGTGCTCGCCCTCGCGCACCGTCCAGTTCAGGGAATCCAGGATCATCCGCCCGCCATAGCGGATGGTCACGTTCCGCAGACGGATGACGGCAGGCGGAAGGACCCGGTCCAGGTATGCTTCCCGCGGCTCCTTCTCCCCAGCCTTCCCATCCACGACGGGAATGACATGGGTGATGAAAGACGGTATCTCCGCAGGTCGGGACAGGACCAGCACGATGGTCATGGAAGCCGCCAAAGCGGCGAGGAGGTCCGTCAGCAAAGCCCGTGTCCGAGGGTCCAGGCCCATGTAGGGATTGTCCACCACAAGGATCTCCGGTCCGCCCAGCAGGGCCCGTGTCAATTGGTACTTGCGCAGTTCTCCGGATGAAAGCGTCACCAGGGGCTTGTCCAGCAGTTGCTCCATCGAGAACAGGGACGTCAGTTCATGCACCCGAAGGAGTGCAGCCTCAGGGTCCTTGCTTTCGGCGGCCTCCTGACGCAGCGCCTCGCCCACGGAAGGCGGGTCGCCTTCGAGCGTGAACAGGTTCCAGCGCTGCTGCATGAAGAAACTGCGGTCACCGTAACTGCCGTACGAATCCCGGAAAGAAATGTATTTCGCACCGGTCCGGCCCGCAAAGACAGACGCCAGCCGGCTCTTGCCGGAGGCATTCTCCCCCACCAGGGCGACCTGTTCACCGCGACGGATATCGAGCGTGTCCATGGGAATCACTGCTGGGCAATCACCTGCTCCGCAGCGGCGCAGAGGGCATCGTAGAAATCCTGGCCGTAGGCGGCGATGAGGGGCTCCTTCAGGAACTGATAGACGCGGATGCCTTCGCGACGCCCTTTTTCGAAGGCGCATCGGCAGATGTCCCAGCGGTGCAGGTTCAGGCCCAGTCCGCCGTTCCGGAGTTGCACCACGCGGATGGGATACAACTGGCAGGAGATGGGTTTCCGGAAGGTCGATTTGCCCGCGAAGAACTGCCGTTCGATGGAGCAGAAGCAGTTGCCGTCCTCGAAATGGCAGAAGGCGCACTCCTCGCTGCCGGTCACGAGCGGCGTGACAAGGTCTCCGTCCCGGTCGATTTCGAAGAAGCCCTTCTCCTCCACCGCCTGCCTGCCTTCCGGGCGCATCAGGGGGGCGAACGCGTCATAATTGACCTCGATGGGATCCAATTCCTCCTCCTTCAGCGGGGCACCGCTGTCACCGACGATGCAGCACTGTCCCTTGCAAACGGGATAATCGCAGGCAAAATACTCCAGGATGACATCCTCCGATACAAGGATGTCCCCGATCTCGACAATGGTTCCGAAAGGTCGTTTATGTCCCATCATTCGATGACGATTTCCGCGGTCGATCCGACCGCGAGGGTGGACAACATTTCTTTCACGCGGGCGGCGGTGACGCCGTTCACGCTTTCCTGATAATGGGTGACCAGGTCCTTGCCGACGCCATAGCGGACGACGAGGGCCGTCAGGACGGTCTCGGGCTCGGCCAGTTCCTGGTTCATTCCGGCAAGGGCCATCGCCTTGAGGGCGGTCAGGTCCTTGGCGGAGACGGTTGATGCGGCCGCCTGCCTGATTCCCTTCCGGACGGCGTCGAGGTCGGTCCCTCCCTCACAGGAGAGGAACATCCACAGCCGTTCCTGGGGATAGGTATGGAAACCGGTCGTCACTTCCGCCGACATACCGGTCCCTTCCAGGGTTGCCACCAGGTTGCGGCGAAGTACCTCGACCGCAACTTCGGCCGTCGCATAATTGACACCGGAAAGAGGATACTCCGCATCCAGGCGCACATAGACCCCCTTACCGGCACCCGGCTCCCGGTGCGTGACGACACCTGCGCGAGGCTGGTAACGGAGTGTCTTGCGCGGCGCAGTGCCGCGTTGTGTACGGAACCCGCCGATGTATCGGAGCAATGTCCTACGCACGGTAGCCTCATCCACATCCCCCACGACAATCAGCATCCCGTCGTTCATCCGGGAGAACAGCGCCTCGTAGAACTGGGCGGCTTTCGCCTGCGTCCCGGGATTCAGTCCCGAGACATACTTCTTCGCCGAATAGTTGAACCCGGGATACATCATCGCGTAGAGCCGGTTATCGACAGGCTCCTGCGCCCATTTCGCGTTCCGGAGGTAGATGTCGAATTCGCCCCGATTCACCGTCCGCCCGTTCGCGAGGGCGAGCAGCGCCTTCATGAGCGTAGGCAGTTTGGAAGAGGGAGCCTCTCCATGGATGGATGTATAGGTCAAGGCGACCTGGGTGTCCATGCTGATGCCGTTTACGGCCAGATGGTCCCGGAAATCGGGAGCGGCCAGGCCGCCCGCGTCATACAGGGACAGCATGTCGCCGAAATAGCCGCCCTCCCCTTCCGTCAGGCCGCTGACGCCGGACAGGCCGCCGCCGAGGAGAAGCGCGTACTGGAAAGTCTGCCGGCCGGGCACTTGCTTATACACAACCCGCATTCCGTTGGAGAACGTCCAGAGAACGCCGCCGGAGACGGGTTCGGGCTTGGTCTCCTTCAATTTCACCCTCGGACAGCCCACCTCCAGGCCGGAGGTGTCCTTCTGCCAAGAGTAATCCTTCGCCTCTTTGAACGTGGACCCGTACAGATAGGCCAGGTTGTACTGGAACAGGGCGTTGTCCTCGTCCAGCGTGTCCAGGCGGGCACGGTATTCCAGCGTCAGGTTGGAAAGTTGGCTCAGAAGGGAGGTCGCGAACTGGTTGAACAGGCGCGTCTCCGTGCTGTCAGGCAGGTTTTTGCGGGCGAAAAGACGCGTTTCCTCGCTGTAAGGGGCCAGATTGGCGCCATACAGGAAATGGGCGGTGCATCGGTCCACATATTCCCGGTTCGTCAGCAGACGGGTACCCCGGGGGAGCATCTCGGCCATCATCACTTTCTTGGCATCGACGAACTCCTGTTCCGGAATGCCGAATCCGTCCAGGCCCGCGAGCGTCCCGGAAACGATCTTCATCGCTGCCTCCAGATGGTCGCGGTCCGTCTGGACCTCCACGGCATACTCTTCGTCACCGCCAGTCTCGGTGCTGTTCAGATATCGGAAATCCAGCCTGCCGTACGGGATGCCGGCATCCCGGAGGTTCCGCTCGATCCGCCGGACGGCGATGGTCCGGAACTCGCGGCTGAAGATGCCCATCACCAGGGCCTGGGCCGTATTCATCTGCTCCTGGGGGGTGCGTGGGGCGGCATAGGCGACGCGGACGATGCCCCGGTCCCCCATCGGCTCGCTGCGGAGCACGATGGACGGCATCACCGACGGCTCCCACACATAGTCCGGGCCATGGCTGTTCTCCACGAAATGCTGTGGGACCATCATCGAAAAGATGTCCATCTTCTTCTTGACCTCCACCGGGTCGATGTCGCCGCTCACGATGACGGCTTCGGGAGCCCGGGACGCCGCCACCTGGGCGAAGGTTACGAGCAGGGTGGAGTCCAGCACGTTGGCATCATAGACCGGGACGCGGTCCAGATGCAGGACCGTGGAGCCGTCGCTGTCCCGGAAATAGCCGCCCGGGCGGGGGCCGATGCCGAAGCGGGAGAGATATTTCGTCTCCAATCCCTCGACGGAGGCTTGGGAAGGCGCCTCGCCCCGGCGGACCACGGCGATGTCGGCAAATCCCTTGACCTCGTCATTCTTGACCATATAGTAAGCCACGCCGCAGCGCAGGGTCCCTTTCTGGATCTTGCCGTCCATGGGCAGGGACGGTAGTGTCTGCGCTGGCACAATTCTTGAAAAAGTCAGGAGAGCCAGGCTGAAAAGGATATGGAAAAGTCGGCTTGACATAGAATAAACGCAATGGCAATGCAAAAATAACAATAAAAATTGCTACTTTTGCAAAATACGTGCAACGACAGGATTACAATAAGTATTAACAAATAAACCCGAACGAAAGATGAAAAGATTATTTGTCGCCGTTGCGGCGTTCGCACTCGCCGCAGGAATCGCTTCCGCCCAGGACATGAGCGCCGCTGTGGAAACCTTCAACATGGGCGCCCAGACCCTTGAGTCCAACAAGGCCGAGGCCCTCGCCCAGTTCAAGAACGCCCTCACCCAGTTCGAGGCCTGTGACGCCGAAGAGGCCGCCGAGATGATCGCCCAGTGCAAGAAGATCATCCCTCAGACCATGGTCTCCATCGCCAAGGAGCAGATCAACGAGTCCAAGTATGACGAGGCGCTCGAGACCCTGAAGGAGGCCGCCGCCTGCGCCGAAGGCTATGGACAGGAAGAAATCGCCGCCGACGCCAAAGAACTCGTTCCTACCGCCTGGTCACGCAAGGGTGCCGCCCTGCTGAAGGCCAAGGATTTCGTCGGTGCCGCCGCCGCTTTCAAGGGCGCCGTGACCATCGACCCCACGGATGGCCAGAACCAACTCCTCTATGGCCAGGCCCTGATGCAGGCCGGTGACAATGCCGGTGCCATCACCGCCCTCGAGGCCGCCGCCGCCAACGGCAAGGAAGAGCAGGCCAAGAAACTCCTCTCCAACGTGTACCTGAAGGAAGGCATGGCCCTCGTGAAGGCGAACAAGAGCGCCGAGGCCATCACCGCCCTCGAGAAGGCCAACAGTTTCGGTGAGAACGCCAACGCCTACAAACTCATCGCCAGCGCCAACACCAAACTCGGCAAGAGCAAGGCCGCCATCGAGGCTTACAAGAAGTATCTCGAGGTCGATCCCAACGCGAAGGATGCCGCCGATGTGATGTTCACCATCGCCGCCACCGCCCAGAAGGCCGGTGACAAGGCTACCGCCATCGAGTACTACAAGAAACTCTCCGGCAACGCCAAGTACGCTGCCCAGGCCACCCAGCAACTCGGTGCCCTGCAGAAGTAAAAGGAGATTCCTTCCCTGCTTCGCAGGTTCTGAATGACAGAAAAGGCCGGTCCCCGCACGGAGACCGGCCTTTTTTATGCCTTCGTCCTGACGCTTAGTCGATCAGACCGTTCTTCTCGACCGTCCAGCCTTCGCGGTTCGCGAGGGCTGGGTCGGCACCGACAAAGAGTTTCGCGGCCTCCTTGTCGCCTTTCAACTGCCATTGGAGCCAGGCAAGGGCCGGGACGGTGAACTCGCCGCCGTGCGGCTGGCGATAGGTTCCACCATGCCCGACCGGGTAGTTCGCAGCAAAGGCAGGGACTTTCACGAGGCGGTGGAAGTCGTCCATGCCGTTCTCATAGGCGATGTCCTCGGGGCCGCCCAGGATGTAGATCACCGGGACGGTGATTTCCTGGAGACGCTCCTTATTGGGCATCGGCATGTTCGGGACGGCGGTGCCCGGGTTGATGAACAGGCCGCTGTTGCAGATCATGATCGTGGTGAGGCGCGGGTCGGTGGCGTTGTCCAGCGTCTGCAGGCCGCCGCAGGACATGCCGGCCGCGGCGATGTGGTCCACATCGATCCGGCCGTAGTACGGGCTGTTCTTATCGGCATTCTGCGCGATGGCCCAGTCGATGGACTCGATCTGCTGCGCGGAGGTGGACATCGGCCCGCGATAGGGCTTTTCTTCCATCGGAATGTAGCCGGTGGCGATCACGAGGAAGCCGTGCGAGGCGATCTCATTCAGGAACTTGTAGTGTTCCCACGGGGAGTTGGTGCAGGCGCCGTTGCCCCATACGAGGACGGGCAGCGGGTTCTTCTTGCCGAACGGAGCGAGATCCTGCGGCGCGAAGATCGTGTGCGCCTCGAGAGACGGATCCTCCAGCATCAGCACCTTGTAGGGGCCGGTGCCGCCGTCTTCGACGACCTTGGACTGGGTGGCCACGGGCGCCACCGGGCCGCTCTTGCACGCGGTGCCCAGCATCAGCACGCACGCGGCGGAAAGGAGTGCAATTCGTTTCATATCAAGGGTGTTTGGTGACTAGTGGATGTCGTCGAAAACCGGAGCGAGGGTGAAGACGAAGTCGTAGGGCTGCGCGGGGAGGAGGTACTCCTTCAGCGGCCAGGTACCCCAGGATGTAATGCCGCCGACGCCCATCTGGGCGAGATCCATGTGGACATAGGTCGTCCCGCGGGAACGCTCGTTCTCATGGGCCTTGGCCTTGAGTTCCAGGGAGTGGACATGCGTGTCCAGGTCCTCCAGGCTGAACGGGAGGGCGGAGGCAGAGAAGGGCGTGGGAGCGCTGAGTTTCAGACCGGTGCCGGACTCGTCCAGGATGTTCATCCAGCGCATGCCGGTGTGCGTACCGGACTCCTGCGCGCGGGCGTAGCCATAGTGGTACTGCTCTTCCACCCGCTGGCGGTAACGGCCCAGGAGGGCGGCGCTGTGGCGGTCGGCATAGTTCTCCCAAGGGCCCAGGCCGAAGAAATCCAGGTCGGAATACTGTCCGGGCATCGCGAAGCGCATGCCGAAGCGGAAGAGATACTGCGCCTCGGACAGGCCGCCGGCATCCTCCAGGGACTCGGAAACGGCCACGGTGCCGTCCGGGTCTACGAGATAGGCCACCTTCACGATTCCCTTTCCGTCAATGGGCGCGAAGGTCACATCCACCTGGCAGGAATTCCCGACCGGCTTCGCGGCGACGGACGCCACCTGGAATTGGATGTTCCGCCACAGGGCGAAGCGGTTCTGGAAACGGGCGCCGAGGTCATTTTCCACAAGGGCGCGGTCGAAGCACGGCATCATCGGTTCGGAAACCATTTCCTTGCCCTCCAATTTGTAGGAGGTCAAGGCACCGAGATTCTTGTCGATAGTGACTTCCCAGGTAGCGGACCGCGGATTCAGCGTACCGGGGCGGGTGACAGTACCGCAGAAAGCATAGGCAGAAGCGGTCTCGGCTGACTTCACGGTTCCCCTTACCGACTCGGAGGTGCCGACGGGGAGGGCAGGTGCATCGGCGAGCACCAGTTGGTCATAGGCCACCTCGAAGCCGGCGGGAAGCAGCGGCTCGGCTTCCTTCAATTGATACCGGACGGTCAGGGTGATTACCCGGCCTTCATCCGGCCGGTCGCCGATGCCCAGGTCGATGGTCCTCGTCGCCTGCGGGGCGACATCCAGGTTCTCTACGATACCGGTCCGGAATGGCTCGCCATCAGCCTCCAGCGTCCAGACGAGGCGGTAGCCGGACAGGTCCGTAAAGAAGTTCTCGTTATAGATGTTCACAACCCCTGGCTTGTCGCCCGCAGTCGTGAGGATGTTTCGGTACTGGTAGCGGACTTCGTAGGCGTGCGGATGCAGGCTGCGGTCCGCAGCGATGACACCGTTGCAGTTGAAGGAACCGTCGGACGGGTCATAGTCGTTCAGGTCGCCGCCGAAAATGTAGATGTGGTCCGTTCCGGGCTTGTCGGAAGGCCAGCGGAGCGCCTGGTCCATGAAGTCCCAGATGAAACCGCCCTGATAGGCCGGTTCGCTGCGGATAAGGTCCCAGTACTCCTTGAAGTTGCCCATGGAATTGCCCATCGCATGGGCATACTCGCACTGGATGAGGGGCTTGTCCGCCATCTGCAGGTATTTTTCATCATCCCAGGGAGCCTCGTACATCGGGCAGTAGATGTCCGTATTCCGGTCGCTGTGGCCGTAGCCACCCTTGGGAAGCGCACGCTCGTACTGGACCGGACGCGTCGGGTCATAGGCCTTGATCCAGTCGTAACAGGCGTAGAAATTCGGGCCGTTGCCGGCCTCGTTGCCGAGACTCCAGATGATCACGGACGGATGGTTGATGTCACGTCGGACCATCCGCTGGTCACGGATCAGGTGCGCGGCGGCGAACTGCGGGTCCTGCGCCAGGGTCTCCCCGTCCTTGTAGCCCATGCCGTGGGATTCGATGTTCCCTTCATCGACGACATAGAGGCCGAAGCGGTCGCACAGCGAGAGCCACCGCGGGTCATCCGGATAATGGCAGGTACGCACCGCATTGATATTCAGTTCCTTCATGATACGGATATCCCGGATCATGTCAGCGACGGAGACCACATAGCCCTTGTACGGGTCCAGTTCATGGCGGTCGGCGCCCTTGATCAGGACCGGCTGGCCGTTGACCTTGAGCTGGACGTTTTCGATCGTGACGGTCCGGAAACCGAACGGGACGGACGTGCTCTCGGAGAGCCCGTCGCGGTCAAAGGCGCGGACTTTCAGCGTATAGAGGTTCGGGGTCTCGGCCGACCAGAGGGCGGGGGCATCGACATGGCCCGCCGCGCGGACGATCCGGTCCCCCGTCTCCGCCTTTTCGCGGCCGGGCGCGGCCTCCGCCGACCAGACGGTCTTCCCGAGCGCGTCGCAGACCTCGAATTCCAGTTTCCGGATGCTCTTGCCGACCTCGGCCATGACCGACAGGTCGCCGTCCATGGTCCCGTTCACATGGACATCCTCCAGGCGGTTCACCTCCCGGGTATAGACCTCCACGCCGCGGGCAATGCCGCTCAGGCGCCAGAAATCCTGGTCCTCCAGGTAGGTCCCGTCGCACCAGCGGAAGATCTCCAGGGCCAGAAGGTTCTCCCCCGCATGGACATACTTCGTAATGTCGAAACGGGCCTCCAGCTTGCTGTCCTCGCTGTAGCCGACCTCCTTCCCGTTGACCCAGACGCGGACGTTCGAGGTCGCGGAGCCGATGTTCAGGCAGATCTGCCGGCCGATCCAGCTGCCGTCCACGGTGAAAGCGCGACGGTACTGGCCGGCATAATTGTGCTCCGTGGGCGGGATCGGCGGATTGTTCTTGTAATGGCCGCGCCAGGCATAGCCGATGTTGACATACAGCGGATCGCAATAGCCGTTGAGTTCCCAGTGGCCGGGAACGGGAATCGTGCCCCACTTGCTGTCGTCATAGTCCGGCGCCTCGAAACCGCGGAGGCGGCCGTCGATGGTCTCGTTGAAATGGAACTTCCACGTACCGTTCAGGCTCAGCGTCTGCTGCTGGTCCGTCATGAAGGATGCGCGCATCGGCATCCGGTTGATTTCGAAGACATTCGGATCCTGCCAGTCGGGAAGCGGGTTCTTGCGTGCCTGCGCCTCTCCGGCGGAGAGGACCGTCCCGAGAAGGAGGACGGCAAGGATAGGGATTCGGGTTTTCATGTTGTCAAACAGGTGTATCAGTGTGTGTAGTTAGCGGTTCTTCTTCGTCTTTTCCCGGATGTAGGAAAGCAGGAGGTAATGGGCGGGGGCGGCCATCGCACCGTGGCTGAAGCCGCCGAGTTCCACGAAACGGACGTCCTTGTGGCCGTTGAGCCGGAGCATCCGGACGAAATAGGCGTTCTCCTCGTAGCGGCCGTTCATCTCCAGTTCCCGGTCGCCGCTGATGACATAGAGGGGCGGCGCGTCCGCCCGCAGATGGGCAATCGGCGCCAGGTCGTCGATGGTCGGGGTCAGGGCGCCGATTCCGTGCATCTGCCGCTCGGCAAAGTGCGTGATCGACTGGCCGCTGTACGGAACGACACCCGCAAGCTTATCTGCATCAATCGAATACTTTTCCAGATAATGCTTGTCGAGCGCCAGCATGCTGACCAGGTACCCGCCGGCGGAATGACCGGCAAGGAAGACCTTGGAAAGGTCGCCGCCGTATTCTTCGGCATGGGCGAAGACCCAGGCGACCGCCGCCGCGGCATCGTCGATGATCTGGGCCACGCTCACCTGCGGCACCAGCCGGTAGCCGGCGCTGAAGACCACATGGCCCGATTCCGCGAGCGTCTTCGGCGTGGCATAATGGCCGCCGGTCAGGCCGCCGCCGTGGAACCAGACGATCACGGGGTGTTCCGCCCCGTCCATCGGGGCCGTCACTTCGATTTTGCATTTTTCCCAGCAATACGCGTCGTCCGCACGGTACACGTATTCTTTCCGGGAAACGCCCTGACCCGCCGCGGCAAGCGGCAGCAGGAGCGCGAGCAGGAGCATCCATTTCTTCATCATTCGTCAAAGATAAGGAATCGCTTCGAGATTTCCGCGCCTTCGCGCGAAGAAAGGAGGAAAAACCGCGTCAGAGCGCTTCCAGCAGCAGTTCGAACAGGCGCGGTTTTCCGTACCGGTCGAGCTCCGCCTCGGGAATCCAGACGTACCCCTCCGGCAGCAGGGGCCGTTCCGGGGGCTCCCACAGCCAGAAATCGGCGATGAGCAGCCGGTGGGTCAGCTGATGGCGGACGTTTTCCCGGATCCGCACCGGGCGTGGCGTCAAATCGGTTCCGGTTCCTGCACCGGCGACAACCTCCGTCCCTCCACCTGCACCGGCGGGGCGCTCGAAGCAGAGCGGCTCCCAAAGGCCCTGCCAGATGTCGCCGGAAGGGCGGCGGCGGATGGGCGTATAGCCGTCCACGCGGAGATAGATGTAATCGAAACAGCGGGTTTTGACGGCCGCAGGGGCCTTTTTTACGGGCAAAAGGCCGACGCGGCCGGTTCGGAGGGCGTCGCAGCGGGAGGACAGGGGGCAGGTATCGCAGCGGGGCGCAGCGGGGGTGCACTGGATGGCACCGA
>JAEEGH010021015.1_pt1 | contig 13520 bp, 11 predicted proteins | sample 9134181 | NCBI WGS metagenome assembly JAEEGH01 (sample SAMN16246544, study PRJNA631951) | gut metagenome | biome: gut microbiome; feature: rumen; material: DP-attached | host: Bos | place: Iran: Karaj | collected 2018-10
GCGCTCATAAAGGTGAGCTTCCCTGTGGGGATATCGAGCACGCCTATCCAGACGGTGACGAACATATCGGCTTCGTTATTGCCGCAAAGCGAGTTGTTCGCAGTTGCCATAGCTTCAGCAAGGGAGGGGATATCCCTCACGCAGTTCAGTATCGTCGTTTTGGAAGTCGCCATAAAGAGAGCGGCGGGGACGCCCTTTCCCGAAACGTCTGCTATTACGAACGCTACCCTGTCTTTATCAATAAAGAACAGGTCGTAGAAATCTCCTCCGACCTCTTTTGCCGGCGTCATCGAAGCGGCAACGCCGATCTCCTGCCTGCCGGGATACATTTCGTTTATCACGGGCAGGAGGGATCTTTGTATCTTCGCGGCGACTTCGAGCTCGGACTGCAGCCTGTTCCTTTCAAGCGCGATGATCCTCTGCTTATCGATATAGTTTATCATCAGTATCATGATCATGAAGCCGACCGAGTTGACGAGAACGAACGGCAGCGCGATCGTTTTGACTATACCGAGAGCCGTTTCAAAAGGCTTGACCATCAGAAGAACGAGCCCGAGATGGAAGGATTCCATCAATACGCCGACTATGAACGCCCACCACGGCTTAATGAGCTTATCATGGAACTTCCATGAAAGCAGACCGCATATCAAGCCTATGCAGCAGGTCGCGACGATGCAGGCATTGGCGGTGATCCCGCCCATGAAGTATCTGTGAACTCCCGCTATGATACCTGCGATGATTCCGCCGAGAGGCCCGCCCGTAAAGCCGGCGAGCATCGGCCCGATATCGCGGACGGATATCACGGCGCCGTTATACGGCACGCCTGCGAGATTCCCGTAAATGCCCAGGATACCGCCGAGCGCGCCTGCAAGCAGGGAATAGATCCAGCGTTTTTTACCGAAAAACTTGGATAAAAGATCGTTCGCGCCGATTATCGCCGCGACGACGAGTATTACGGCGACAGAGCCGATCATGTTCGTAAAGAACACTTGCATACCCTGCGCTTCGATTGTTAATAACAGGGAAGACATTTTATTCTGCAACTTCAAGCGCAAGCTCCATCATAGCGGTGAAGCTCGACTGGCGCTCTTCGGCGGTCGTTTCGGGTTCGTTGTTGACGATATGATCGGAGATAGTGCATATGCACAGCGCGTTTTTGCCTGCTCGCGCCGCGTTCATATAGAGCGCTGCGGATTCCATTTCAACGGCAAGCACGCCCATCTTGCACCATTTAGTCGTGCTCATGGAGTCATCATAGAAGGTGTCGGAGGAGAGCACGTTTCCCGCCATATAGCGCAGCCCCATTTTATCCGCCGTATCAGCGGCCTGTTTCAAAAGCTTGTAGCTCGCGATGGGGGAGTAGTTCCCGGGCAGATCGTACTGCGAAACGTAGTTCGAATTACAGCACGCGGCCTGACCCAATACGATATCGCGGATGTGCAGATCCTTATGGAGCGCTCCCGCGCTTCCTACGCGGATGATGTTCTCAACGCCGTAGAAATTGAAGAGCTCATAGGAATAGATGCCTATTGAAGGCATGCCCATGCCGCTTGCCATAACGGAAACGCGCTTGCCCTTGTAGAAGCCGGTGTAGCCCTGCACGCCTCTGACGTCGTTTACGAGGATGGCGTCCTCAAGGAAATTGTCGGCGATGAACTTTGCCCTTTTGGGATCGCCGGGCATCAGAACTGTCTTTGCGAAATCGCCCGCTTTTGCGGTTATGTGGGGGGTGGGGATAGGCATGCTTTACCTCCTTAATCTCTTGAACGGGTCGTTACTTCCTCGACTACCTTCGCCTTAAAGTCGGCAAGGGGCATCGTGCCAAGGTCGCCGCCCTTGCGGGAGCGTACCGCGACTACGCCGTTTTCGACTTCCTTGTCGCCGATAATGAGCATATAGGGTATCTTCTGCATCTGCGCCTCGCGGATCTTGAAGCCGATCTTCTCGTTGCGAAGATCGCATTCGACGCGAAGACCTGCGGCCTCAAGCTCGGCGGCTATTGCCTTCGTCTGCTCGGCTGTGCGGTCCGTCATGGCCATGACCTTGACCTGGACGGGGGAGAGCCACGTCGGGAACGCGCCGGCGAAATGCTCCGTGATAACGCCGATGAAGCGCTCGATCGAACCGAATACGACGCGGTGTATCATAACGGGCCTGTGCTTTAAGCCGTCCGCTCCCATGTACTCGAGCTCGAACCTTTCGGGGAGCTGACTGTCGAGCTGGATCGTGCCGCACTGCCAGGTGCGTCCGAGACAGTCCTCAAGATGGAAGTCGAGCTTCGGACCGTAGAACGCGCCGTCGCCCTCGTTGATGACGAATTCCTTGCCCATCTCCGTGATGGCGGCCTTCAGGATCTCCTGGTTCTCGATCCACTCCTCCTCGGTGCCGATATGATCCTCGGGCATCGTGGAAAGCTCGATCGTGTATTTGAGACCGAAGAGCGAATAGACCTCGTCAAAGAGCTTGGCGACGCCCTTGATCTCGTCCTTCATCTGCTCGCGCGTCATGAAGATATGCGCGTCGTCCTGCGTGAAGCAGCGGACGCGGAAGAGTCCGTGCAGCGCGCCGGAAAGCTCATGCCTGTGGACGAGACCCAGCTCGCCGCAGCGCAGAGGCAGCTCGCGGTAGGAGTGAGGCTCGAGTTTATAGACGAGCATGCCGCCGGGGCAGTTCATGGGCTTGATCGCGAAGTCCTCGTCGTCGATCACCGTGGTGTACATATTGTTCTTGTAATGTCCCCAGTGACCGGAGCGCTCCCAAAGCGTGCGGTTGAGAATGATCGGGGTGGAGATCTCAACGTAGCCGTAGCGCTTATGCACCTCGCGCCAATAGTCGATCAGAGTATTGCGCAGGACCATTCCCTTGGGAAGGAAGAAGGGGAAGCCGGGACCTTCGTCCATGATCGTGAACAGACCGAGTTCGCGGCCGATCTTGCGGTGGTCGCGCTTCTTGGCTTCTTCGATCCTCGTGATGTACTCGTCCAGATCGGACTTCTTCTCGAAAGCCGTGCCGTAAATGCGCTGGAGCATCTTGTTCTTTTCGCTGCCGCGCCAATACGCGCCCGCGATGCTCATGAGCTTGAAATTCTTTACCTTGCCCGTGTTCTCAACGTGAGGGCCGGCGCAGAGATCGACGAAATCGCCCTGCTTGTAGAAGCTTATGACGGCGTCCTCGGGCAGATCCTCGATGAGCTCCACCTTATAGGGCTCGCCGCGCTCCGCCATGAACTTGATGGCTTCCTCGCGGGGGAGCTCGAAACGCTCAAGGGGCAGCTTCTCCTCGACTATCTTAGCCATTTCCTTTTCGATAAGCACGAGATCGTCCGGAGTGAAGGGCTCATCGACGTCGAAATCGTAGTAGAAGCCGTTGTCGATGGCGGGGCCGATGGCGAGCTTTGCCTCGGGCCTGACCTTCTTCACGGCCTGCGCGAGCACGTGGGAGCCGGTGTGACGAAGGGTCCAGCGGCCGTCCTCATCGTTGAAGGTGAGCAGCTTCAAGGAACAGTCATGGTCGATCGGAGCAAAGGCGTCATGCCTTTCACCGTCGATCTCGGCGGCAAGCACGGCCTTCCTTAAACGGGGGCTGATGGCTTCCGCAACGTCGAACGCCGTTACGCCGGACTCAAACTCCTTAACGGAGCCGTCGGGCAATGTGATGTGGATCATATTCATATCTCCTTAAAAATGATTTTTGAAAAATAAAACGCCCTCGTGAAAAACACGAGGACGGTATTTACCGCGGTTCCACCTCGATTGGGATATTTCCCCACTCGACCCGGCGCAGTTCAGGGAGACCGGAGACCCTATCGGTCATGGGACGGTAACTGAAGGAATGCTGCTGCGCCGCTTACAGCCAACGACGGCGCTCTCTTTGAACAGTCAAGACCCGAGCCTTGTTCCCAATCGACCCGATTGTAATGGTTTTAGCTATTATAACTCTCATTGAAAAACTTGTCAATCACATTTTCTGTTTTTTTGAACATATTAGTAATGAATTCGATGAGAGGAACAGTATAATGACTGATTACCCTTTTGTGAGCGAATATGAAGGCGCCTGGGAGGCTTTCAAAACTTCGTCCGCGGAATACTCCAGATCGATCCGTTTCGATGATGAGGGAAGTTCTTTTTCTGTCGACGAGGCGAACATGGGCTGTTTTGTGAGAGCGGCGGCGGATTTTATTTTGACCTATATAAAAAAGCGCGAGCTGGAGCGGCTTTCGGGAATGCTGCCCTTGAGCGCGTCCGAAAAAAAGGATCTGCCCGTTTATGCGGAAAGGTATCTTAACGATACGGCGCTGCTTGATTATACCGAGAAAGCCGTCGCCGATTCGATGGAAAACGGGAAGCCCTTTTGTCCGGAAGGGACGCTTCGCTTCAGGATGCCGCTTATAAGGGAAGCATGGGCATTGGCGGTCGACAAAGCCGCCGAAGAGCTTTTTCTCGAAGAGGACAGGGCGGAGCTTTACAAGCTTGCCGAAGCGCTTATATCTTTAACGAGCGGCAGAGAGAGCGGGGAAGTGAGGCTCGTCCTTTATCCGGACGGGAGCGGTGTGTTTTCTTCTTCGGACGGATTGCGTATCGAATGCTCTCCCGCGCTCGATGCGCCTGTTACGGGGATACTTTGCGCGCTCTCGCCTCAAAGGCTGATCGTTTACGATGTCGCGGGTAACTGCTGCGGGAGCCTGCTTCGTTCGATCCGATCGATACTCGGCGAAAGAGCGATTTTCTTTGTGCTCAACGAGAATTGACGTCTGCCTGTCATAAAACATCCTCGGCTTTTTAACAGATATTTCAAAAATACTCATTTTTTTCTGTCGAAATATAGTTATAATCATGTTATAATGTACAATACAGAAATATGCCATAGGAAAGGTTTGGGCATAATGTCACGCAAAAACGGTTCGGTCAAAGCGGTTTTCCGCTGGCTGAGAGTTCCATTGATTACAATTGCGGCCTCCTTAACGGTTGGTCTTATAGCGTTACCCATTCTTCAGGAGAACGGGGTATTGAACAAAAACGTCGTCAGCGTTAACGGTCAAGCTTTACCGACGAACGCCGTTCCTTCGGCGCGTCCTTCGCCGAGCGTATCTCTCGCGCCGACTCAAGCGCCCGATCTTAACGGGAAGGTATTTCAGGTCGGCGACGTCGACGATGAAGTCATCAACATCCAGACAAGGCTCATGGAGCTGTTTTACATGGCTTCGGACGAGCCCTGCAATATTTACAATCAATCCGTCGCGAATGCGGTCAAGCTGTTCCAGCGCACGCATTATCTCAATCAGACCGGCATAGCGGACGAGAATCTGCTTGAGCTTCTGTATTCCCCTGTCGCAAAGGAATACGTGCTTGAATTCGGAAACGCGGGGGAGGACGTCGGCACTCTCCAGGAACGACTGAACGAGCTCGGGTATTACGACGCGCTGATGAACGGATATTTCGGCGTTGCAACGGAGCAGGCGCTTGAGGATTTCCAGGCGATGAACGATCTTGTGATCGACGGCAAAGCCGACATCACGACGCGCGATCTTCTTTTCTCGCTCGAGGCGCTCGATTCCACGGGCAAGCATATCATCGTCGATCCGTATCCCGTTCTGCCCTCCGATACGCCCGTTCCGATCGATACTCCGACTCCGGAGCCTACCGAGACCCCGACTTCCGAGCCCACCGCTTCGCCTACGCCCACGCCGACGCCGAAACCCACTCCGACGCCGACGCCGAAGCCCACGCCGAAGCCGACGCCGAAGCCCACGCCGAAGCCGACTCCCACGCCGAAACCGACGCAGACGCCTAAGCCGACGCAGACTCCGAAACCGAGTACGACTCCGAAGCCCACTCCTACGCCGACTCCGAAACCGACGCCCACGCCTACGCCGAAGCCTACGCCGAAGCCGACGCCGACTCCTACGCCGACGCCCACTCCTACTCCGACTCCTACGCCGACGCCTACTCCTACGCCCACGCCCACGCCGACTGCGCCGCCTACTCCGACGCTGCCGCCTGATCTTTCCGGCGTTGAAGGCTTTATCACAGTGCTTCGCGCACAGATTGGCATGCCGTACGTGCTCGGCGGCAACGGTCCATCCAATTTCGATTGCTCCGGTCTTGTTTATTACAGTCTTAAGCAGGTCGGCGTCAATATCGGCAGGCTTTCCGCTGCAGGTTATGCTATCTACGACGGCTGGGAGAGAGTGGACGGCATATCCGAGCTCCAGCGCGGCGACCTCATATTCTTCTATAACGACGCGCATACCTATATCAGCCACGTCGGCGTTTATCTTGGCGGGAACACCTATATCCACGCGTCAAGCTCGCAGGGTATGGTCGTAATATCCTCTTTCGGCAATTGGACAACCACTCATTTCGCATGGGGCAGGAGGGTGTTTTAAGGCTTATGATGAAGGTCAGAATGTTGACTCTCCTCGATATCCTGCATGAGAAAACGGACGAGGAGCATATACTGAACAGCCAGATGCTCCTTGCCGAGCTGAATAATCGCGGCATCGTTTCGGACAGGCGTTCGGTTTACCGTGATATCGAAGCGCTTGCGGAGTACGGCTTTGACGTCGTTACTACCGCAAAAGGCTTTTATTTGAGGAACCGCAAATTCACGCTTGCCGAGATAATGCTGCTGATTTCCGCTGTCCAGGCGGCGCCCTTCGTTACGCAGTCAAAGACCGCCGCGCTTATGGAAAAGCTTTCGGGCTTTCTTAGCGTTTATCAGCGCGAGGGCATCAAGAACGCCTCCAATATCGGCGGCGTCAAATTCGGCAACGAAGAGGTTTACAGAACGATCGAAATGATCAACTACGGGATCGCCTCCGGTAAGACGATCTCTTTCCTTTACTACAAGCGCTCGATAATGCGCCGCGACGTAGTGCAGAGGCGCGGCAAAAGGTACGTTGTAAGCCCTTATGCAATGGTTTGGGTGCAGGACAGGTATTATCTCATTTCAAACATGTGCGATAAGGAAGGGCTCACGCATTTCAGGCTTGACAGGATAAGGGACGTAAGGCTTGAGGAAGCGCCCGCCCGGCCCGTTGAAGAAGTAAGCGATTATACCGGGAAATTCGACGCGGAGGATTATGCATCGAAATGTCTCAATATGTTCGGCGGTGAGATCACGAAGATCCGTCTTCGCTGTCATATGGATCTCTTGAACGAGCTATTCGACAGATTCGGCGAGGATATCCCCGTTAAGAAGGACGGCGACGATCACTTTATCGCGCTTGTTGAGGCGGCAAATAGCAAGGGCTTTATCAATTGGGTATGTCAATACGGCGATATGGCGGAGGTGCTTGAGCCCGCAGACCTGAGGAACGAGGTCAGGGACAGGCTGCTGTCTGCCGTCCGTTTGTATGAAGAATGAAATATCATGCCGGGTGTTTGATTTCGGCAGGATACATGTTATAATAAACAACGAATAAGCATCAGGGAGGAAATCGATCAATGAAGAAACTCATTAGTGACGAAGAGATCAAAGACAATCTCCGCTTCCTTAATCAGCTTGCGAAGTCGTTTCCCACGAAGGAAGACGCGCTGGCAGAGATCGTGAATTTAAACTCGATCCTCGCGCTTCCCAAATCGACCGAGCATTTTATGAGCGACCTTCACGGTCAGGGAGACGCTTTCGAGCATATTTTGAATAACTGCTCGGGCGTTATCAGGAACGAGATATCGAGGCTCTTCAAGGATGAGCTTACCTTTGATGAGATGGAGACTTTGGCGACTATCGTTTATTACCCCCGCCAGAAGATAGCGCTTGAACTCAAAAACGTTGAAGACAAGGACGCCTGGCTTAAAAAGACGCTGCGTCTTTTGATACAGCTCGGACGCAAGGTTTCGAGCAAATACACAAGGTCCCGCGTTCGCAAGAACATCGATCCGAAGTTCTCTTACATCATCGAGGAGCTTCTTACCGCGCGCGTTAATTTCCACGATCTTGACGCCTATTATGATGAGATTTTCGATTCCATCATCCGTTACGATTACGCCGAAAAGGTGATCGTCGCTCTGACCGATACTATCAAGCGTCTCGCGGTAGAGCGCATGCATATCGTCGGCGATATTTACGACCGCGGTCCGGAGCCTCACCGCATACTCGACCTTCTGCTCGATCACCCCTCCGTCGATATTCAGTGGGGCAACCACGATATCCTGTGGATGGGCGCCGCAATGGGCGATAAGACCTGTATCTCCGGCGTGCTCACGAACAGCTTCCGCCACGGCAATCTTGAGCTTATCGAGGACGTTTACGGCATCAATTTGAGGCATCTGCTCATGTTCGCTCAGGATACATATAAGTCCGCGCTCGTGTTCCGTCCCAGGAAGACCTCCGTCGACGCGTATTATGATAATCCTGAGGTCAATATCAGGGCGAAGCTGCATAAGGCAATATTCGTGATAATGCACAAGCTCGAAGGACAGATGATCAAGCGCAATCCGAATTTCAAGCTCGATCACAGGCTTCTTCTCGAGGGAATAAACAAGGAGCATTCCACCATAACCATCGAGGGAGTTACGCATCCCATAAAGGACGCCGACTTCCCGACGATCGATCTTAAGGATCCCTACAAGCTCACCGATGAGGAGCAGACCATCATCGACGAGCTCCAGCAGTCCTTCCTCAAGAGCCCCAGGCTCCAGAGGCATATGCGCTTCTTCATCGAGCGCGGCAGCATGTATCTTATCGTCAATAACAATCTGCTCTATCATGCGCTCGTTCCCATGAATGAAGACGGCACCTTCAAGGACGTCGAGCTTGGCGGAGAACCCAGGCACGGCAAGGAGCTCTTTGATTATCTCGACGCCGAAGTTAAGCGCATATATCACAAGGAGCCCGAGGACAGGACTCCTCAGGAGCTCGATCTTATGTGGTATCTGTGGTGCGGTCCGGATTCTCCGTTCTTCGGCAAGAACAAGATGACCACCTTCGAGCGCGTTGAGATCGACGATACCAAAACTCATAAGGAGAAGAGGAACGCCTATTATTCCTACCAGGATACGGAGGATATGGCGATCAGCATCATGCATGAGTTCGGTATAGAGGATACCGAGAATTCCGTTATCGTCAACGGCCATATCCCCGTCGAGAAGATCAACGGCGAGAACCCGATCAAGGCGAACGGCAAGCTCATCGTTATCGACGGAGGCTTCTCCAAGTATTATCAGAAGACGACCGGTATCGCCGGCTATACCCTCACGTACGACTCGCGCGGACTTTACATCGTCGCGCACGAGCCCTTCGTCAGCCTCCAGAAGGCGATCGAGGACAACGCTGATATCAAGGCGACGATAGACGTTCAGGATATCCTCTCCAAGAAAGGACAGGTAATGATCAGGGACACCGACAAGGGCAAGGAGATAGAGGAGGAGATCCACAGCCTCGAGATGCTCGTTCAGGCGTTTGAATACGGTTTCGTCAAAGAGAATAACAGCACCAGGCTCGTTAAAGTGACCACACACCGCTGATCAGATTTTACGGGCGTCCGAAGCGGGCGCCCTCTTTTTATGGAAATAAGGCTGCTTGATAAAACCGAATACGAGCTTTCAAAGGAGCTTTGGCTTACTTGCTTTCCCGAGGACGACAGGGACTTTGTCGATCTGTATTATTCGATGTGTTCAAAGCCAGAATACGTGCTCGGCGCGTTTGAGGGTGCGTCCTGCCCGATAGCCATGCTTCACATGATACCCATGAAGATGCGCTTTGGAAGCACTGACAGGAGCGTTTGTTTTGTAGTCGGGGTATCTACCCACCCTCTGTTCAGAAGGCGGGGCGTGTGCGCGAAGCTGTTTGAAGCCGCTTTCAGAATCATGAAGGAGCGCGGGTTTGAAGCGACGGCGCTAAAACCGTTCCGCGCCTCGTTTTACGAACGGTTCGGGTATAAAACGTTCATACGCAGGGAGCATTTCAAGGTTTCGGACGATCGGCTGAATACCATCGTACGAACGCACGACGACCGCGTTTTGCCCGATCCGTCCGCATTATCCGATATTTATGCATCATTCATGGATGGTTACAGCGGTTTTTCCGTAAGGGATAAAAGCTGTTTCGAGTATCTGATAAAGGAATACTCGATGAACGGAGCTGTACTCAATACTACCGCCCGCGGATGCTGCGCCGGGTATGAGTCAAACGGCGCCCTTATCGTAAACGAGCTGTTTTTTACCCCGGGGACTGATCCGCTTTCGCTTCTGCCCGCCGGTTTCAGCGAGTATTCATTCCCGCTTCCGATCGGATCCGATCTCGCTTTATCGCTTCCTCATTCGATCGAAGAGTTCAGTATGATCAAACCGCTTGCAGAAAGGTTCGACCCCTTTGCTTTTGAGAATTACGGATTTGATATGTATTGATCTTTTTCTTGACAACCGGCGCTTTATTGGTATAATATTATTCAAAATAACGGCTTAGCCGTATGTGAAAGGTCTAACAACATGCTCGATTTCTTAAATCCCGTTTTCTTAAGTCTCATCAACTGCAACGGCACGGAATCCGCTTCCGGTGAAACCGGTCCTGGCGCAGGCGGTCTCTTCGGCAACAGCAGCTCCTGGCTGCTTATAATCATGCTCGTTGTCATGGTCGGTCTTTTCTTCGTTATGTCCATCCCGCAGCGCAAGCGTGAGAAGAAGGTCAAGGAGATGCTTGCCTCCATCAAGCCGGGCGACCGTGTACGCACCATCGGCGGTATCTACGGTACCGTGACCAGCGTCAAGGATGACGTTATCACCATGAGCGTCGGTCCCGACAAGGTCCGTCTCGTATTCGCCCGAGGCGCTATCGCAACGATCGAGGACGCCCCCGTTGAGGCGACGATCGATGGCGACGTTAAGGACGTTAAATGACCTGAACCAACCTGTTAAGGCGCTTCAAGCGCCTTTTTTGTTATCATTTTAAGCCGTTAAGCCGAATATCCTATATCGGAAAAACCCTTTGTGGCAATGATGGAGGATTTATATGGCTGAAAAAAGAGAGAAGAAAAGGTCCGCGGTTTGGCTCGTCATATTAAGAGCGGCGCTGACTTCGTGCGCTGTGAACATACTGTTGGTAATGGGATTCGCTTTCGTGCTGAAAAATCAATGGCTTGGAATGGACAGCATAAGATTTGTTAACCCTGCCCTGAAGATCGTGTCGGCAGCGCTCGCTGGATTTCTCGCCGCCCACAGCGCTTCTGTGAGAGCTACGCTCTGCGCGGCGGCGGCTGGAGGAGCGTATATGACGGTTTCTTTCCTCGTTTTCTCACTCATTTCGGGCAGCTTCGATCCGGGCTGGCTGCTTGCCGCGGATATCGGGATGTGTACCTTGACCGGCATGATAACGGGTATGATCGTAAACCTCAAAAGGTGAAAAACTTTTGCCAAAACCTTGCGTATAATATCCTCTTAATGCAAAATTATACTTGAATTTTAGGGGCGTTAAGTGTATAATAAGATTTAAGATCCGTAATTGGGTAAATAATCCTTCAGGAGGAATACAATATGAAGCACATTAAGAACATTCAGAAGCCCTGCATCAGGTCCGGTGAGAACACCGCCTGCGGCGAGTGCCAGGCGTCCTGCCAGTCTGCCTGCAAAACTTCCTGCACCGTTGCTAACCAGAAGTGCGTTAAGACTTCCAAATAATAATGATCCACGCATTTGAATATCGCGGCACATACCTTGTGCTGGATGTTGAGAGCGGGGCGGTTCATGAGGTGGACAAACCCTCATTCGATGTCATAAGCGCGATTGAGCAGGGCAATGCCGTTGAAGCATTGCCCTATTCTCGTTCAATGATCGATGAGATCATGGCAGAGATAGAGGAACTCAGATCGGAGGGGCAGTTCGATTCACCGGCGCCCAAAGCTCCCAAGGCATATGCAGAGTTTTCGCCGATCAAATCGATGTGCCTTAACGTAGCGCACGACTGCAATCTGAGGTGCGCCTACTGCTTTGCCGAGACAGGAGAATTCCACGGCGGCAGGATGCTGATGCCTTTTGAAACCGCGAAAAACGCGCTCGATATGCTTATAAAGCGCTCCGGCTCAAGATACCATCTTGAGGTGGATCTCTTCGGCGGCGAGCCTCTTATGAATTGGGAAGTCGTCAAGCAGATCGTCGCCTACGGGCGAGAGCTCGAAAAGGCGCATAACAAGCATATCAATTTCACGATAACCACGAACGGCGTTGCCCTTGACGATGAAAAGATCGATTTCATCAACAGGGAAATGTTCAACGTTGTACTGTCCATCGACGGCAGACGCGAAGTGCATGACGCTCTGCGCGTCACTCCCAACAGGAAGGGCTCCTACGATATCATTGTTCCCAAGGCGCAGAAGCTCGTTAAGCTTCGCGGCGAAGGAGAGCATTATATCAGGGGGACCTATACCGCCGATAATCTCGATTTCACCGAGGACGTCAGGGCGCTTGCCGATCTCGGCTTCGAGCAGATCTCGGTAGAACCCGTCGTATTGAAACCGGACGAGCCCCACGCGATCAACGACTCGAACGTCGATAAGGCGATCGAAGAGTACGACCGCCTCGCCGATTTCGTTTTGGAGCGCAGGAAGGAAGGCAGGCCCTTCAACTTCTTCCATTTCTACGTTGATATGGACAGCTCGCCCTGCCTCGCGAAGCGCGCTCTCGGCTGCGGCGCGGGCGTCGAATACGTCGCCGTAGCGCCCAACGGGGATATCTATCCCTGCCATCAGTTCGTCGGCGATAACGATTTCCTTCTCGGCAACGTGCTGAAGACCGATGAAGAGGGCAACGTTCTCCTGAATAACGAGATCAGGCAGCGTTTCGCCTCCTGCAATATCTTCACGAAGGAAAAATGCTCGCATTGCTGGGCTAAGTATTACTGCAGCGGCGGATGCGCGGCAAACGCGCATAAGCTCAACGGCTCCATCACAGAACCGCCGGAGGTCAGCTGCAAGCTTTTGAAAAAGCGTACTGAGATAGCGATCGGCATGGCGACCGTTAAAGATTCGGATTGAACAAAGAAGTAATGCATACGGTTGCTGCATTACCCACTTATAAAAAAGCAACCAATCCAAAGAATGGGGACGGCGTTATGAATAAAAAAACGATCCTTTGCTTAACCGTTTTGTGTCTTGTCGTATCGGTAATATTGATTCCGTTTTCGTCGACTTTTGCCGAGGAAGGCACGGTTGAGATCGCCGGCTTTTCCGCAGTAAAAGAAAGTGATGCGGGATTATCGTCGTATCTAACGAAAATAGAATGGAAGAAACTTCCGGTCAATACATCTAATCGAGGTTTGATCGGGCAATTCGTCGCGGCTGGTGATAAATGCGCCATCGGAACGGATAACTTAGGAACGTATTATTATATCTATTTGTATAATGGAAATGAATGCGTAGCCTGTTACCAGATAAATGTTTCCGGGGAGTTAAGGCTGTTTTGCTTCCAAGAAGATTTTTACTTCTACGATGTGCGAGGCGACTGTTTTGTCTGTTTCAACGAATCGTCCGGAGCTACCGGGCTGTTCAAGCTGACAAAAGAAGCCCGCAGAGACCCTTCTGTGGGGTG
>JAEEGH010021019.1_pt1 | contig 13518 bp, 13 predicted proteins | sample 9134181 | NCBI WGS metagenome assembly JAEEGH01 (sample SAMN16246544, study PRJNA631951) | gut metagenome | biome: gut microbiome; feature: rumen; material: DP-attached | host: Bos | place: Iran: Karaj | collected 2018-10
GTTTGCTCCGTTATGCAGCACGTCGCCATCGTAAAGACCAGATACTCAAAATCATTAACACCATCGAATCATGATACATCCAGATAGCAGAACTTTGGCTTGGATAGCTGTTGGCTGATGCCACTATCACAGAACCACTGCCAACGAAATTCAACAAGTTCAAGAAAAGCAATATCAAGGCTTTTTTCTACTGGAACGAAATACAGAAACTATCTCATTGATAACATTAAACTAAAATACCATGGGTGAGTCATTCGAAATCGAAAAGAGCCATGTCTATATTGGCAATTCAGACGAAGCATCTTCACCACATCGTACCGTTTCGCTCCGGCATTGCTCTTGGTGTTGTGGTTCACCATCGCCGCCTCCAGCCGGCTGCGGAACATCCCGAAGTCTATCACACTGTCGAGTTTCTCCAGCGGGTTGCCTATTTCGGAAAGTTTCTGTGCCGCGTTTTCAGCGTCGAAAAGGGTCTGTTTGCCTGTGGGCTTGTACTTGCTCGTATGTGATGTCGTTTTTACACCATAAATAACTCAATTCTTTGTTTTATATTGTTGATTACTTGATATTTATTTTTTATAGGTTAAGTAGATGAGTATAATTAGTTTACATATTGGACGCGAGACTTCAGGACTGCGAGACTAGGAGGCATTTGCTTGTCCCGAAGTCTCGAAGTCAAAAGATATTGCAGTTTAATTTTGAACAGTTACTTACCATCAATCAATTGGCTCACTATGCCAATATCTGTATCAAAAGTGGTAAGTTGTCTGAAGCTGTAGTTCAGGAGATGAATCAATGGTTTGGAGAACTTATAAAAATAGAGATAAAACTCAAGGATGCTATGCGTAAAATATTAGAAAGCCGTTTGTCAATCCGTTGGCAGGCGGTTTTTAGTGTGGGGTAAAACTGTTTGGTGGGGCAACGGTGGGGCAAAGAAAAAGCCTCAACTCTGATTTTCAATGAGTTAAGGCTATCTTGCGTGCCCCGAACAGGAGTCGAACCTGCACACCTCTCGATATACGCACCTGAAACGTACGCGTCTACCAATTCCGCCATCGGGGCTTGGTGATTGTGCCCAGGACAAGAGTCGAACTTGCATGCCGTAATCGGCACCACCCCCTCAAAGTGGCGTGTCTACCAATTTCACCACCTGGGCTTGAATTAACTCAGTCAAATGCTCCACATGTGACTTCGTTGAATCTTGCGATTTCGGCTGCAAAGATACAGCTTTTTTCAATGCGCCAACCACTTTTAGAAAAATTTTCAAGTTTTTTTTCTTTGCATTACTTAATTTCCTATTTTTGAAGCGTATAAAAAACCTAACGCCATGTTTACACAAAATGACCTTCAACAACTTTCGGAAAGAAATATTACCGAAAATCAAGTAATACAACAAGTTGCACAACTCAAAAGAGGCACGCAATATGTCCAATTGATGCGTCCGGCCACGATTTCAGACGGTATCCTGCGCCTTGACGAGGAAACCGTGAACATGATGACGGCGGTATTCGATGCCGACAAGGAGTTCTACCAGTTCACGAAATTCGTGCCCGCCTCGGGTGCGGCCTCGCGCATGTTCAAGGATTTGTTTGCCTTTGTCGAGACTGCTGAAGAGACCAAGTTCACGGACATTTTCTTCGCACACATCCACAGCTTCGCCTTCTTCGACGACCTCAATGCCGCTGTCAAACGCCTTTACGGCCTCGATATTGACTCCATGCTGCAGCAAGGCCGCAAGGTGGACGTGGTGAAAGCCTTGCTCTTGGACGACGGCCTCAACTACGGCAAGCTGCCCAAAGCTCTACTGAAATTCCATCACTATGATGGATTCAACCGTTTTGCCTTGGAGGAGCATCTGGTGGAAGCTGCCCGTTATGCCACTGACAACGAAGGTGTTGCAAAGCTTCATTTCACCGTGTCACCGGAGCATGAAGAGCCTTTCAAGAAGACTGTCGGCGCGTTGAAAGACAGCTACGAAAAGAAATACGGCGTGCGTTACGACATCACCTATTCCTGCCAAAAGCCTTCCACCGACACGGTGGCCATTGATGCCAACGGCGAACTGTTCCGCGAGGCCAACGGTAAGATTTTGTTCCGTCCGGGCGGCCACGGTGCGCTCATCGAGAACCTGAATGACCTCGGCGAGGAAATCGTTTTCATCAAGAACATCGACAACATCGTGCCTGAAACCAAGGCCGAAACGACCATTATATATAAAAAGGTGTTGGCGGGGCTCCTGCTCCATTTGCAGCAACGCACATTCGATTATCTCGAAATGCTCGACCAAGGTGCGGTCAGCAGCGAAGAACTCGAAGAGGCCATCCGCTTCGCCAAAGAAGATCTGATGATTGACATTCCCGACTTCGTGAACGGCTACAACGACATCGAAAAGATTGACTATCTGTATAATAAGCTCAACCGACCCATGCGCATTTGCGGTATGGTGAAGAACGAAGGCGAACCAGGCGGCGGTCCCTTCTGGGTGAAGAACATGGACGACGAAGTGTCGCTGCAAATTATCGAATCCTCGCAAATAGACCACAAGAACCCGCAACAGGAGGCCGTTTTCCAAGGCTCGACCCACTTCAATCCCGTCGACTTGGTATGCGGCTGCTGGAATTACAAGGGCGAGGCCTTCAACCTGACCGACTATGTGGACACCAACACTGGCTTCATCTCCAACAAGTCGAAAGACGGTCGCGAGCTGAAGGCTTTGGAGTTGCCCGGACTCTGGAACGGTGCCATGGCCGACTGGATCACCATTTTCGTGGAAGTGCCCATTGAGACCTTCAACCCAGTGAAGACGGTGAATGACTTACTAAAGCCGATGCATTGTTGAATGAAAAAAGGTGCTGAAAAGCACCTTTTTCATTTCCATTCCTTAAGGATACGATTGGTAATTCCTTCAGCATCGAGGCCAAATTTGTGCATCAATGTGGCGGCTTGCCCTGACTCGCCAAAGCGGTCATTCATGCCGATGCGAATCACGCGAATGGGGTGTTTTTCTGCCAAAAACTCCGCCACTACACCTCCCAAACCACCTGCCTTTTGGTGCTCTTCAATGGTGAAAACCATTTGGGTTTCATCGGCGGCTTTAATGAGGATGTCGCCATCCAACGGCTTGATGGTGTGCATGTTGATGACGCGTGCCGAAACGCCTTTTTGTTCGAGTGTCTTGGCTGCTTCCAAAGCCTCCCACACTTCGTGACCTGTGGCGACAAGGGTAATATCAGTACCCTCACGCATCAGTTGGGCCTTCCCTATTTCAAAGTCCTGATTTTCATCGGTGAAATCCGGCACAGGCTCTCGCCCAAATCGGAGATAAACTGGCCCTTTGCCTTCCAAAATAGCTTTCTCCGTGGCGATTTTGGCCTGCGTGGCATCACATGGCGAAATAACTGTCATGTTGGGCAATACACGCATGGCGGCAATGTCTTCCAACGCTTGATGCGTGGCTCCGTCAGGGCCAACTGAAACACCCGCATGGGCACCTCCGATGACGACATGCACATTGTTGTAACACACCGAGATACGGATTTGATCGTTGGCACGATGCGCCGCAAACACGCCGTAGGTGCTGAAAACAGGTATTTTTCCGCTCAAGGCCAGTCCCGCAGCCGTCGCCACGGCATCCTGCTCGGCAATACCCATGGAGAAAAACCTCTCAGGAAAAGCCTCCGCAAAAAGATTCATCCCTACCGAATTGGTGATGTCGGCACCCAAACCGACCACTTTGTTATCCTGTTGAGCCGCAGCGAGAACGCCCTCGCCAAAGCCTGTTTTTGTGGGTTTATTTCCTTTGTTGATGTAATTCATACAAAAAGTCTTTCAGTTGTTCTTTTGAAGGTACCTTGCCATGCCATTGGTTGTTGTTTTCTATTGACGGAACGCCCTTGCCCATCACAGTATCGGCGATGATGACCGTTGGTCTACCTTGTTCTTTGTCAGCCATTTCCAAGGCCATTTTGATTTGGCTCATGTCGTGACCATCAATCTCAATCGTATGCCAACCGAAAGCCGTCCATTTGTCTTTCAGCGGGTCGATAGCCATCACTTTCTCCGTGCCGCCATCGATTTGCAGGCGATTGCGGTCGATGATGGCGCAAAGGTTGTCCACATTGTGATGTGCCGCTGCCATGGCGGATTCCCATACGCTTCCCTCCTGTTGCTCGCCATCGCCCATGATGCAAAATACACGGTTCGTCTTGCCATCCATTTTGGCCGCCAAAGCCATACCCAAAGCCACGCCGAGACCTTGTCCCAAACTGCCTGAGCAAGTCTCCAACCCTGGCAAACGAAACTCATAACTTGGATGGCCTTGCAGTCGGCTGCCCAACTTGCGCAAGGTCAGCATTTCCTCTTCTGGGAAATAACCTGCCACTGCTAAAGTCGCATACAACACAGGTGCCGTATGCCCGATGGAAAGCACCACTTTGTCACGGTCTTCCCAATCGGGACGTTTTGGGTCATGGCGCAAATGGTTGAAATACAATACTGTGAAAATGTCCACCAAGTCTAAGGAGCCGCCTGTATGTCCCGAGCCAGCCTCCGCCAAGGCGGTCAGTATCAACTCGCGGATATGTTGCGCCTTTTCTTCCAATTGATTCATATTAAATAAATTAAATCTCTAACAATGAAGTAAATACATACACAAGCATACACTATTTTGATTCCCGTCCCCAACAAAAAGCCGACGAAGGAGCCCAAGGCTGACTTCCATGCCAGATGGTCGGCTGTTCCGGCTGATTTTTCACCGATGTAGGCACCGATGAACGGTCCCAACAAAATGGCGATAAATCCGATGGGAAAGACAAAAGTGATGAAAAGGCCGAGGAAAAGCCCTATCGTGCTGCCGCGGACACCCGCTTTGGTGCCGCCAAGTTTTTTCGTTCCCCAAATGGGAACCACATAATCCACTGCAAAGACCACCGCTCCGATGAGACCCATAATCAGCAGAAAACGAGCGGAATAGTCGATGCCATCGACAAACGACATGGCTAATATAGCCAAGAAACTGAATGGCGTTCCCGCTATACCTGGAACGACGGCACCCACTATTCCAATGAGGGACAGGAGGATGGCTGCAACGATAAGGACATACATCATAACCCACTGTTTTGGACTGCGAAGATACTAAATCTTTCGTTTTTGGAGCGAATATTTTGATTTTTGGGAAATCAGCCTTATATTTGTGCCCTAAAAGCCAAATTAAATGAAAAAGTTTCTACTCCTTATATCGCTAATGCTTTCGTCGTCAATGCTTTTTGCATACGATATCATACATCCTCTCGGTGGCCGTGCCGCAGCCATGGGTGGGTCGTCGGTGGCCTCGCAAGGACTTTGGGCTTTGCAAAACAACCCCGCAGGCATGGCGAACTTAGAGAAAATCAGCATTGGTCTCTATTACGAGAACCGTTGGTTCCTGCCTGAAACAGCCTACAAGTGCGGAGCATTCGCCTTGCCTACTAAATTCGGCTGCTTGGGACTGAGTTTCAATCAGTTCGGCTCGTCGAAATACAATGAGAACAAGTTTGGCCTTGCCTATGCCAAAGACTTTGGGCGTTACCTGCAAATCGGGCTTCAACTTGATTATTTTCTGCTCAAAATCGGCAACGATTATGGTAGCTACCATGCCGTCACATTTGAACTTGGGCTGCAATCGCAAGTCACTGACCGACTGACACTTGGAGCTTATGTTTTCAATCCTGTCAGCTTCAGGTTGGACCAAACGCTCAACCATGAGAAGTTGCCCATCGTAATGCGTTTTGGTGCGGCCTACAAGTTCACCAAGGATTTCATTGGTCAATGCGAGATTGAGAAGAATACGGAACGCGAAGGAGTCAGTCTTCGTGGCGGATTGGAATACGAGGTCGTTCGGAGTCTTTACATTCGCGCAGGCGTGCAAACCAACCCTGGCATCCTGAGTTTCGGCCTTGGCTATGCCATCCGTTTTGTTCAAGTCGATGTGGCGGCGCAGTTGCACAACGATTTGGGTGCATCCGTCCAAATAGGTATGGTTTTGAGTTTCGGAAAGTGACATGAAACGGCTGGTTTTCATCATATTATCCATGTTTGCAGTTTCGTTTGCGAAGGCGCAAATTGCCATCGACACACTCAGCACCGAGGCCTTGAACGAGTTGCTCATCGAACAAATCGAACGCATGGTCGAAGACAGCGACGAAGATATTGATTACGAGGAACTTTTGGAGAACTACATTTTTTTCAGCGAGAACCCTGTCAACCTCAACAGCGACGAGGTGAAACAATTGCTTGAGTTGCGGCTCATCAATGTGTTCCAGTACGAGGCGTTGCAGCAATATCGCCGCCATTACGGTGATTTCCTTTTCCTCGACGAGCTGGAAATGGTGGATGGTTTTGACGAGCAGACGGTTGCCATCATTCGTCCAGTCGTTTGCATAGGCCGAAACCAGGACAAAGACCGACTGACCTTCAAAAAAATGGCGCGTTATGGCAAACACCAAATTGTCGGTCGTTATGAACAAATCCTTGAGCATCAGCAAGGTTACGATGACATCAGTGACTCGGCACTGCTGGCCAAGCCCAACTCGCGCTACCTCGGCAGTCCGCAGAAATACCAATTCAAATACACCTATAATTATAGGAACCGGATCAGGGCAGGCTTCACGTTGGAGAAAGACGCTGGTGAGATGTTTTTCACCGACCACGTTAGCGATACGATTCAGCGTTTGTTAGGTAAAAACTACCGCCGAGGCTTCGATTTCTTCGGTTTTCATCTCTATGCCAAGGACTTAGGTATTGTGAAAGCTGCTGCTCTCGGCGACTATCAGCTTTCGTTTGGCCAAGGGCTCACGCTATGGTCGGGATTGAGTTTTGGCAAAGCCGGAATGGGCAGCAGTGTGATGAAGCAAGGTCGCGGCATTACGCCCAAAGGCTCGGCTACCGAGTATGCGTTCATGAGAGGCGCGGCGGTCACCCTCGGCAAAGGGCCTTTCAGCGGCACCGTGTTCTACTCCAACCGCTGGATTGACGCCAACGTCAGCTTAGCCGATAGTTTGGACGAGGTCGAACTCGTCAGCAGTCTGTTAGAAACGGGTTATCATCGCACTATTGGCGAGCTGCAAGACCGTCATGCCATTCGGCAACAGGTTGTGGGCGGACATCTTGCTTTTGCCGTCGCTCATTTCGAGGTCGGTTACACGGCGCACCACACTTGGCTCAGCGCACCTTTGCAACTCAGGCCCACCAACTATAACCAGTATTATTTCCAAGGGCAAAAACTGACCAATCAAGGGATTGATTTCAAGTATGTTAAGGGGAAATTTGCTGTTTTTGGTGAGGCGGCGATGAGTATCAATCATGATGCTAAGGTCCCTGAGCTTGTCGAAGGGCCGACACAACCACAGACGGGCGTTTCGACAGGCTCAATGGCCCTCAACCATTTTGCAGGTTTAATCGGCCTAACCGTCAAACCTGCTGGTTACCTGAACTTTACCATTATGTACCGCGACTACGGCAAGGCATACCAAAACCTGTTTTCCAACGCTTTTTGCGAAGGCAGCCGCAACCAAGGACAACGTGGCATCTATCTCGGTGTGGAAGTCGCTCCCGCCGCTTATTGGCACATTCTCGCATACGCCGACCAGTTCCAGTTCACCTGGCTCACCTCGCAAGTCAACGCGCCGAGCCGTGGTCACGACTATTACCTGCGTGTCAGCCACAGTTTCAACAAGCGGGTCAACGCCTACCTGCAATTCCGCTCCAAGACCAAGATGAAGAACTCCACCGACGACATGACGTTTACCCACTACCCCATTTTCTACACCAAAAACGCCGTGCGCTTCAACATCAATTATGCCTTTCGCAATGGTCTGAGTTTTAGCAACAAGGCCGAGTACGCCCACTACCATAATGAAGACGGCACCAATGAAAATGGCTATTTCCTCTGTCAGGATATTGCCTACAAGCCTGAAAACAAGCCCTTTAGCCTCAGTTTTCGCTATGCTCTTTTCGATGCAAAGGACTACAACACCCGCATTTATGCCTACGAAAGCGATGTGCTGTATTCGTTCAGCGTGCCCGCCCTTTACGGCAAAGGCATGAGAATCTACCTGTTGGGCAAAGTGAAGCTGTTCAATGCCTTGACCCTTTACGCCCGCATTGGTCGCACCATCTACTCCGACCAAGACGAAATCGGCAGCGATTTGACGCTGATTAAAGCAAACCACAAGACCGATTTGAAGGTGGAGGCGATTTGGAAATTGTGATTTGACGTGATGGAACAAGAAAAAACCATAATTTTGCGGCAATTAAAATCCAATGGCCATGTTTCGACTCAAAACGAAAAATAACACCGTGATTTTCGACCGTCCCGCCGTGATGGGCATCCTCAATGTGACGCCCGACTCGTTCTCCGATGGTGGACGTTACAACTTGATGGACAATGCTTTACACCATTGCGAGCAGATGCTCAACGATGGTGCCGACATCATTGATATTGGTGGTTGCTCCACGCGGCCCAACAACCCTATTGCGACGGAAAACGAAGAGCTGGAGCGCGTCATTCCCGTTTTGAAAGCCATTAGAAAAGCATTTCCCGAGGTCATGGTTTCCATCGACACGTTCCGAAAAAGTGTTGCGGCGGCTTGCGTTGATGAGGGTGCCGATATCATCAACGACATCTCGGGCGGGTTGTTTGACGCGGAAATGTTGCCCTATATCGGGCAAAACCATATTCCCTACGTGATGATGCACTGCGTTGGTACGCCCGAAACCATGCACCAATACACCCTTGGCGGCGACATCCATCAAACCGTCTATGACTTTTTTGAACGTCAATGTCAAGTTTTGTCAGCCTTCGGCGAGCAACAAATTATCCTTGACCCGGGCATCGGTTTTGGCAAAAGTTTTGAGGCTAATTATCAGTTGCTCAGCAATTTGGAACGTTACCGTTATGCAGGTCTTCCCATCCTCATCGGCATTTCGAGGAAGTCATTAATAAACAAGGTGTTGCACACCACACCCGATACTGCCGAGAACGGTACAACGGTGCTCAACACCCTCGCATTGCTCAACGGCGCCGACATCCTGCGCGTCCACGATGTGAAAAATGCACGCCAAACCATCGAATTGGTGGGGACTTTTTGTAATTTTGCCGGCAAAATTTGAATCATGATCGACCTGTTCATACAAGTCAGCGTTTTCGACATTCTCGACATCCTTTTGGTGGCGGGCCTTTTCTATGGCCTTTACCGCCTCTTGAAAGGTACCTCCGCCATGAGCATCTTCATCGGCATCGTGGCCATTTTCCTCATCTGGCAGTTGGTCAAGGCCCTGCAAATGGAAATGCTGACCGCCATCCTTGGTGCCTTTGTCAGTGTGGGTTTCATTGCGCTCATCATCATTTTCCAACCTGAGATACGGCGTTTCCTCTTCACCATCGGAGCGCAAGCCCAAGAGGGCAAGTTGGCCCAAAGGTTCAAGTTTTTGCGCGTCAGGAGCAATGTGGACTTGGACATCGACTCGATCACCAAGGCCTGCCTCAACATGTCGGACATCAAACAAGGGGCACTTATTTTGCTCACGCGCAATAACAATTTGGACGATGTCGTTTCGACAGGTGTCACCGTCAACGCCGACATATCCCATCCGTTGATTGAGAATATCTTCTTCAAAAACAGCCCTTTGCACGACGGTGCCATGATTATCCGCCACAACCGCATCACGGCGGCCCGATGCATCTTGCCCGTTTCGCAAAAGACCAATATTCCCGGACACTATGGCCTGCGCCACCGCGCCGCCATTGGAGTGACCGAGGTCAATGATTGCATCGCCCTCGTCGTTTCCGAAGAAACCGGCAACATCAGCATGGTGACAAGCGGAGAAATCCGCACCATCAAACCTTCGGAGTTAAGGGAAGCGATTGAAAAGGAATTGAAGCTATAACCAAATCCAGAGTTACCATTGCCGCCAAAGCCTCCACGAGCACCACAGCCCGTGGCAAGGCGCACACATCATGACGGCCACCAACGGCGATTTCAATAGGCTCTCCTGCCCTATTCACAGTTTGCTGCGGTCGGGCAAGGCTTGGTATGGGCTTGAAAGCCACACGGAAAACAATGTCGTTGCCATTGCTGATACCGCCTTGGATGCCTCCTGAATGGTTGGTCAAGGTGGTAATATTGACTGAAGACTGTGGAACGTAGGACAAGGGACTATTTTCCTTGCAATTTGTCTCGCGTCTCGCATCCTCAAGTCCCAAGTCCACCCTATTAACAAAAGTGTCGTTGGATTCTGAGCCTTTCATTTTGGCCAAGGCAAAACCATCGCCGACCTCAAAACCCTTAACGGCAGGCAAGCTGAACATGGCATGGGCCAACTCCGCCGAAAACTTTCCGAACATCGGTTCGCCTAAGCCAGTCGGAACTCCAGTGATGCGACATTCCACGATTCCACCTACCGTATCTCCTTCTCTTTTAGCCAGTTCCACATCGCCCATGCAAACCACTTCAGCATAAATCTTGATGCCCTTTTCATTCAAAATCTGCTTGGCAATGGCACCAGCCACCACCATCGGCAAGGTGGTGCGTGCCGAAGCCCTGCCACCACCGCGCCAGTCGCGGAGGCCGTATTTCTGTTCGTAGGTGAAATCGGCGTGCGAAGGACGATAAACATCTTTCAAGTTCTCGTAATCCTCTGGTTTGCAGTCCTCATTGCGCACCATAAAGGCAATCGGAGTGCCTAAAGTGACACCATCGAGCAAGCCCGAAAGCCATTCAACACGGTCGGATTCCTTGCGTTGCGAAGCGGTTGAAGATTGCGCCGTCTTGCGCCTATTGAGTTCAGAATCAATGAAATCAAAATCCAATTTCAATTGTGAAGGGCAGCCGTCGATGACGCCGCCTATGGCCGCGCCGTGCGACTCGCCGAAAGTGGTTAGCCTAAAAATATGACCTATCGTATTCATAGCGACAAAAGTACGGTTTTTTAGTCAGTTTCGCCGAAATTATTTACTTTTGCAGCCGCTATGGACAAAAAGAACACCAACAATATCAAGATAAAGAACAAACGCGCCTCGTTTGAATATTTCCTCGTGGAAACCCTCACGGCGGGCATCGTGTTGACCGGTACGGAAATCAAGTCCATCCGGGGAGGCAAGGCAAGTTTGGCTGATTCGTATTGCAGTTTCAAGGGTAATGAACTGTTTGTCATAGGGATGCACATCGCCGAATACGCCCAAGGCACCTACAACAACCACGACCCAAAACGCGACCGCAAACTGCTGCTCAACGCCCGCGAACTGCGCAAGTTGAAAAACAAAGTGCAGGAAAAAGGCTTCACCATTGTGCCCGTCACCTTATTTATAAATGATAACGGTTTGGCCAAATTGGACATCGCCCTCGCCCGAGGCAAGCACTACTACGACAAGCGCGAAAGCCTGAAAACCAAGGACTCGAAACGGGAGCTGGAGCGGATGTATTAAAAGCAATAACCCACTCGGATCGCGAAAGGTGAAGCGTAGGGCGTATCCATGGAATTATTGGGTCGGAGAAGGCCCCAAGTAAGGTTATAAAGCGCCATGAAATACACATAACTGCCATTTTCGGCATATTGTCGGATACCTCCACCTACGAAGACCGTATTGTACCACCTTCGAGACACCGTTTCGCGGTTCCATCTTCTGATGCCATACAGTATCTCATCCTCGACATGGATAAACAAGCCCCTGTAAATCTGAACATTCGTATAGGGAGCTGCACCAAAATAATGGCCATAGGTATTGCCATTCCACCTATCGAAATAGCAGTCCAAATCATAGATGCCACGAACTCCAATTTCCCAAGGATTGAAGATTCTGTAACCTATCTGAGGCGCAATGGATAGTCTTAAGTATCTGCTATTCAGACCGAAACCAAAGTTTCCGCCATAGACAACCTTCCCTCCCAAATCGGGAGTTCCTTGGAGTCTTTGGGCAGTTGCATGACCGAAAAAACCGAAAATCATCATGCCAATGAAGGCAACAATCGCAAAACGTTTCATTTCCTATGAAATCTATAAATTCAACAAAGTTTATTTTGCGCAAAAATACAATAAAATCCGTTTCCGCTCGTATCCAATAATAGTTTATCTTTGCTTTTCAAAATTTTGTCATGAAAAAAAAGCATATCTTATTCATAATCATAGTTTTCCTCTTGGCTGGCCATGCATGCAAAAAGAACAGCCAATTCAATCCTGACTCCAACCTGAAGCTTGAGTTTTCGGCTGATACGGTGCTTTTCGACACGGTCTTTACCTCGTTAGGCTCGGCAACCCACGAGCTCATGATTTACAACCGTCATGGCGATGACTTGAAAATCAGCTCGATACGATTGGTTGGAGGAGAGAGCTCGCCTTTCCGCCTCAATGTGGACGGTGAGAGCAACACTGAGATTTACGACAAGATCATTCCTGCGAAGGACAGCCTTTTTTCTTTTCTGCGCGTCACCATCAACCCGAACGACTTGAACACGCCTTTTGTAGTGGAAGACGAACTGGAGTTTGTCACCAACGGCAACACGCAGACCATCAAGCTTTTGGCATGGGGACAAAACGCCAATTACATCGTGGCCGACAAGGTCGTTTACATTGGTGATGTGCCTTATCCTTACCATATCGTCGCCGACAGCCTGCAAACCACGGTGTGGACCAAGGAAAGGCCTTACGTCGTCTATGGCTATGCGCTCATCAACTCGTATGGAACCCTGAAAATCGAGGAAGGCACGCGCGTTTATTGCCATCAGGGCGGTGGCATCCTTTCGTGGAGCGACGGCCAACTCATCATCGAGGGAACCGCTGAGGAGCCTGTCATCGTTCAAGGCGACCGATTGGAGCCTTATTACCAAAACACGCCTGGACAATGGGAACAGATATTGATGATGGATGGTCGCGCCGGTGCCGACCACCGCATCAGCCACGCCATCATCCGCAACGGCACCATCGGCCTCAACTGCCAACCCACTTTGAAACCCACGGGAAGCGACCTTCTCATTGACAATACCATTATCGAAAATCAGAGCGGTTACGGGTTGTTTTCCATTCTTTATCGTGTTGAGGCCAAGAACTTTGTCATCGCCAACTGTGGCTTTGCCAATTTCTGGGCTCTTGGTGGAGATTACCGCTTCGTGCATGGCACCATCGCCAATTATTGGAACGCCAACGAGCACAACAACAATGAGAATGCCATTACGGTGGCGAATTGTGCCACTGATGGCAGCACCCATGAGACAGCCTATTGTCCCTTCCGTTTGTTGATGGACAACTGCATCATTTACGGAAAACAAAAGGACGAGTTCAAGACCACTTTCGGCCCTGGAGCCGATTCCATCTATGTCTTCGACCATTGCCTCATCAAATCGGAGAAATACAACAGCAGCATGGAAGGCTTTAATCACTGCCTCTTCAATCTCGACCCGTTCTTTGTCGACCAGATGAAGCCCGACTGCCACATCGACAGCATCGCCTCACCTGTCATCGGAACGGGCAATCCGCTGTTCGGCAATG
>JAEEGH010021020.1_pt1 | contig 13518 bp, 10 predicted proteins | sample 9134181 | NCBI WGS metagenome assembly JAEEGH01 (sample SAMN16246544, study PRJNA631951) | gut metagenome | biome: gut microbiome; feature: rumen; material: DP-attached | host: Bos | place: Iran: Karaj | collected 2018-10
TATGCTTATTCTCGCCTTCGACAGCCTCGTTTAGCCGAAGTAGCCTGGAAAGAGGCAGTCTCGCTACCCGTGCAGACAGATGAGGATTTGAGCTATTATGCCAAGTCGGCAAACAGGTTGGCTGGTCTCCTTTATATCAAAATGGACTATGAAAAAACGATGCAGGTTGCCATTCCTGCCATTGAACTGCTGGATAAGAAAGGCCTTAACCTAAATTCGGATTATGCTAATCTACAGACGTTTATAGGCAATTGCCAGTTGAAGATGGGGCATCCGGAAGAAGCAGCAATAAGTTATGAGCAAGCCTATCAGCACTTTCAGAAAATCATAGCCGCCAGCGATGCGCTTTCAGATTACACCAGTTCGGTGGTTTGTGCCATCACGATAACCGATACTTATCTTACGTCTGGCTATTATCATGAAGCTTATGAATGGACTGAGCGTTTGAATGATGTGTTGACCCAATACAAGGAGCATCCGCATGCCGCAGCTAGTTTTGTTGACAAGCAATATGCCCGTCTGAACTTCTATAAGGCTTGCTGTCTGGAGGGGCTGGGTAAGAAGAAAGAGGCTGAACGAGCTTATAATGAAGCGCTTACCACCGACTACGCAAAGACCGACGATGGCAAGATGGAGGCAACAAGCTATCTGATTGTGGCCGAACGGTGGAGCGAGGCTGCCGACAAGCTTGCAGTTCTTGATCAGCAGATGGAACATTATGACGTGAAGCTCACACTCGACAATATTCAGACTTACATCTTGCCTAAGTTCAGAGCCAATTTGGGAGCTAACCGTATCGATACCGTCATGGCCATGGGATTGAAATTGTGCAATGCCCTTGACACGGCTATTTTGCTGGAGAAACAGGATGCCTCCCTGGAGCTGGCAACCATCTATAATATTCAGCAGAAAGAGACACAAATCATTGAGCAGCGCGAGGCTTTGTCGCGCCAACGCTTCATTGCAACTATTGTGGCGTTCTTCATCGTAGTTATGGGCTTTGTGCTGATTATCTATTTCCGTCATCAGTCTGCTTCACGATTGGAACGTGCTTTCAGCCAGTTGGAAATAGCTAATGCTAAGGCTGAGGAATCTTCGCGTATGAAGACCAACTTCATTAAGCAGATTTCTCATGAGATACGAACTCCGCTCAACATCCTTTCTGGTTTCACTCAGGTGATTACTACACCTGGTCTTAAACTTGACGAGGCGACGAGTCAGGATGTCAATCAAAAGATTATTGAGAATACCAACCGAATCACAGGACTCGTCAACAAAATGTTGGAGCTTTCCGATGTGAGTTCCCGTACGGTTATTGAGCGAAACGATACGGTTCCTGCTTTACAGATAGCTGCGCAGGCAGCAGAGGAGAGCGGCATTTCGTCTTCTACCGATATTCATTTCGACATCAGCTATCCCAATGAAGCCGAAACAATGATGCTTACCACCAACCTTCAACAGGCAACACGCGCACTATCGCTCCTGCTGGACAATGCTATGAAGTTTACGCAGAAAGGCGGAGTAGTGTTGCATCTCGATAGAACCGACGGACTGGCTGTGTTCAGCGTATCAGATACTGGAATAGGTATACCTAAGGAGGAGTCTGAACACATTTTTGAAGAGTTTGTACAGTTGGATGACTACTATGAGGGTACGGGCATCGGCCTTACTGTAGCTCGTTCTATTGCTAATCGTTTGGGGGGCAACATTGTGCTCGATACCGAATATAATGCTGCTGTTGAACCCGCCTTTGCCCAAATGGAGACTGCAGGCAGCGGCTCACGCTTCGTGATGACGCTTCCGCTTTCCAACGATACGAATGTCTGATTTTTTACAAAAAATGTAATCAATAACTATGAAGTATTTTATTAGATACATAATGTGTGTAATCGCCTTGAATTGCGGCATAGAGCAAGCCTTCTCACAAAATGGCAAATGGCGTGAAGAACACAAGGTGAAAAAGAAAGAGACCATCTACAGTATCTGTAGAACCTATGAAATTACAATTGATGAGTTGAAAACAGCCAATCCACAGATGGCTAATCCTGACTTTCAACTGAAGAAAGGCGATGTACTGTACATACCATATTCTACTCAAAAAACACTTAGCGGACCTGCAAAGAGCGTTATACCATCTGAGGTAAAGATGACTCAAGCAATCAAAGCTGACCGCGATGTGAGAAAACGCCCCATCAGGCTGGGTGTGATGTTGCCGCTACACAATGTGAATGGTGATGGGCGTCGTATGCTGGAATACTATCGTGGTGTGCTGATGGCTTGCGACAGTTTGAAGCTACTGGGCATCTCAACAGATATATATGCGTGGAATCTAGCTGAGGACAGCAATGTGAGCGATGTACTTGCTGACCCCAATGCAGCAAGTTGTGATCTCATTATCGGTCCGCTTTATTCCAAGCAAGTGCCTGAACTGTCGAAGTTTGTAGAAAAGAATGACATTCGGCTGTTGATTCCTTTCTCTATTAATGCTCCCGACCTCTACACCAATCACAACATCTTTCAGGTCTATCAGAGCCCTAATGCGTTGAATGATGCCACGGCCCGTCGCTTCTGCGATTGGTTCAAGGACTATCATCCCGTGATCATCGACTGTTCTGATACTACGAGCACTAAGGGCGCTTTCACATCTGCCTTGCGCCGTATGCTTGAACAGAGAGGCGTCAAGTACAGTATCACCAATTTGAAGCAATCTTCTGATGCATCCTTCATGCAATCGTTCGATGTAAATAAGAAGAACGTTGTGGTGCTCAATACAGCCCGTTCACCAGAGTTGAATGCCACTTTTGGCAGACTGAGTGCCGTTTCTTCATCAAATCCCGACATTCACATTGCTATGTTCGGCTATACGGAATGGATGATGTATGCTACTCATCAGCTGGAGAACTTCCACAAGTATAATGTGTATCTGCCAGCTCCGTTCTTCACAAACACGCTCTCGTCGGCTACTGAGCGCCTGCAACAGAAGTATCGCTGGAACTTCCATCAGGACATGATGAACTCGCTGCCGCGCTTCGCTCTTACCGGCTTCGACCATGCCTACTTCTTCTTGCAGGGACTGCACCAGTATGGCAAGACGTTCGACGGTGCTGCTGGCAAACTCAACATCTCTCCCGTTCAGACTCCATTGAAGTTCGAACGTGTGGGCAATGGCGGATTGCAGAATCGTGCCTATATGTTCGTGCACTATATGCCAGAACACAAGATTGAGGCCGTGAACTATTAATCAAGTGCTACAGGTAAGACTACTAAGCAAAGCATGAAACGAATACTCCTCATTCTGACCCTCATCACGCTCTCGCTGGTGGGTAGAGCCCAGATAGGCGACTATCGTAGTGAATTGGCGGTGGGTGGTGGTGCTGGCTATGTGTTCAGTAACATCGGGTTTTTGCCTGAAGTCCCACAAAGCATGCATCAAGGACTGTTTGGAGGACTGGCCGTGCGGTACACTTGCGAGAAGTATTTCAGTTCTATTTGTGCGCTAACAGCCGAAGTTAACTTTGCTCAGTTAGGTTGGAAAGAGAATATTTTGGATCGTGACGACCAACCCGTCATCAATTCACTTACGAACCAGCCTGAGGAATATGAGCGCACCATCAACTATATTCAAATACCTATCTTTGCCCGTTTGGGGTGGGGACGTGAACGTAAGGGAGTCCAGTTCTTTGTTCAGGCAGGTCCTCAGTTTGGTGTCTGTATAGGTGAGCAGACGAAGACAAATTTCGAGTTGCGCTACAGGAGCGCAAAACGTGTGTCACAGGTTGTGGCTCAGGACACTATGTCGGTGGAGCGCAATTTCGATTATGGCATTACCGCAGGCTTAGGACTCGAATTCTCTCATCCCAAAGTGGGACATTTTATGTTGGAGGGTCGTTATTACTATGGACTGGGCGACATCTATCGCAATTCTAAGCGTGACTACTTCGGACGCTCCAACTTTGCCAATATAGTTGTAAAGCTAACCTATCTATTTGACATACAGAAAACAGATAATCCTAAAATTAAATAAAAATTATGTTTGAGAATCAGCCTAAAGGTCTTTATGCATTAGCATTGGCCAACACCGGCGAGCGATTTGGTTATTACACCATGCTGGCCGTCTTTGCTTTGTTTTTAAGAGCAAACTATGGACTCGCACCTGCTACTGCAGGTATTATCTACAGTTCGTTCTTGATGTTTGTCTATTTCTTCCCGTTGTTTGGTGGTATGCTGGCCGATAAGTTCGGTTTCGGCAAAATGGTTACTACGGGTATTGTTATCATGTTTGCAGGCTATCTGCTTCTCTCCGTACCTCTTGGAGGTGACCGCTTTGCCCTCATCGTGATGCTGGCAGCCCTCATCTCTATCGGATTTGGTACAGGACTATTTAAAGGCAATCTACAGGTGATGGTGGGTGACCTGTACAACGATCCACAATATGCCGATAAGCGTGACTCAGGCTTCTCCATCTTCTATATGGCAATCAACATCGGCGCATTGTTTGCTCCTACGGCTGCTATTCGCATCATGGAGTGGGCTCAGCAGTCACTTGGAGTCAGCGAGAATGATAGTTACCATTTCGCTTTCGCGGTAGCTTGTGCTTCACTCATTATTTCAATTGCTATTTATTATGCTTTCCGTAGTACATTCCGTCATGTTGAGGGAGGCAAGAAAAAAGAAGGGGCGGCTGCCGTCATTGATGATCTTACCCCTGAGCAAACTAAGGAACGCCTTGTTGCCCTTGGGCTTGTGTTTGCTGTGGTTGCTTTCTTCTGGATGTCGTTCCATCAGAACGGACTCTCGCTTACCTATTTTGCAAATGAGTTTACAGAGACAAGTGCCAACGGCATTAAGGCGATGGCTTTCAATGTTTGGAATCTTGTTGCTGTTATTTTCATGGTTTATGCTTCATTCTCCCTTTTTCAGGGAAAGACGCTTCGCAATCGCGTGGTATCTGTTATCGTGATTCTCTTTGCTCTCGGATTCCTTGCATATAATTATGGCGTACTTGATGGAGATGTTGAGGTCAAGGCTCCTATCTTCCAGCAGTTCAATCCTTTCTATGTCGTGGCTCTTACACCCGTTTCTCTTGCTATTTTTGGCTGGCTTGCTGCCCGAAATAAAGAGCCCAAGGCTCCCCGAAAGATTGCATACGGTATGATTGTGGCTGCTGTTGCCTTTTGCCTGATGCTCTATGCTTCGCTGACACTTCCATCACCCAATGAGCAAGCTGCTCTTGGCGATGCCGCTCCGCGCGTATCATCCTACTGGCTTATCCTTACCTATCTTATTCTTACCTTTGGTGAGCTACTGCTATCACCGATGGGCATCTCTTTCGTATCGAAGGTAGCGCCTCCCAAATATAAAGGTGCCTGCATGGGTGGATGGTTCGTTTCTACCGCAATTGGTAATCAATTGGTGATGGTGGGTGGCATCTTGTGGGGAGATCTGCCTTTATGGACTGTTTGGGCCGTGTTTGCAGCATTGTGCTTGCTGGCTGCACTCTTCATGTTCTCTATCATGAAGCGATTGGAGAAAGTTTGTTAGCATGTCAACTGCTAAGCAATTAATGACAAATGGCCAATGAGAATTATTCTCCAATAAGACAGATTGTTCTACTGTTTATCATTTGTCATTTATCATTTACATGTGTTGTAGCGCAGACGCTCACTTTCGTAGAGCTCAACTGCGAGAACATGTTCGACACCCGTCACGACTCCCTCAAGCAGGACTTTGAATTTCTGCCTGAGGGAGCTCGTTATTGGAGCCGCACGAAGTATTGGCAAAAGCTGAATCGCATAGGACAGGAAATCCTCTCCTGTTCTGTTGATTTGCCCGACTTAGTGGCGCTTTGTGAAGTGGAGAACGATACTGTGCTACATGATCTTACCAGACGTTCGCTGTTGCGAAATGCCGGATATGAATATCTGATGACTGAGTCGCCTGACTTGCGCGGCATCGATGTGGCTTTGCTCTATCAGCCATCATCGTTTCTGCCCCTTTGCTACGATTATATTGAGGTACCGTTGCTGAAGGGTATGCGTCCTACACGTGATATACTATATGTAAAAGGGATCGCTTGGGCCATCGACACGCTTCACATTTTTATTGTTCATGCTCCGAGCCGATATGGAGGCGAACGGCGCACGCGACCTTTCCGAATGCAAGTGGTGAAGACATTGGAACGGGCTGTTGAATCAGTTGGCGAGGCAAATGTTCTTGTAGCGGGTGACTTCAATGACTATGCTGATAGTCCTACGCTGGTATGGTTAGAAGAGCAGGCACTTGTCAACGTGTCAAAGAATCTGAAAGGGCGAAATGGTGTAGAAGGTACCTATCGCTATCGTGGTGAATGGCGCTCCATTGATCATGTGCTCCTCTCACCAAGCATGACTGCTCACATAGATACAGCTTATATTAACGATGCCCGTTTCTTATTGGAGGAAGATGTTCAGAACGGCAGCTACAAACCGCGAAGAACCTTTAATGGATATCATTATCTGCGAGGTGGGTTTAGTGATCATTTGCCTTTGGTCGTTCGCTTCAAGAGGAAAAAGCAGCAAATAAAGTGGAAGTGATTCTGATTATTTCAAAAAAAGTTATATCTTTGCAGCATGATAGATAATACGCTAAACATCTACTTGGACGAAATTGGTCGCGAGTCTTTGCTTTCTGTAGAAGAGGAGCGCCGCTTGTCGGCACGCATCAAGGCTGGAGATGAACGTGCTTTGAACAAGCTGATTCAGGCTAATCTCCGTTTTGTTGTAACGATTGCACGTAGCTATCAGGGGAAAGGTCTGACGATGGATGATCTTGTGAGCGAAGGTAATATCGGGTTGATGAAGGCAGCTGCAAAATACGACAGCGAACGTGGTTTGCGCTTTGTGAACTATGCGGTGGTCTTCATTCGTCAGCAGATAGAGAAAGCCTTGAAGCAGGAAAGTGCCGAGCTGCGCGTGGAGAATGCGAAGGATGGTCTGTCGCGTTCAGTCGATGCCCCGTTGGGGAACAGGGCAAACATGAGTCTGCTCTCTGTTTTGTCAGATGTAAACTCTCCCTTGGCCGACGTGCGAGTGTATGATGCCGCCATTGCCGATGCCGTGGAGTATGCCCTCCATTCGCTTAGCGAGCGTGAGCATCAAGTGATTACGGCCTATTACGGCATAGAGCAGGAACATCTTACGATGGCCGAGATAGCCGATGACATGCACTTGAAGAGGGAGCGCGTGCGCCAAATCCGCAATCGTGCCGTGCGCCGCTTGCGCAAGGCTTATAAGAATCGTCTGTCCGAGCTTCGGTGAAGCCTTTCAGAAGTTCTTCCTTTTTTTATAGCTTTACTTTCTTCTTGGCAATCTTACTCTCGTTGTGTATGCGGTTGAGGGCAGTCACCACATACGTGTATTTCTGCTTGCCGTCGTTGTAGGGCAGTTTGCAGAACGTGTTCGATGTGACGGCTATCAGCTTGGAGGCATCCTCGATATTCACCTTCTCGCCTTTGGCAAAGCGGTATACAGCATATTTTACGGCAGTGTTCTTCCAGTTCTTTCCCTTCGGAGCCGACCAGAACAGCACGTAGTCGCCTGAGATCCATTCGGCCTTCAACGACTTGGGACTCTTTGGAGCTGCCTTGTCGATAAACTTCATGCTGGGCTGCAGCACGGGGTTCTTCCAGTAGCTCTTGCGCAGCACGGAGCCATAGTTGCCAGGGTTATCTACTACGGCCTTAGCATACCAGAGTACGGTTCCGCCCACGTTCTTCATCTGTTGGTGCAGGCGATGCTTTGCGGCCAGCTGATGCTGCGAGGGATTGTCCGGGTCGCCGAACTTGACCGTTCGCTCCACGTCCTCGCCTATGAAGAGCGGGCGAGCCGATGCGTGCTTGTTCCACCACTTGATGAGCGTCTCGTAGTCGGCAGCCTTATTGCCTATCTCCCAGTAGAGTTGCGGCACGCAGTAGTCCAACCATCCGTTGTTGATCCAGAACAGCACGTCGGCATAGAGGTCGTCGTAGTTCTGCAGTCCGTTGGTCTCGCTTCCGATAGCCGCTGTCTTCTTGTTACGGTAGATGCCGAAGGGCGAGATACCCACCTTCACCCAGGGCTTTGCTTCGTGTACCGTTTCGTAGAGCTGTTTCACGAACAGGTTCACGTTATAGCGTCGCCAGTCGCCGATGTCCTTTATACCATTATTATATATTCTGAACTCTTTATAATCGGGTATCTCCACACCAGCTACAGGGTAGGGGTAGAAATAGTCGTCGATGTGCAGTCCGTCAATATCGTATCGGTTGACAATGTCGAGCACAACCTTGCAGATGTAGTCACGGTTCTCGGGTAATCCGGGATTCAGAATCTTCATGCCGTCGTAGTCGAAGCATTGTTCTGGATGTGTGACCACGATATGGTTCTTAGCTAGTGTGCGTGTCGATTTCGTTTTAGCGCGATAGGGATTAATCCATGCGTGCAGCTCCATCCCTCGTTTGTGACATTGTTCAATCATCCATTGCAAAGGATCCCAGTAAGGGTAGGGTGCCTGTCCCTGCTGTCCAGTGAGGAAACGGCTCCATGGCTCAAGCGAACTGCGGTAGAGGGCATCGCATTCAGGTCTAACCTGGAAGATAATCGCATTGACGCCATCTTTCTGTAGCTCATCGAGTTGAAAGGTGAGCGTCTGCTGCATGGTCTCGGTGCCTATTCCTTCGAACTGTGAGTTGACGCATTGAATCCATGCACCACGAAACTCTCGTTTCTTTTGGGCTCCCATTTCCGTTGTACCGCATAAAAGGAAGAACAGAATGGTTGCAAAAATGATTTTGACTCTCATGTGATATCGGTTTGACAATTATTTTTGTTGGATGTTCTTACTATGATTTAGTCTTTCAGTCGTTCAAATATCTCCTTTGACCAGTCAGCCCCGTTCTCCGGACAGAAGGTCCTAAATCCCATTTGACTGGCCACAGCCACGTTTCTGGGGCCATCGTCAACAAAGAGAATCTCGAAGGGAAAGGTCTTTTCTTTCATCAGGACATTGCGGAACATATTGACGTCGGGCTTCATGCACTTCATCTCGTAGCTCAGATAGCAGGCATCCATATAGTCGGCCAGCGAGTGTCCCTCTCCATCGAAGTCGGGGCTCAGCACCCACGACATCATGAAGGGATTGGTGTTTGAGAGCAGCAGTAGGCGGTAGCCCTGTTTGCGCAGTTCGCGCAGCACTTCCAGGTTGCGCTTGGGCAGTTCCTTGACGTATCCGAGCCAGCCATATCTGCACTCATCGAAGGTTAGTTCGCGTCCCACAAGCTTGCTCAGCTCTTGTCTGAACGTCTCCGCGCTGATTTTTCCCTCTTCCACATCGCCGAAGATACCCTGCTGACGGTATGGGTCGAGCATTTCTGATGCATTCTCCAACCCTAACTCTTTGAATCGCTCTACTGCACCAGGCTGATTGAGCGTGATGATGACTCCTCCAAGGTCAAACATCACAGTTTTTATTGTTCCCATAGGTTCTGTTTGTTTTTGCGTGCCTCGTCGAGCGAGAGCAGCTGTTGCTGTTCGTCGGCATACTGTCGACGCATTTGTTCGTATTTTTCGTTAAGTTCTTGCTCCACTTGTTGCTCGTTGGCCATGAGTCTGGCGGCTACAAGTGCGTTTTGCGACGCATCCTTCATCCACACCACCGGTCCGTTATAGACGGGGGCTATCTTCAGGGCCACGTGCAGCTGACTGGTCGTAGCGCCTCCTATCATGATGGGTATGTTCAGTCCGGCACGCTTCAGCTCTTGAGCCACGTTGACCATCTCCTCCAGACTTGGGGTGATCAGTCCTGAAAGGCCTATGATGTCCACCTTGTTTTTGATGGCTGCCTCTACAATCTGTTGTGCGGGCACCATCACCCCCATGTCTATCACCTCATAGTTGTTGCAGGCCATGACGACGGCCACGATGTTCTTCCCTATGTCGTGCACATCGCCCTTGACCGTAGCCAAGAGCACCTTTCCTGCCTTGGTGGCTCCTTCGGTTCGCTGGGCTTCGATGTGGGGCTGCAGTATGGCCACCGCCTGCTTCATGGTGCGGGCAGTCTTCACCACCTGCGGCAGAAACATCTTGCCTGCGCCAAAGAGCTGTCCCACCTCATTCATGCCTGCCATGAGTGGCCCCTCGATGATATCGACGGCTCGGGGGTAGGTGAGCAGGGCCTCTTCCAGATCGGACTGCAAATGGTCGCCAATGCCCTTGATGAGGGCTTGGGCGAGGCGCTGGTCGAGGGGGAGGGTGGGGCTGTTGCTGGGAGAGGTTGGGACTGACTGGGACTGATTGGGACTTGGAGTGGGAGAAGCTGCCGACAAGTTGTTGGCCAGCTCGATGAGACGCTCGGTGGCATCGGGAGTCCTGTTGAGAATGACATCCTCGATGATGGTGAGCTGGGATTGCGGAATGTCAGTATAGAGTACCTTAGTGGCTGGGTTCACGATGCCGAAGTCCATACCCGCCTGAATGGCATGATAGAGGAAAACGGCATGCATGGCCTCGCGAATGTAGTTGTTACCGCGAAACGAAAACGACAAATTACTCACGCCGCCGCTGACATGCGCTCCAGGAAGATGGTCCTTAATCCATTTAGCAGCACGAATGAAATCGAGCGCATAGCTGTTGTGCTCATCGATACCTGTTGCAACAGCCAGAATGTTTGGGTCAAAGATGATGTCGAGAGGATTCATTCCAACTCTCTGAGTTAGAATATGATATGCTCTTTCTGCTATTTCAATTCTTCGCTCGTAGGAAGTGGCTTGCCCTTGTTCATCGAAGCACATCACCACTACGGCGGCTCCGTAGCGCATCACGTCGCGAGCGTGGGCAACAAACACCTCTTCGCCTTCCTTCAGCGAAATGCTGTTGACGATACTCTTTCCCTGTACGCATTTCAGTCCTGCAACGATGACGTTCCAATCGCTGGAGTCAATCATGACTGGGATGCGAGCAATGTCGGGTTCTGAGGCAATCAGGTTGAGAAACGTCGTCATCTCCTGTTGTGCATTGAGCAGCGCGTCGTCCATGTTGACATCGAGCACCAGTGCTCCGTCGGCTACCTGTTTGCGGGCAATAGATAGAGCTTCGTCATATTTTTTCTCTTGAATGAGGCGCAGGAACTTGCGCGAGCCAGCCACATTGCATCGTTCTCCTACGTTGGTGAAGTTGGAATTGATTTCCAATAATTCGAGTCCGCTAAGCCAAGTCTTTTCTGGTTGTGGAGCTGGTGTGTGTGGCTTTTTGCCATCTACCAAAGATGCATATTGCTCGATGAAGTCAGGTGTAGTGCCGCAGCATCCTCCCACGATGTTGACGATGCCCTCGTCAATGAGTTCGCCTATCTGAGGTGCCATCGTTTCGGGTGTCTCGTCGTAGAGTCCCATTTGGTTGGGCAGCCCTGCATTAGGGTGGGCTGTGATGTAGTAGGGAGCTTTACGAGCCAGTTCGCGCAGATAAGGCTTCATTTGCCTGGCGCCAAACGAGCAGTTCAGTCCGACGGAGAAGATGGGGTAGGTGCTCACCGATGCGAGAAAGGCTTCGAGCGTTTGTCCGCTGAGCGTGCGTCCGGCCAGATCGCTGATAGTGGCGCTAAGCATCAAGGGAAGCTGTCGGCCCATTTTCTGCATGGTCTGCAAGGCTGCATCGATGCATACCTTGGCGTTCAGTGTGTCGAAGACAGTCTCAATGAGCAATAGGTCAACGCCCCCTTCGATGAGTCCCTCTATCTGTTCGGTATAGGCATCGAAGAGCTGATCGTAAGTGAGGTCGCGTGCAGCAGGATTGCTCACATCTGGCGACATGGAACACGTCTTGTTGGTGGGACCAATCGATCCGGCAACAAAGCGTGGCTTTTCGGGGGTTGAGTATTTTTGAGCAGCCTGACGCGCCAGCTGCGCGCCCACAACATTCATCTCTCGGGCGAAATTCTCCATTTCGTAGTCGGCCTGAGATATGCGCTGCGCGTTGAAGGTGTTGGTCTCGATGATGTCGGCTCCTGCTCTGAGATAGCGTTCGTGTATGTCGGTGATGACATCAGGACGTGTGAGGCACAGCATGTCGTTGTTGCCCTGCATCTGCCTGTCGGCATCGGCAAAGCGAGCGCCTCTGAAGTCGGCTTCGGTCAGTCCGTACTGCTGAATGACAGTACCCATTGCACCGTCGAGAATCAAGACTCGTTCTTTGATAATATGAAAGATGTTGGCAGTCATGTTTGTGTTTACTCCAAACTATTTATAAACCTTCATGGCCCTGTCCATCTCGCGCCGATCCTCCTTCTCCTTGAGCGTCTGTCGCTTGTCGTAAGCCTTCTTACCCTTGCAGAGTGCAATGTCCACCTTGGCTCGTCCGTTCTCGTCGATGAACACGAGCGTTGGCACGATGGTGTAGCCCGTCTGCTTGGTGGCGCTTTCCAGTCGGCTGATCTCCCTTCGGGTGAGCAGCAGCTTTCGGTCGCGCTTCTGTTCATGGTTGTTGTAGGAGCCGTAGAAGTAGGGGCTGATGCTCATTCCCTTGACCCACAGCTCGCCGTGGATGATGGTGCAATAGGTATCTACTAAGCTGGCCTTTCCGGCTCTGATGGACTTGATTTCCGTACCCGTGAGCACGATGCCCGCCGTAAACTCCTCTATGAAGAAGTACTCGAAGGCCGCCTTCTTGTTCTTTATCTGTACAGGACTCTTCTTCCTGATTTCCTGTTCTGCTTTGTTCATGCTGATTGTTCTGCCACGTTGGCAAATTTCTCTATGTTCTCGTCAATATATCGTGCCACCTGCTGGGTATATTCTTCCTCGTTCTCCACGAACTGATCGTCCAGGTCGTCAAACTCGGGGTACTGTTCGAAGAGCGCCATGAACTCCTCGTCGGTACAGTCCTTCTCAATCTCCTCGCCATACTTGGCATAGAGCGTGTGGGCATCGTAAACGAGCTTGGAGAGCTCCCTCATGTGCCACATCTTGTTGAGCGCCTTGGCGAATGGGTTCTTGAAGATGAAGGGCCCGTAGCCGTTGTGTATGAGCTGCACGAAGCCGCCGTCCATCACCTCTTCGTGCAGAATATCCCAAGCCAGTAGCGTGATCTGGTCGGCATTCAGCAACGCCATGCTTTCGCTGTTGAGCTCGCCCCCGATAGCATCGTTGATGGCCTGAACGAATGTCTGTACGAACGCATCCATTCCCTCCTGGGCGGCCTTGCGTAGCGTTTCGTCTTGAATAATGATTTCCATGTGTGTACACTAAATTTAGGCGCAAAGTTAATCATTTTCCTTCAAATAGCAAAATATATCATGCTCATTTGCCCATATTTGCCATTTCCGTATAGGTTTAACGCATTTAAGAACGTGCTAAATGCATTTAAGAATGTGCTAAATGCATTTAACCTGAATTATTCATGGAAATAATCTATGCCTACGGCGTAACATGAATAGCCATGAATAACTACAAATGTTTCATAAATAATTCAGGTTAAATATACATATTAGCAGCCTATGACGTGATGAAAG
>JAEEGH010021024.1_pt1 | contig 13517 bp, 12 predicted proteins | sample 9134181 | NCBI WGS metagenome assembly JAEEGH01 (sample SAMN16246544, study PRJNA631951) | gut metagenome | biome: gut microbiome; feature: rumen; material: DP-attached | host: Bos | place: Iran: Karaj | collected 2018-10
GTGAACTCCTATATTCATATGAGCATCTGGTTAAGAACCGTATAATCATCAACTTTGTCTTAAGCGGCAAGGGAATAATCCGGTTAAACGGCAAGCAGTATGATGTGGGCCCTCATCAGATATTCCTTATTCCTCAGGATACCAGGACTTTTTACCAGGCGGATGCAGAAGATCCCTGGGAATATATCTGGTTTCATATAGGCGGCCCTAAGATTCCTCTTATACTCAAAGAAGCCGGCCTTACTGCCGAACATCCGGTGTATACTCCTATGGCATGTGCCAACAAGATCGAGGAACTGGCTAAAGATATATTGGCCAATTATACACGACAGTACTATTGTGTCGGAACGCTGTATAAGATATGTGATTACATGATTGAGAACTCAAAACTTAAACAAGAGGAGGACTATGACACTACTCTCCTCTATGTTAAGAACGTAATCTCATATATTCAGTTAAAATATTCGGAGCATATCAAAATTGAAAATATTGCCATCGCTCTGGGGCTTAACAGAAGTTATCTTACAAGACTTTTTAAGGAAGCCACCGGATATTCTCTCCAGGAATACCTGCTTACCTACAGGATGAAAATGGCAATCAAACTTTTGTCCGAGAACAAACTCAGCGTATCCGAGATAGCCGAAGCCGTGGGATACACCGATACATTTACTTTTTCAAAAGCATTTAAGAGACATTTTAACCAATCACCCTCCGCATGTAAGGGAATCGATTACAGCATAGCCACCGGCATGCTTGGCGTTGCCAGAGCCAATATCCTGTCTCCGAAATCCTAAAGCATTATAAAAGGCCAACCGATATCGGTTGGCCTTAATCATATACATCAAAAATCTTATTCTACTGTATATGGCATAAGTGCAATGTGACGTGCTCTCTTGATTGCTACTGTAAGAGCTCTCTGATGTCTTGCACAGTTACCTGTGATTCTTCTGGGAAGAATCTTGCCTCTCTCAGATACGTATCTCTTAAGCTTTGCTGTATCCTTGTAATCGATTACATTATCCTTACCACAGAAAACACATACTTTTTTTCTTCTACGCATTCCGGTAGCTCTCTTACGAGGAGCATCTGAATGTTCTGTCTTATTAAAAGCCATGCTACATGCCTCCTATCAATCTAGTTAGTTAAAGGGCAACTCTTCGTCTATTCCGTCAGGAATATTCATGAAGCCGTCGCCGGCCGGTGCTGCCTGTGCAGGTGCTGCATTGTCTGTCTGATAACCCCCGTTGTTATCTCCGCCGGCACTTTTGCTTTCAGCGAACTCAATGTCTTCAGCAACAACATCTGTTGTGTAGACCTTGGCACCGTCTTTATTGGTATAGGAACCTGTCTGAATACGTCCTGTCAAAGCAACCTTGGTTCCTTTTTTCAGGTACTTCTCAGCAAATTCACCTGTTCTACCAAATGCTACAATGTTAATAAAATCTGCTGTCTGACCGTCTCCGTTATTATTACCTGATCTTCTTCTGTCTACCGCAAGAGAAAATCTTGCAATTGCCATAGATGTATCATTCTGTGAATATCTAACTTCGGGATCTCTTGTCAGACGACCCATAAGAATTACTTTATTCATACCTTTGTTCTCGCTTTCTATGCCTCGTCCTGTCTAACGCATAAGTATCTGAGAACGTTGTCCATGATTCGCATTCTCTGCTCGATCTCTGCCGGAGCAGTTGCTTCTGCATCGAACTGAATGAAGTAGTAGAAAGCTTCTCTCATTTTCTGAATATCGTAAGCTAATCTCTTCTTACCCCATTCGTCAACGTTCGTAACTTTTCCACCGAATCTCTCGATAAGAGCTTTACACTTATCAACAACTGCAGCTCTTTCTTCATCTTCGATTTGCGCATTAACAACAACGGCTAATTCATACTTGTTCATGCTGTTACCTCCTTTTGGTCTCTGGCCGGGTTTCGCTCCCGACAAGGAATTATATATCACGAATTGTTATTCTATCATATAAATACAGCGATTGCAAGGATTTTATGACTGATCTGCCGCATTCAGAATATCAGCCATATAACCTACCAATTTTGCGTCAATATTACCGAAATTAGCCATGTCTTTCATGATATCTATGGCCTTTTCCTTGGGTATTGGTTTTTTGTAGGGTCTGTCCGTCGCAAGCAGGGCATCACATATATCCGCTACGGCCATGATCCGGGCATCCGTCTTGAGATCCTCCGCTGTCAGATGATTGGGATATCCCTTGCCATTAAGACATTCATGATGCTGTCCGGCCCATACCGGAGTATCCTTGAAATAATTACCAAAGTGAACCTTGTCTAGAATCTTGCTGGTTACGACCACATGATTCTCCATTATTTCACGCTCTTTTGCCGTAAGAGTACCTTTTCTGACGCGAAGACACTCCTTTTCTTCTTCGGTAAAAAATGTCATCTTCTCACCGCTTCGGTCGTACTCATAATCAAGAACCGCCTCCAGCGAACTGTAGGTATCATCATCAAGGAAGCCCATTCCGTTGACCTTAAGAGTAATATCCAGCGCATCCTTAGTCTTATCGCTGACAGACTTGTATTCTTCTTCAGTAAGCCTTCCTTCCAGCATATCTACCTTCGCCGTCAGGTCTATAATCTGAAGCCTTCTCTCTATATCAGCCTCTCTGCCGTCAAGCCTTGTGGCCTTGTTCATAACTTCAAGAGGTGTAACTATCTTGCCTATATCGTGAAGGAGCGCCCCCATCACAAGCTGTTCTCTGCGATTGACAGAGAAATATTCTTCCTCCTGTCCTTTTTCGTGCAGCTCGTTGATATAATCCGCCAGCTTGCCGCAATACTTTGCCACCTGTCTTGTATGAGTCGCATTGTAAGGTGTTCTTTCGTCTATTGCGGTCGCAAGAGCTTCTGCAAAGGACCAGAGCTGTTCCTTCAGTTCTTCCTGATAACGCATGTTGGATACTGCGATAGCTGTCTGAGATGCCAACGCATAGATAACTTCCTGAATGCTCTTTGCAAAAGGAATAATCTTGCCGGTTTTGTCCATGGCATTGATAAGCTGCAGCACACCCACCGGCTTGTTCTCACTGTCTATGAGAGGTATGGTCATCATGGACTGAGTATGGAAGCCCGTTATACTGTCATATTTCTTGGGACCGGAAAAATCAAATCGATCGTCTTCATAAACGTCATCGATGCTTAACGTCTCCCTGTGTATAACAGAATATGCACATACATTGCCTTCTTTCAGTTCAACCGGCGGCATGTCAATTGGACTGCCGTCGCTTCCTCTGTCGTAACCCATTGACAGAGTCTTCATAATCTTGAATTCCAGCTTGTCGTCTTTTAAAAGATACAGGGTACCTGCGTCGCAGTTACTGATTTCCATACTCTTTGTTATGATCATGTTAAAGAGCTTGTTATAATCCTTTTCTGCCGAAAGCGCTATGCTTATATCAAGCAGGGCCTGCAATTCACTGTAATAATCCATTTATATATCTCCCCCTAATTCTACAGCGATGCCATATATTCCAGCGATCGCTTTGCCTTGTCTATACCGTTAACTTCCAGAAGAACTCTTACATCCACATGGTTTTTTTCCATCAATTCTTTAAAAAGCAAAAAGTCCATCTTGCCGTCTCCTGCTGCCAGATGCAGATCAGCCTTCAGATCATTGTCATTGAGGTGCATATGTCCGAGATAAGGAAGAAATGCTTTGAACCATTCATCGGGTCTGTTATCTATCAATGTGGCATGGGAATAATCCAGACAAAGCTTAATGTTCTTCCTGCCCCCGGTCTTTTCCATGAATCGAAGAAATACTTCGGGATTTCTCTCAAAAGTATTCTCCATATAGATATCAAGTCCCGGATATTTGTCCGCAAGTTCCACTATATAAGCACTCATTTCGGATATCCATCCGTTTACATAACTATCCGAATTGAGTCCTGCAATAAGGCTGGTGTGGAATACCACGCCCTTGCATCCCAGTCTCTCTGCCGTCTTCATGGACTTGTCCATAAGATCTCTGCTGTATGCCCTTATCTTGCTGTCATTACTGAGGGCAGCAATATCATAGAAGACTCCGTGCAGTGTATCCTTGCTACGGTCCCTGTCCAGATTCATATAAAAATCTATGCGCCTCTCCGTCTCCTTCTCATCCTCATATACTTGGGGATCGAAGAAATCATTATATTCAAAGGCCGCATCGTATTCGTTACAGAGTGATATGAACTTGTCTATATCATTGATATCCGGTATTACCGTCCAATTACACTTCATCGGAAGCAACCTCTCCTTCTATGGAGTCCACACTGTAGACCATGATTTTATTGCTCTTACCCTTGAGAGGAATCTCTCCAACAGGTGTTGCCTGTATTCTTCCCTGCAATGCCCGGTAGACATCTTCACTGATAAGTATCTGCTCGGCCTTGGCATTACTCTCAAGTCTGGCTGCTGTATTGACCGTATCACCTATGGCCGTGTAATCCATTCTAAAATCACATCCGATGTTACCTACAACGGCTTCACCACAGTTAACACCGACACCGAATCCTACCTGTTTGCCAAATTCTTTATAGAGTCTCTCTCCAAGTTCTCTTGAACCTGCTTTGATATCCCAGGCAGCCGCAACAGCCTGATAGATATAATCTTCCTGATCGAATGGTGCATTGAAGACCGCCATGGTGGCATCACCTATGAACTTATCCAGAGTACCCTTGTGATTAAGAATACTTGTTGTGGTAAGCTTCAGATATTCATTAAGAATGGCAACGACTTTCTCCGGTGGAAGTCCTTCTGACAGAGGAGTAAATCCTCTGATATCTACGAAGAGAACCGCAACATTCCTCTTTTCTCCTCCGAGATGGAGCTCAAAATTACCTGTCTTGGACAGATTGTCTACTACTTCAGGTGCCACATATTTCTTAAATACATCAAGCGTTGCTTTACGTCTTATTCTCTCAAGTACATATTTCTCGATTACAAAGTAGATATCAGCCAAAATAAGGAAAAGGAGAATATATACACATGGCATAAATAATCCTGCTTTTGTTCCCGAACTGAACTTACCCTGTGCTGCCAGTCTTCCGGCAAAGATATAAATAACAGCCAGCAGCGTTGATGTTATCAATATGACAGAAAGCTTTTTCTTTTTGGCAAAAATGAGAAAAGCTATCACGATAACTGCCGTAATCAGAGCAAGTATCATACGGGCTATGGGAACCATTGTCTTATGGCTCATTATGGCCTGAACGATATTGGCGTGTATCTCTACACCGTACATGCTGCTGTCTCTGTCTATAGACGCTCTGTAAGAATCCTGGAATCCCGGTGCGTAAGCTCCCACCAGCACGATCTTGTCTCTGAAAGCTTCATGAGGCACTTCTCCCGCAAGTACTGCTTTCATTGAAACATGCTGGAACTCACCTTCTTTTCCGGAAAAGAAGAACTGATACTGACCGCTCTTATCTGTCACAGGAATAGCAGAATCCGGCATAACATCCCCGTGTTCTGCCTCATATGCTTTTCTGCATACAGCCAGTGCAAAGCTGTCATGATAATCCTCGGCCAGTCCTTTTTCTGAGTCTTTCAGCTCATCAGGTACTCTTATGACATTAGATGTATATCTTACACATCCGTCCTTTGCTATTCCCACGTTGGTATAACCATGGGCCGACTCTTTTGTAAGTTCCGGATAAGCCGTCTCGATATCGGTTATCTTCTCGGTGTTGTAATACATTCTGCCCTTTTCATCGGTCTCAAGAGCCCCTCTGTAAACCACATTTGTTCCGAGAACAACCTGTCCGTCATACAAGGCTGCCGCTTTGGCAAGTCTTGCATCAACTTCCTCATCATAAGAATCTATAAACATGAAATCGAGACCAACCACCGCAGGGCAGTTCGTCTCATCTTCATGTAAGTATTCAAGTAATTCTGCTGATTTTTCTCTGGACCAGAGATTAAAGTTGCCGTATTCGGCAAGAGTCTCCTCGTCCACTCCGATTATTATGATATTGCTGTCTGTACCCGTTAATTTAGTGTACAGCTTGTCGGTAAGATATGCGTCCAGCGCGTAAAAGGGATTGATAACAGCCAAAAATGCCGTAACTATTCCTATTAACAACGCTGCTCCCACATAGAAATGTTTTTTCAGATATTCTTTAATACTCTCCACAACTAATTCCCCATCATATCAAGCGCTTCTTTCAATACCTTGCCTATGGCATCATGTATTACAAGATCTGCCTGTCTGTCGGCACTTGTAGCGCTCTTATTTATAAGCACAAGCTTATTGCCTCTGAAATAATTGATCAGGCCTGCTGCCGGATATACCACAAGAGAAGTTCCTCCTATTATAAGAGTGTCCGCTTTTGATATGGCATTAACAGCTCCCTCTATAATATCCTGATCAAGACCTTCTTCGTAAAGAACCACATCCGGTTTTACCCTTCCGCCACACTTGGGACAGGTGGGAACACCTTCTGATGCAAGGACGAATTTCTCATCATAGAATTCTCCGCACTTCTCGCAATAATTACGAAGAACGGATCCGTGAAGTTCATATACCACTTTGGAACCTGCAACCTGATGAAGTCCGTCAATGTTCTGTGTAACTACGGCGCTGAGCTTGCCCATCTCTTCCAGTTTTGCCAAGGCTATATGCGCATTATTGGGCTTAGCATCAGGATAGATGAGCTTCGACTTATAAAACTCAAAGAATTCTTCGGGATATCTCATATAAAAAGTATGAGACACCAGCTGCTCCGGCGTACACTGCATCTTAAGCTTCTCGTTCCAGAGTCCGTTGGAACTTCTGAAGTCGGGAATGTTCGATTCGGTACTGACTCCTGCCCCGCCGAAGAATACTATATTCTTGCTGTCCTTAAGTATCTGTACAAGTTCTTTGATCTCTTCGCTCATATTACACCCCTTTTTAAGCCTAAGCCTAAGCTTCTCGTCTCTTGCCAAAATACCAGTTGTTGTACTTCTTTTCGTCTCTTATCTGTTCCAGTTCCTCTATCTTCTTCTCAATTCTTTCCTTGACCATAACGCTTATCTCCTGAGTGGTCATAGAACTGTAATCTTCAAAATAAATAGGTTCAAGGAAACATATCTGAGCCGTAACTCTTCTTAAGGAATTAAAATCAAATCCCACATAAGAGTCACATATAGCCACCGGAACTATGGGACATTTTGCGTTCTTGGCACATTTGAATGCTCCCGCTCTGAAGTCCTGAAGTTTATTTCCATTTCTTTCGTATTTTCCTTCCGGGAAATATATGAATCTTCTTCCGTTTTTTACTTCGTCGGTAAGCTGTTTTAATACTTCAACCTGCTGCTTGAAGTCATGTCTCTCAAGTCTGATTCCCTTAACCAGTCTTACCACCTGATTGGTGAAGAACACACGGCTTCTCTCCGCATCCATTATTACGGTACAGGGTTTCTCATGTTCAGCCATTATGCCGAGGGCATCGAACTTGCCCTGGTGATTGGCATACATTATATATCCGCCTTCTTTGGGTACGTTCTCTCCACCGTAGGATACGGTTCTGATGTTACCTCTCCTCTTCAGGCTCTTGATTATTCTCTTAGCCAGTTTGTAGCAGGCAACTTCATCATATTTATCTTCGTGATTGGAATAATACGTTGCCAGCGCCGCATAGTATAAAATCAATGGTATTGAAAATACAATTAAATAGTAGAATCGAAGCATCTATATATCTCCTCCTCACGTCCTTAATTATATCTAATTATCAGTCTTTTCGCAACGAACGTAAGATTGCAACAGTCAATTTATGGGGATATACTATTATTAACGGTAAAAACAGAATAGCCTCACTAAGAAAGGAATGTTTTACATATGATATATCTTATCTGTTTTGTAATATCCCTTATGCTTCTTGTGTATATCCTGTCATTCGAAAACGTAGTAGATATCAATCTGATACTTTTGGTGATCATTGTTTCCATAGGCAACGGAGGCTTCTATGCGCTGTCATGTTCCCGTAATCTTGAAGAAGCCATCATCGCCAACAACATCAGCTACGTAATAGGAATATTTGCGCCCGTTACCGTGTTCAGAATAGTATGCTCCATCTGCAGAGTACACATCAGGAAGCTTTTCCTTATTCTGGAATATGCCATTCAGCTCTTAATCTATCTCTCTGTCCTCACCATTGGTAAGACAGAACTCTATTATAAGACGGTCGAATATCATGCAGGTCCCACGGTTCATCTGACTAAGACTTACGGTCCTATGCATACGGCATATTTTGTCAGTCTTATTCTCTATACTTTAGCCAGCCTTATTCTGGGCCTTTTCTTCGTACAAAAGAAAAATGTGGTAAGCCGCAGCAATGTTGTCATTGTGACTTTTGTTAATCTGCTTGTGGTCGGAATCTATATAATCGAAAGACTGACACAGCTTCCATATGAACTAATGCCGGTGGCTTATGTTATTTCGCTTTTTGTATTGATGATTCCACTGATCAGGATTTATTCATATTCCGTATATGATAACAGGACCCTTTTTGCAGGTCAGATTGAAAAAACCGCATACATTGTTTTTGACAAAAAAGGCCGTTATATGAGTTGCAGCGAATATGCAACAACTCTTTTCCCTGAACTTAACAGTTGGGAGCTTGACAGTCCCATTCCGGGAAGCGGTGGCAGGTTCAACACCTTTCTTCGCCAACCTTTTATGAACTTTATTCACAGCGATGAGAAAGCAGATAGTGCCGGTTCATCCTATGAATACAGAGGTGAATACTATCACTATGAGATAAGACCGATCAGTGGAAACAGAGCCAAGGTAAAAGGCTACATCATACAGGTATCTGTAGTAACAGGAGCTATTGAGGACAGTCAGAAAGGCCTATTTAATGAAAACAAGCAATAATAAAACTATAACGGGAATAGTGGAAAACTTCCTTATGATAGGTACTGTATTTATCATTGCTATCACTGCAATAATCATGATGATAGCCATGGTTGATACTACGGAAATCGATAAGGAAGCAGAGATAGGATCATTTGATGTCTATGACTTTAATTATGGCTGGACAATGACATATGACGGCAAGAGTCAGACTCTGTCTCTTCCTTCCTCGTTTGACTGTGAGCCCGGAAGCACTGTCACCTTAACTAACAGACTTCCCGACAACCTGAGCGACGGTATGTCTCTTATGTTCCGCGCCAATATGCAGGATGTTGTTATCGATATTGACGGGCAGACCCGTATTGATTATTCAAGTAAAAACAGCCCTCGCTTTTCTTATTATCTTCCCAGTGCATATCTTGTAAGCGACTTGAATGCGGAAGATTCGGGAAAAGAAATAAACATCACCATTACATTCAAAATTAATTCAGCTATCAGCGGTGCGACCATAAGCTATGGAAACAACGTCTGGTATCCTGTGGTTAGGAATGCACTTCCTACCAATCTTATAGCCTTACTTGTTCTGATCCTCGGCATCATTATCTGTATTGCGGTATCTTTTCTCTGGCATTCATACAGTGTGTCTACGCCCGGATATCTGGGTCTCTTAATGATAGATGTGGCATTATGGGTGTTCAGTGAATCCACCATCAGACAGTTTATATTCAAACGAGCCACCTTATCGCAATATTTTGCCTATATCACCGTGGAACTGATATGCTTGCTGGCATGTATGTATTTTGATGCGGTGCAGCACAGATTTTATCATAAGATTTACCTTGTGTTGGAGGCAGTCTCTTTCATACTGGTCGTTGTGAACATAGCCCTTCATTTGTCAGGTATCTGTGAGTTCTATAATACAATCATAGTTTCACATATTTGGACTGCTGTTTGTTCAATCGTATCAACCGGCTGCATAATTAAGGATTTCATCTCAAAACGGATCAAAAGTTACCATATCACCGGAATAGGAATGATAACCTTCATGCTGGTGTCGATGGGCGAATTATTAAATTTTTATGTAAACCGCTTCCATATCTTCGGTTCGTACCTCTGTATAGCTCTGATGGTCCTTATGACAGCAACGATCATACAGACTATATATGACGAAGTTAATTTATTCCATGAACGTGAAAGGATTCGTGAAGAAGTAACCATCAATACCATCGAAACCATCGCGGGAGCGATTGAAGCCCGTGATGAATACACCGGCGGTCATTCGGAGAGAGTGGGTCTCTATGCGTCAAGACTTGCCAGAGAGATGGCTGCGGATTATGACCTTTCCGAAGATGATATATTGCAGATTCAGTATATCGGCCTTGTACATGATATCGGAAAAGTAGGTGTGGCCGACAGTGTGCTTAACAAGTCCGGTAAGCTCACCGATGAAGAATTCTCTCTTATGAAGAAGCATACTGAAATCGGATATGAGATGATGAGTGCCGTAGGAAGCAGCATGCCGGGTCTTCTGGAAGGAATCCGCTATCATCATGAGAGATTCGACGGTAAAGGTTACCCCGACGGCCTTGCAGATACGGATATACCTCTGGTGGCAAGAATATTGGCCTTAGCGGACAGTTATGACGCTATGACCAGCAACCGTGTCTACCGTAAGCGTCTGTCGGATGAAGAAGTAAGAGAAGAGATATTACGCTGTGCGGGAACACAGTTCGACCCTGCACTTTCCAAGATCTTTGTTAATCTTTTGGATCGCGGAGAGATACGTGCCTGCTCATTTGATGAATCCGATCCGAATCGTGACGGACAACAGTTTATATCTCACAGACTGGAGAACAGACTTCAGAAAGATGTACTGGATAAAGGTAATATTGTTCATCCTTCAAGAATACGTATGCTCTGCTATGTCATTAAGCTGATGGAGAAAAAAGGAAAATCCTACAGTGTATTCTTTGTAGTAATGAAGTAAGAAATCTTTGATAAAGAAAAGTGGGATGAGATGCGTGAAATCTTCGGAAATCTTATCGCAGGACATGATATCAATATCCAATATACTGACAGGAAAAACATAATTGCTCTTTATGACAGAAGCGACAACGAGACACAGCAGATGATGAATGATATCATCACTGCCTGTCCGTCATCTGAAATAACTATGTTATAGGCTTATGCCTGTTCCGTAATGTTTCTTGCCCATATGCCGGATCTGAATATAAAGTATCCGACTGCGACCTTAAGTAGATCGATCAACTGGCATGATAAGAACATGGGGCCTATGCTTAAGCCCGTGTAATGAGCTAAGAAGTAGGCAAATGGGAAGGCTATTACCCAAAGGTATACGCTGTCAAAAAGGAAAGTGATAACCGTCTTGCCTCCGCTTCGTATGGCAAAATACGTTGCATGCAGGAATCCGTGTATGGGCATACAGCATGCCGTTATACGGATTACAAGACCGGCTATATGTCTTACTTCATCCGTTGTATTGTAAACAAGCGGGAACAAATACGATATTCCGAACATAAAGAGTCCGCCCAAGGAAGCAAAAGCTACGGCCATGGTAATAATCTTAGTCGCTGTATCTTTTGCTTTTTCTATATTACCTGCTCCAAGTTCCTGACCTACCACTATGGCCAGAGCATCTCCCATAGCTATGTACATAATGTTAAATATGTTATAGATGGTTGACTGGATGTTGATGGCAGCCACCACTGACAGTCCTCTGTATGAATAGCATGTATTGACTGCTGCCACTCCGGCAGACCAGAGGGTCTCATTGAGCATCAAAGGCAGAGTAAGGATGAATACCTTGGCAAACATATTCCATGAGATGGAGAACTGTCTGTATACACCTTCGATATAGGGCACTTTTGATATATTCTTATGCGCCCATGCCACTACGTATATCATCTGAATGTAACGTGATATAACGGTTGCAATGGCAGCACCCACTACGCCCAGTGCCGGCATGCCCAGTTTACCGAATATCAATATGTAGTTAAGCACCAGATTGACAAGTACGGCTACGATAGATGCCTTCATGGGAACAGATGTCTCGCCACACTCTCTGAGTGTTGATGAATAACTCATCTCCACTGCCATGGGAAGCATACCGATGAGCATCACTCTCAGGTAATCCTGTCCGTAGCGGAGTGTTTCCGCCAGATTACCTGTCTCCGATCCCTCGTGAAGATAGAGGGATATAAGAGTCTTATCCATTGTAAGGAATACAACAGTTGCTATGATCAAGGCTCCTAAAACCATAACCAACTTAATTCTTAAGACATCCCTTACACCTTTGTTATTCTTCTGCCCGTAATACTGTGCACCGAGAATTCCCGCTCCCGATACAACACCGAACATGCAGAGCATAAACACGAATATCAGCTGATTGACGATGGATACGCCGCTCATCTGCTCAGTTCCTACTCTTCCTATCATTATATTGTCCAAAAGGCTTACAAAGTTACTTATGCCGTTCTGGATCATTATGGGGAAGGCTATAAGCATAACCTTCTTGTAAAAATCTTTTGTTGCTATATATTTTTTCATAATAAATTACCCTGTTAATTTTGCTCCTGTGAATGATACAAGAGCGATATCGCGTCCCGTATCATCATAAATCTTTACATTAATAAAACAATTGGTTCTCCCGTCCTTAATAAGTTCTGTTTCCGCATAGAGGATACTGCCTTTGGTCATGGACAGGAAAGTAGCCTGACCTACAAGGCTTACCGTCGGCGACGGTTTATCAAAATTGGACGCAACCGCAAAAGCCAGATCCGCCAGTGTGTATATTGCTCCTCCCATTACACCGCCATAGGCGTTCCTATGGTTATCCGTGATCTTCATTGCGCACTTGGCATAATTCTCGCCAACTTCTTCTATGGTTATACCTGACATTTTTGTTGCGTACAGGTCCTTTGAAAATATCTCTCTTGCTTCGTCAAGTTTTGACATTGTCTACTCCCTCTGCCGGGATAAGCCCGACACTCAATAGTCTGCAGTCTAAACATTGTAACTCAGAAAAATACAATTATCAACAGCGCAGACTATCCTGTTTTTGGCATAAAAATCGGGAATATACGCATTGTATATTCCCGAACTGATACATTATTAATTATGGAAATCAGCCTCCGTTATAGACTCTCCAGTCAATGGGATAATTCATGGTTGACATAAAATCTCCCTTGACAACTATTCCGGCAATCTTTCTCGCCGTAGTTGTGTCGGTAACCGCGTTGAGTCCTGACAATTCACCGTATGAGATACTGTATATCTCAACATTCAGTCCCACCGAGTCTCCAAAATCCTGGCTTGAATAAGTGAATCGATCGTCACCGAATACCTTAGAGGCTGTGACAAAATCACCGCTTCCGGATGTTATGCTCCATCCCCCTGATTTAAGTATCTGCTCCACAGTCTTATCGGTGCTAACAGATACGCTGTCAGATGACTTCTTGTCTGTATCCTTTGCAGAAGCATCAGTTTTATTCTTTTCATTACCGGTATCTTCGGTAACAACTTCCTCTTCCGCGTCAGCAAAATCTGATTCATCCGCTATCGTCAGACCATCCAGATTCATCTCCACTCCGTATCTTTCCTTAAGGCTTTCGCGTGTGGGAATCAGAAGTTCTGTCTGGTCAGTG
>JAEEGH010021027.1_pt1 | contig 13516 bp, 15 predicted proteins | sample 9134181 | NCBI WGS metagenome assembly JAEEGH01 (sample SAMN16246544, study PRJNA631951) | gut metagenome | biome: gut microbiome; feature: rumen; material: DP-attached | host: Bos | place: Iran: Karaj | collected 2018-10
ATACGCCAACTCCAGGAAGGAGCTGGACGCCGCCATCGAGGACGGTTCGCTGATCCAGGATCCGGAATCGTTCTATCTCTACAGGCAGACCTTCGACGACAAGGGCACCCAGAGGACCAGGACCGGTATCGTCGGCATCCTCAGGACGGAGAGCTTCGACAAGGGCAACATCATCCCCCACGAGGAGACCTTCTCCAAGGTGAAGGCCGACCGTCTGAATCTCCTCAGGGACATGGAGACGCACCTGGAATCCATCTTCGGCATCGTCGACGGATTCTCCGCGGACCTGAACTCCAGGATCGAGAAGTGCGCCGAGAAGATATACGAATTCAAGGACAAGGACGGTGTCACCCACTCATACTACCGCATCTCCGACCCCGCGGTCACCTCCGCCATGAGCAAGGAGCTCAGCACGCAGAAGATGCTGATCGCGGACGGCCACCACAGATATGAGACAGCACTCAACTATTCCCTGGAGAACCCGGGCAACGAGAAGAAGGCATACGTGCTCGCCACGCTCGTCCCCGCGAACGATGAGGGACTCGTGATCTGGCCGACCCACAGGCTGATCGACGCGGAGGACATCGGGGAGAACAGCGCCGTGAAGAAGGTCTCGAAGGCGGTCGAGATGACCGAGGTCTCCGGAACGGAGGAGATGCTCTCGAAGCTGAAGGATCACAAGATGGGTCTGATCTTCAAGTCGGGCAAGTGCTTCCTAGCGGACTATCCCGCAGCAGGGAAGGACCCCATGTGGAACCTGGACACATACATCGCCCAGGAAGCGATCATCAACGGCGTCTACAAGGCGGACGAGGGCAAATCCAAGGTGTCGTACGATGCCGAGACGTCCTCGGTGCTGAAGAAGATGGAGGCGAAGGAACACGACCTCGCCATCGTCCTCAACGACCCCAGCCTCCAGACGATCTGGGACCTATCCATGATCGGGAAGAGGATGCCCAAGAAGACGACGTTCTTCTTCCCCAAGATCTGGTCCGGCTTCGTGTTCTACAGGATGGCCTGATCAGTCGGCGTACTTCTTCGGGGTCTTGGAGAAATCCCAGTCGGTGATCTCCCCGGCCTCGTTGATCATGTATGCCTTCTGTGCCAGACGTGCCAGAGGGGAGTCCGCGAAGGAGTCCGAGTAGAAGTTCTGTATCGGCTCGTCGCCGTACTCGCGGCGGTATCTGACGACCTTCTCCCTGTCGCGGCAGTTGGCGCTGAGGGTCTTGCCGGTCTTCGGATCCACCTCGGATGCGATGAGATTCTTGATGCCGAGACGGTCGCATATCGGCCTGATGAGGAATTCCGGAGACGCGGTGATCACAAGATCGTCGGGCTGCTGGAGCTCCTTGTACCATGTCCTGATCTTCGAGATGTGCTCGTCCCAGAACAGCTCCGCCATGGCGATGGTGTCCACGCCTTTGAAGAACGTGTAATAGCGCTGCTTCATCCAGGTGTTGTTCCTTCCGAGGATGTGCTTGCCGATCCATCCCCACGCCTGGCGCGGCCAGTATCTCATGAGCTTGCGGTCCTTCTTCAGGCAGAACTTGTAGAATGCGGTACCGCTCTCGCCGCCGTAGAGTGTCCAGTCGAAGTCGTATACGTTCAGGTACAGCCCTCACGGATAATTGGAAGTGAAATGATATTAAACTTAGTAGGAAAAGTGGAGCCGCCGACGGGAATCGGACCCGCGACCTGCGCCTTACCAAGGCGCCGCTATACCACTTAGCCACGGCGGCAGCGAAGGGACTATTGTGCGATTCATTATAAAGGTTTGCGCTGGGATAGGCCGTATTTCACCTCGGCCCCGATAACATTTATTGCACCTCCGTCCATACGGACGTCCATGAAGAAGGAGATGAGCTCGTTCGACGTCAGGTCGATGGCGAACGAGATGGCCGTGCTGGAAGGCGGACACATGGACAAGGTCTTCCAGTGGGATTCGGGAACGGTCCTCTTCAGGATCAACATATCCGGAGAGGGCAAGCGCGACCTGTTCTTCAAGGACGGCAGGTGGCTGTTCATGCCAGCCTCCAAGCCCGAGACTCCGATGAAGCCCCTCTCCTTCGCGACATATCTAAGAAAATACACGGACAACGCCCGCATCGGGAAGACGTACCAGATAGGGTTCGACAGGGTGCTCGTGATGGAGGTCCTGAAGGCCGACTCCGAATACAAGATGGTGTTCGAGATGTTCGGCGGAGGGAACATCCTGCTCCTTCAGGACGGGAAGATCGAGAACTGTCTGATCCACAAGACCATGAGGGACAGGAGCGTCCGTCCCGGAGAAACTTACGTGATGCCGAAGGAGAGGTTCGATCCCACGTCGTCCCCCTTCGAGCAGTTCTCCGAGATAATCAGGTCATCCACATCGGACACCGTCAGGACCCTCGCGACCGGCACCAGCCTCGGAGGGCAGTACGCGGAGGAGGTCTGCGCCCTGTCCGGCATACCGAAGAACAGACCGGTGACGGAGCTCACCGACGGCGACATCAAGGCGCTCTGGGATTCCATGAAGGATCTGGTCTCCAGGATACTGGAGAAACCGACGCCCATCCTCTACAGGGATGAGGACGACAACATCGTGGACATCACCCCCACGGACCTCAGGATCTACGAGGGCAAGAGCAGGACAGAATATCCGACGCTGTCGTCGGCCATAGACGTCCTGATGGATTCCCTCGCGGAGACCGAGGAGAGGAACTACGTCGACCCCGAGCTGGAGAAGCTGCAGAGGAGGATCGACAAGCAGACCGAGACCATCGAGGGCTACCGCGAGGATGCGGAGAGCCTGCGCATGAAGGCGGACGCGGTCTACGCCAATTACCAGCAGATCAACGAGCTCCTCGAGGTGCTCAAGACCCAAAGTGCCAGACTCACCTGGGACAAGCTGAAGGAGGGTGCGATGAAGATACCGTTCGTGGATTCCATCGACCCCTCGAAGAACATCGTGAAGGCGAAGTTCGGTGACATAGTCATCCCGCTGGATTACACCAAGGGCATCGACGCCAACGCCTCGGACATCTACGCCCAGGGGAAGGAGATCGGCGACAAGGCCGCGAGAGCGGAGGAGGCGCTGAAGGAATCCGTAGAGGCGTTCAACAAGAGGCAGAAGGGCCTGGACAAGGCACAGGCGGCCAGGGCCAACAGGGTGCAGTCCACCAAGCAGTTCTGGTTCGAGAGGTACAAATGGTTCATCACCTCCCAGGGAAGACTGGTCATCGCAGGTAAGGACGCGCACACCAACGACAACATCGTGAAGAAGCACCTGAAGGACACCGACGTCTACGCGCACGCCGACCTTCACGGAGCTCCGTCCACCATACTCAAGGACGGCCAGAAGGCGGATGCGTCCGACCTCAGGGAGGCTTGCCACTTCGCGCTCGCACAGTCCAAGGGATGGGTCGCCGCGCTCACGGACGGCAGCGCCTACTGGGTGTATCCCGACCAGGTGAGCAAGACCCCGGAGGCGGGAGAGTTCGTCCCCAGGGGTGCGTTCATCATCCGCGGCAAGAGGAACTACGAGCACCACCTCCCCATCGAACTGGCGGTGGGCGAGATCACCTATCAGAAGGAACGCAAGGTCATGTGCGGCCCCGTGGACGCCGTGAAGGCGCAGTCCGAGAAGTACTTCATCATCAAACCCGGAAGGGGAAAGGCAGGGAAGACCGCGGCCGAGATGGCCAAGGAGCTCAACGTGCCCGAGGAAGAGGTGTCCAGGATCCTCCCGCCCGGTGACTGCGAGATCAAGCAGAAGGTATGGCCGGAAATCTCTGAAGAATGATGACCACCATACCGTGTATACTAGGCATAGTGGCGCCCGCGCCGGAATTCGAATCCGAGTCAAGAGATCCGCAATCTCTCAGGATATCCAAGCTACCCCACGCGGGCAATTTGTTAATGCGGACTTGTTGAACAAGAGTAATTGGTTTAGATCTCGACGTGCGAGAGGTAACGGGTGATGTAACCGGCGATGCGGTTCCTCATCGTGTTGGTCTTGACGTCAGTTGCGTCAGTGAGCTTGGCGACGAGTTCCTTGTTAGCCTCGAAATCGGTGCTGAAAACACCGGGGTACTTTTCGACGAGTTCTATTGCCACTCTCTTGATGTATGTGGGTCTGATTCTTCCCATATCTTTCACCGAGTAAGGCGGATTAAGGATATGCTTTATTTATAGTTAAGCGTCCGAGCGCGCGTCTCTGGGGAATGATGAAGCTCCGTAAAAGGGCCTATCCTGCCTAGGTATTGCTTATATCCCCCGTGAACGATGGAGGTCCATGGATCTGCTAGAGTACAACAGGAAGGATGTCCTGTCGGGACAGGCCCCCCTTGCCAGCAGGATGCGTCCGCGCACGGTCGAGGAGGTCGTGGGGCAGGAGCACATCCTCGGGAAGGACAAGCTGCTGTACCGTGCGATCAAGGCGGACAGGATCAGTTCGCTGATACTCTACGGTCCGCCGGGAACGGGAAAGACGACGCTGGCACAGGTGATCGCCAATACGTCGAAGGCTGCGTTCGTGGAGCTTAACGCCACCACCTCCGGCAAGAAGGACATGGAGGATGCCGTCGCCAAAGCGAAGGAACGCCTCGGGATGGACGGCAAGCGCACCATCCTTTTCATCGACGAGATACACCGCTTCAACAAGGCGCAGCAGGACTATCTGCTGCCGTTCGTCGAGAACGGTACCGTCATCCTCATCGGCGCCACCACGGAGAACCCCTACTTCGAGGTCAACCGCGCACTGATATCCCGTTCCATAATCTTCGAGCTCAACCCTCTATCCAAGGACGATGTGAAATCGCTGATGATCCGTGCGGCGGAGGACTCCGAAAGAGGGCTCGGCAGCTACAGGCTGAGGATCGACGATGATGCTCTGGAGTTCCTCGCGGACATAGTCGGCGGGGACGCCAGATCCGCACTCAATGCCCTAGAGCTCGCTGCCCTCACCACCGAACCCGATGCTGACGGGAACATCCACGTCACCACGGACGTCGCCGCCTCGTGCATCCAGAAGAGGACGCTCGGCTACGATAAGGACGGCGACAACCACTACGACACCGTCTCGGCGTTCATCAAGAGCATGAGGGGTTCAGACCCGGATGCCGCAGTGTTCTACCTCGCGCGCATGCTCTATGCCGGAGAGGATGTCAAGTTCATCTCTCGCAGGATAATGATCTGCGCATCCGAGGATGTCGGGAACGCGGATCCCCAGGCGATAGTCGTCGCCACCGCCGCTGCACAGGCCGTGGAGCGCATCGGCATGCCCGAGGCACAGATCATACTGGCACAGGCGGCCGCGTACGTCGCGTGCGCACCCAAGAGCAACTCCGCCGTCGTGGCCATCGGGAAGGCGATGGACGCCGTCTCGAAGGAACCCGCGGGACACATCCCGCCGTACCTCCAGGACGCACATTACAAGGGCGCGAAGAATCTGGGGAGGGGGCTGGATTACAAGTATCCCCATGATTACCCCAACCACTATGTGGAGCAGCAGTACCTGCCCGACGACATGGTCGGCAGGAGGTTCTACGAACTGTCGGACAGCGGTTACGAGAAGACGCTGAAGGCCATGCTCAAGCGCATCGGCAAGGAGTGATTCACTCCTCGTTGAACTCTTCCACCTCTCCCTCGGCGGTCAGTTCCCTCTTCGGTGAGATCTTGTCCCTCAGCCATAACACCGGGGCCAGGATCTGCTCCACAGGCCTGTACTTCCTTATGTGCTCGTCGCGGACCAGGATGTCGACGAAGAATCCCTCCTTGCCGTAGAGCCTCACGCGGCCGCACTGCTCAGGTCCTCCGGGACAAGCGATGTGCCTGATGGGGAAGTTGAGGTACCTGTAGAGGTGGACCTCCAGGTCGCGGGGCTTGAACGTGGCGGTGAGCGCACCGTCCGCCCATTTCCTTATAACGAGACGCTCCCTGCGCGCGGTGTTGTACATCGTTATGTCCAGCTCCTTCTCGATCTCCGGCTCCGCGGAGTCGTTCCATTTCGAAGGGTCCTCGGTCACCAGTGCCTGCAGCGAATCCCTCATCATGTACATGTCGCTGAACGTCACCGTGGTGGTCTCCAGCGCAAGGACGTTGAGCCTAAGCCGCTTCATCGGCGATATATATTTGGCATCGCCCATTGACAGACATATCACCGAGACCACCATCAGGATGATGGACGAATGATAATCGTTCAGCTGGTCCATGGACTCCACGAAGCTCAGGCCGCGGTGGATGTTGACGAACAGGACGACCATGAATATCGCGATGAACAGCAGCTCCACGATGACAACACGGCTCGTGTTGTGCGTGGATCCCATGATCATCTTGATGGCGAAGAAGATGCAGAATCCTTCCAACAGGAAGAAGATCAGACGGATGATGTAGTTTATGTCGCCCCCGTCATCGTCCTCCGGATCAGGTTCCGGCTCGGGATCTACGTAAATGTCGGGGTCCGTGGCACCCGGTTCGATCGCCCCCGGTTCGACACCGAGAGCGCCCGTGGATGCGGGATCCACCACCAGGTCGGGGAACATGATCGCGATGAAGATGATGAAATGTATCACTATGCCCAGCGTCATGATTCCGCCAGCAAACGGCCCGCGGATCCTGAACGTCGATACTATGCCGAGTATACCGAAGATGATCAGCACCACACCGCTGCCGTATGCCTGCGACGCCAGTCTGGCACCTTCTGATATTGTATAGTAACTTGTGACGAGCGGGGTATCCAGTATCCCCATGATGATCATCGTCAGGCCGAGGATGGACATCATGATCTGCGGCCTGTATCTGAAGCAGACCTCCTTGAAGTATCTGGCCCTGGAGACGATCATTCGGATCCCCTCCCTGTGATCTGGAGCTCGGACAGCGGCATGCGCACCGGTATCCTGATGATGAAGTGATCCGCACCCCTCATGTCGAGATGGCTCAGATCCTCCGACAGTACGAACGATTCGGCGGCCAGACGCGTCGCCCTGATGTTCGTTCCCTTCTCGTGGTCGGAGATGGTGAGATAGAACCTGTCCGAACCCGCCCATTTCTGCACGGTGACATGCGATGCACCGCCCTGGGTCTGGATGGGGAAACGGAACTCCTTCTCCACCGGGCCCCCGTCGTCCGGATCGGTCCAGTTGGACATCGTCGGATCGACCAACGCTCTGGCATCCTCCAGCTCTATGAAGGACCTCTTGTCCATGGTGTTGCTGTAACGGATAGCGTCCGTGCTGCGGCCGAGACGGTTCTTGGTGTTGTAGCTGCGGGCCTCGTCCGTGTCCATGATGAGGAGCAGGACGAGGAACATGAACGCCTGGATGATTGTCTCAGGTTCGTTGACCGCGAGATCCCATAGGTCCTTATAGTCGCCTGTATGCAGGTCGACAAAGATGTAGAACAAGCTGATGAACAGCATGAATGCCGCCCTGTTCATCATCCCTATCGTTCCACGAGCGCGTCCGCGCAGATAATAGATACCGCTGATCATCAGGTTGATGGACAGGATGACCATCGCCAGGTTGACGATGAAGATTATGTCGTCGATGAAAGAGAAGAACGACAGGAAGTCGTCCTCGTCGAACATATTCGAGCCTATGTCCGCCCAATTGCTGCAGAAGGACATGAGTCCCATCGTGATCGCGTAGATACCGATCGAGGAACTGAAGGTCCTGCGCGGATTCAGGATTAATATGGAACCTCCGATCAGCACGTCTAGGAGCGTGACCCAATCCAGAAGATCGTATTCGGTTATGGAGCTGCCGAAATCGTAGGTTCTCCAAATGAATATGATCCCCATGGCCAGGAAGGATATGCCCACGAGCACGTCGATGAAACTGTTGACGACCTCCGAGGCCCTCTTCACAAAGCTTACCGTGATGTTCGATACGGCATCGAACCCCTCGCCAAGCCCCATGCGTTCGGGGTTGTCCTGGTTCTCTTTCAGATCTTCCTCGGGTGACCGCATGAGAGTTTACCTTCCGGGCATTTATCGGAGACGCACGGCGGTCCCGCCTTCGCGAATATCGTCGGGGAGACCTCCTTGCACAGGCGGAGCATCTCGTCCGCCATCTCCCTGATCTCCCACTGCGCGCGGTTGCAGCAGCGGAGCCTGAAGAAATGCAGGAGCTCCCTGGCATTCATGGTGATCGTGATGTTGGTCGTGCATCCGTTCGGAAGGACGTAGCGCGCATCCTCCGGGGGGACGGTCTCGGCCAGTTTGTTGTATGCCTTCCAGATGGTGTCCATGGTCTCGTTGTAGACCTTCAGGCACTCCGGGTCCTCCGCGATCTTCGGAGGGATGACGAACGTCGGCTCATTGAGAGAAACGTAACGCTGGCTCTGTTGTGAGAAGGAGGCCACCCTGTGCCTCACCAGCTGGTGCGTGAGCGATCTCGACACGCCCTCGACGGAGAATGTGAAGGATGCGTGCTCGATGACGGAGTGGTGTCCCATGCCGACAATCTTCCCGAGGACCTTCTCGGGGTTGTCGGCGTTGAGCAGGTCCTGCGAGGACTTCTCGGAATAGCAGGACTTCCCCGCGGCCGCGCATATAGCGTCCGCGTTCTGCGTATATGCCAAAAGTGAGACCTTCAACTCTCTTCGCCTCCGTCGAAATCCCATACCGTCTTGCATATTATTTTGAATCTTTCCTCGTCGACGATATCGCCTAGACGGATTTTGAAGATCTCCAAATCGGAGAGCAGGGAGCATATGCCCTCGACATGAGCATCGCCGCACACCACGAGGATGTTGCTGAACCTCTCCGCGTATTTGCGGATCTGATCGGCCATCAGCTGGTTGCGTTCGTCGATGAGCTTCCTTACCAGCGTGGGGTACTTGCGGCGCATGTCGGCCATCATCTTGTCCTCGTGCTCCGAGAAATCCTTGACGACCTGTTCCGCGCCCTTCTTGCCCTTGAGGCGGTCGGTGTACGTGGAAACGGCATACCTGAACTTCTCGCGGAAGGGCATCTCCTCCCACATCTCCGAGAAGGCGTTGGCGGCGTTGGTGTCGATGAAACCGATCTCCGCCTCCAGCAGCTTCCCGGCGTTGACCGCCGTGATGAGCTCGGAACCCACGTCGGTCTTCTGCTTCTTGGCCATCTTCATCTGGTACTTGGCCGTGTTGCGGTAGATCCAGGGCTCCTTCTTCATCGCTTCCTTGGCTGCCTTCTCTGCCTCCGGCCCCTCCTTCTTGGGCTGGGTGGCCATCTGGTACCTGGTGTAGTCCAGTTCCACGAGGACGCAGTCCGGCCAGATGTGCTTCACCATGAACAGCATCTGCTCCTGGAGACGGAATACGTGACCGGTACCTACGACTGTGATCATCTGCTCTGTTATCCTCTCATTCAGTATTAGTTATTCGGAAATCGCCTCTCGCGATCATGTCCCTCAGTTCGATGAGGGAAGACGCCTCCGCTCTGATGAGGAACCTCATCTCGTCGTCGGCGGGGGTGAGATCGGGGACCATGACGGTCATGCATCCCGCGGCCGCTGCTGAGCGGACGCCGTTCGGCGAATCCTCCACGGCTATGCAGTCCCCGGGATCCTCGCCGATGCACTTGCACGCGTAAAGGAAGACGTCGGGCGCGGGCTTGCCGTGCTCCACCATCGACGTGCACACTATGCTGTCGAACAGATCGAAGAATCCCAGGTCCTTCATGTACCTCTCGGCGTGCTGATACTGGGTGGCGGTCGCCAGTGCGGTCTTGATACCGTTGGCCTTCAGGTAGGTGAGCAGTTCCTTCACTCCGGGCTTGGCCTTGACACCGCAGGTGTCGACGTACTCGCGCATGAGCTTCCTGCGCAGCTCCCTGACGGCGTTGAAATCGAATCCCGGATACTTGGATTCCAGATATGCGGCGGACTTCTTCGCTTCGAGGCTCCTGATGTACAGGATGTCCTCCTCCTGCATGTCGAACCCGAAGTCCTTCGATGCCTCGCACCAGAAGCGCACGTTGCATCCCTCGGTGTCGGTTATCGTACCGTCCATGTCGAATATTACCGCCTTAATCATCTCCTGCCTCCCTTGAGCGCGTTGTCCGCGAGGACGAACCCTCCGAGCACGCCCTGATTGCCTTCGAGGACGGACGGGACTATGTACGAATCCATGTCCATCGTCTCCGGACAGTCCATGTAGCCGTTGACCTGCTCCGCCACCGATCTGCGTATCTTGGGGAACAGGCAGGCCTGCTGCATCACGCCTCCGCCCATGACGATCCTGTTGGGAGCGATGGTCATCATGCAGTTCCTGACCAACTGTGCCAGATAGTGGGCTTCCATGTCCCATACCTCCTCTCTGTCGGCGAGTTCCGCACCGGGCATCCCCCACCTCTCCTTGATGGCGGGACCGCATGCGAGACCCTCTATGCAGTCGCCGTGGAACGGGCATGTCCCCTTGAAACGGTCGTCTGGGTGTCTTATCGCACCGACATGGCCTCCTTCCGGGTGCATCATCCCATGGACGGGCTTCCCGTCGATGGTGATGCCGATCCCTATCCCTGTGCCGACGGTCACGTAGAGCAGGATCTCCGCCCCCTTCCCGGCACCGTAGGTGTACTCGGCCAGACAGGCCGTGTTGACGTCGGTGTCCATGTCGCCGGGGACACCCAGCGCATCGCATACCGTGCTCAGCAGAGGATAGAACGACCACCCGTCGCGCTCGCATTTCCTGATGCTCCCGTATCCTTCGGAACCCTTGATCACGTCGATCGGACCGAATGCGCCGATGCCTATCGCATCCACGCCCTTGTCCTCGAAGAACTCGATCATCTTCGGAACGGACCTCTCGGGACGCTCGGTCGGGAACTGCATCCTGTCCGAAATACGACCTGTGATGTCCCCTACGGCACAGATTATCTTGGTGCCTCCCGTCTCGATGGCTCCGAGGATTTTCTCCATGGCACGGATATCTCTTCAACAGGTTTAATCGGTTCGATTGCCCGAGTCCTTTTAACCGCGGTATGCATACCGCAGGCCATGGGCAGGAAGTACGACCTCGCTATCTTCGACATGGACGGCACCCTCACGAAGGTGAACAGCTCATGGCGCTACATCCTCGACGAGTTCGGAGGGGACAACAGCGAGACCTACAGGCAGTGGGTCAACGGCGAGATCGACGAGGCCGAGTTCATGAGGAGGGACATCGCCCTGTGGAAGCAGGCGAAACCCGACGTCTCCGCACTGGACATCGCCAAGATGATGCGCAACCTGCCCCTGATCGACGGCATACAGGAGACCGTCGCAGCGCTCCATTACAACAACATCAAGTGCGCCATCTGCAGCGGAGGCATCCTGAGCGCCGCGAAGATGATCGCGGACGAGTTCGGATTCGACTACTACATCGCGGACGACCTGGAGACGGATGCGGACGGACGCCTCACCGGCGAGGGGATCAAGCACGTGGACCTCCGCGACAAGGGCAAGACGGCCAAGGACATCATGGAGATGTTCGGGGTCAAGGGCGAGAGGACCATAACCGTCGGGAACTCGTTCGGGGACGTATCGATGTTCGAACTGTCCGGACTGTCGATAGCCTTCAATCCCCTCGACATGGAGATAACGGGTGCCGCAGCGGATCACGTCGTGGTCAGCCAGAATATCTCAGATATCCTCGACATCATCCTCGAAGTCAAGGACTGAGTACTTCTTCTCGCTGAACTTCCCGTAGATACGGATTATGTCCCTGGCCTCTGCGGAACCGTGCTGGATGAGCTTCTCCCTGGTCTTTATCGCATGGATGAAACAGTCCATGTCCTCGAGCTCGAGGCGGTTGCCGATCTCGAACTCGTCGTCTGGGAGCGCGTCGATCCTCCTGGAGTAGCTGACGCGGTCGTTGTTGATGGTGACCTTGATGGTGAGGTTGTCGAACTGCTGCGTCCAGAGGATCTTGACCTTCTCCGCCTTGGATTTCTTGACGCGCTTGTCGCCGGGGAGCTCGATGGCGCAGACCCTGAGCCTCCTTCCGTCCTCGAGGAAGAACTCGTCGCCGACCATGATGAAATCGTCGTCCTCAAGGATGGTGGACGTCCTCTCCGATACGGGACCGTCGCTGACGACCACGTCGACCTTGTACTGCTTGGGGAGAGGGATCGTGGTCGAGAAGGTCCTTCCGCAGTCCTGGCACTTCAGCGTTGCCGTGAAAGCGTTCTTGCCCATCTTGCCCTTGAGCACGTCGTGCAGGGTCTCATCGTCGCATACGGGGCAGTCGAAGAATATCGTATCGGGTACCTCTCTCTCCATTGTGATTCCTCCTTATTTCGTCATGAACGGGAATCCGTGTCCCGGCACGATGACATCGGCGAAACGAACTATGGATTTTATACTTTCCATCGCGAGCACCCTGTCGTAGTTCAGCGCGGGAGGCACCTTCTTCCTGAAGTTGTCCTCCAGCGGGATGGCATCGCCCGCGATGACGTAGTTCCTGTCCGCCTTCACGAACACGCTCATGCTGTCGTGGGTGTGACCGGGCGTGTGGACCAGCCTGACGCCGGGACAGAGATCCATGTCCTCCGTGACCTCCTCGTACTTCTGGGAGATCTTGGGGCATCCCGCATGCAGGTACACCTTCGCGTTGGGAAACATGTCCAGGTTCTCGACGTGGTCGCTGTGCCAATGCGTCAGTACCACCGTGTCGACATCCTTCGCGAACACACCGAGGTCCCTCAGGGAGCTCTTGATCGCCGGACGCAGAAACTTGCTACTGGTGTCCACCACGATTATCCTGTCATCGGTACGGACCATCGTGGATGTGGAATGCGCTTCGAGGATGCTCCCGTCCTCGTCCCTCTTCAGGTTCCCTACGGCAAGGATGTCCAACTTGACCATGGGTGCTTATCGGGCTCTGCATATTTGTATAAAACCCCACGACCATCCTCCGTCATGGAGTACGACCCGTCCCTGACGATAGCGGAGGATCCCGACGTGTATCCGCCTTCGGAGGACAGCATCCTTCTCATCGAGTCCCTGGACATCGGGAATGGGGAGAGGGTGCTCGAGGTCGGCTGCGGTTCCGGAGTGGTGTCGGTACACTGTGCGGCCAACGGTGCGGAGGTCGTGAGCGTGGACATCAATCCGAAAGCGGTGATGCTTACCCGTAAGAACTTCGAGGCAAACGGACTCCAGCATGACGTGAGGGGATCGGATGTCTACTCATCGGTAAAGGAGAGGTTCGACACCATCATCTTCAATCTGCCGTACCTGCCGGTGCAGGACGAGGGCATGCTGGCCAAGGCATGGTCCGGAGGGGACGACGGCATGGGTCCGTTACCGAGACTGCTGGATGAGGCACCGGAGCACCTGCTTCCCGGAGGCAGGATCGTCGTGGTGGTCTCCTCCCTCATGGACCAGGAGAGACTGTCGTCCGTCCTTGAGAAATACGAGGTGAGGGAGCTCGGTTCGCTCCCCCTGTTCTTCGAGACGCTCAGGGTACTGGAGATCAGAGCAGTTTCTTGATCTCGGCCATCAGGATCTCGTTGGCACGCTTTCCGTCCAGCTTTCCCCTGAGTGCACCCATTACCGGTCCCATCAGTCCG
>JAEEGH010021028.1_pt1 | contig 13515 bp, 11 predicted proteins | sample 9134181 | NCBI WGS metagenome assembly JAEEGH01 (sample SAMN16246544, study PRJNA631951) | gut metagenome | biome: gut microbiome; feature: rumen; material: DP-attached | host: Bos | place: Iran: Karaj | collected 2018-10
CTTGGATGGGAAGAGGCTTATATGGCCAGCCTCGGTATTGATGCAACCATTGCCAACAACTGGAACAGAACCCTCGACCTCTACCACACCATAAACTCCCGCATCCTGCTTGAAGCTCCCCAGGCTCCTTCGTCAGGCTTCTTCGCAAAATTCGACAATGTGGGTAAGGTGCGTAACATGGGTGTCGAACTTGCTTTTGACGGAGCCATCTTCAACACAAAGGACTTCGGCTGGACCGTCGGCATGAATGTCGGTCTAAACAAGAACCGCGTGCTGGAACTCCCCAACCACGAGGATATGGTCTTGAGCAAGAGCGAAGTATCCCAGATGCTCCGTGAAGGACAGGACGTCTATTCCTGGTATATGCCCAAGTGGGCCGGAGTCGAAACTTACTATGACGAGGATGAGGAAGAATACTACGGTCTCCCCAGGTGGGAGAAGATCGGCGAGGACGGCAAGGTCGAGTACGTCAACAAATACAACCAGGCCACCTTCCAAATCGTCGGCAGCGCTTCTCCTCTGTTCAGCGGCGGTCTGAACACCGCCCTCCGCTGGAAAGGCTTCACCCTTAGCATGAACGGAAGCTACATGGTCGGCAACAAGATCTACAACAAGACCCGTGAAACCATGGACGGCGACGGTGCCTACACCAACCTCAACCAGATGTCGCTCAACAACGGCCTCGGCTGGGTAAGATGGGACAAGAACAAGAAGAGCACCTGGAAGACCGCAACTCATCCCCAGCCTGTTGCAGGCCGAAGCGACGGTACCAACAAGGCATCTTCACGCTACCTTGAGGACGGCAGCTTCCTGCGTCTTCGCAATGTCACCCTCTCTTACGACATACCTACCCAGCTCACCCAGAAGATCAAGATGAGCGGTGCACGCGTGTATGTCTCCGCCGACAACGTTCTGACTCTTTCACGCTTCTCCGGCATGGACCCTGAGGTAGGCATGGATGCCGACACTTACCATCACGCCGGTCTGTACTCGAGCAACTATCCCGTTCCTATGTCCGTAGTTCTGGGAATCGACGTCAAATTCTAAACAAGAGAGTAATTATGAAGAAGATATTTGCAATCGGCTTTGCAGCCTTCATGCTGGCATCCTGCAACATGGATTTCTATTCCTCGGATGCTATGACTTCCTCCCAGCTTGCAGACAACCCGGCATCGGCAGTCTATACCACTGACGGTATTTATTCCCTGTTCAAGGACTATCTTGCATACAAGGGGGAAAGCCCCGATTATCCCAACGGCCGCAACCAGTATCTGCGCCACTACTTCCAGCTCACAGAGCTCCGCAGCGACAATGTAACAGTGTCCGGTACGACTTCCGACCCGTTCGTGCATCCCTACGACTATCAGGATGTTCCCACCGAAGAGAACAGCTACTACACCTGGTGGCTCGCTTATAAGGTCATCTACGGAGCCAACTCCAACATCGACGCCATCACCCCCGGAGCAAGTGCCGAAAGCGACCATCTGCTTGGCGAGAATTATTTCCTGCGCGCACTCGGCCATTTCCATATGGTAACACTCTTTGCCATGCCTTATAAATACTGGAAAGAACATCAAGACTCTCCCGGAGTCATCGTTCACCGCGGCATGGACTCTTACAGCGGTTCCGTCAAACGCGAGACTGTCGGCAAGGTTTACGAGGGTATCGTGGAAGATTTGATCGAGGCACAGAAATACCTCGGAAGCGAGGATATCCGCACCGACAGGGGCTATGCATCGATGGACGCCGCCAAGGCTCTCCTCGCCCGTGTATATCTCTATATGGAAGAGAACCAGAAGTGTCTGGATGTGTGCAACGACCTTATGGGCCACGCTCCTTCGGCCGTTACCGCCGGCTATGACTATGCCACATATCCCACCAAGACCTACGACTTTGACGAGACTATCTGGTGCGTACGTACGAGCACTACCGACAAGTTCTTCCAGGATCACCCCACATCTTCCATCGGCTCAATGTATTACAACAGCGGCACACAGGGATGGGGCGAGCACTATTGGAGTGAAGAACTCATCGACCTGTTCCAGCGTTATCCTCAGGACAAGCGTTTCGCAGCCTACTTCCTTATGAAAGACCTCAGGAACGACGGCAGCAAAATGATTACCTTCCCCATCAAGCTCAGCAGCACCAATACCACGACTGCCGACGGTGTCGTGCACAAACTCACACCCAATCCTGACGGTTCGATTGACTTCAAATACTCAGGCAAGAGCTATAAGGCTGAACCGGTTGTAGAGAATACCTACACTAAGTATTATGTCAACGGCGTCGACTTTATAACAGGAAAGACCGGCGCCTCGCTGAAGAGCCGCGTATTCGTTCGTCCCGATGTGATGGGTGGACCTATGACCGGCGAAGCAGGCGACGGAGTACGGCACAACGGTGGTGACTATGTTATTTACTACAACACCAAATTCAGCGGCCAGGACGGACAGCCGATGCTGACATCTCCTGCAATCCTGCGCTGGGGCGAAGTTGTCCTCAACCGTGCAGAGGCAAAGGCCAAGCTTGGAGACACCAAGGGCGCCCTGGATGATGTTAACATCATCCGTCACCGCGCAGGCCTTACCGGCGACGCCGATTTTACAGAGGCCAACTATCAGGCAAGAGGTTATAAAGATGTTCTGGATGTGGTTCTCGACGAGCGTCGTATGGAACTCTGCTTCGAAGGTCACCGTTTCTTTGACGTTTTCCGCAACGGAAAAGATTTGGACCGCCGTTATGTGGGCTTCCACGAATATGGCATCATCAAGCATGATGACCCCAGGATTGCCCTGCTCATCCCTCTGGATGAAATCAATTCAAGTCATATTCCTCAAAACAGACAGTAATTTCTATTAACACTTATTATTAACTTTTTAATCCCAAACACAATGAAAAAAGTATTTATTCTTTTGGCTATCGCAGCCATGACAATGGTTGCTTGCAACAAGCCCGAAAATGGCGATGATCCCTCCGGTGAGGGAGAAAACAAGGAGTATGCTGCTCCTATCAAGATTGACGGTGACTTCACCGACTGGGCAGCTCTTGGCGACAAGGTTCAGGTCGTAAAGTGCGCTCCGTCTTCCTCCAACTTAGACCTCAAACTCATGAAGGTCTATGGCGACAAGTATTATGTGTTCGTGTATCTGGAGTTTGACTACTCGGCTTATGAAGCCGTCACCTCCAACTACCTCAACTTCATCATCAACGGCGACAACGATAAGGCCACCGGCGGTTACAAGGGTCCCTTCGATCAGGGCGAGACCCCTTGCGTGGACATGCTTATCCAGGGTGCTGTCATAGCTGACGGCGTCGATTGTGAATTTGACCCCTATGTCGGCTTGTGGCCTGATACCATGGCAGCAAACAGTCCCGATTGGCCCAGTCCTAGTTGGACTGAGGTTGAAAACAACAATTTCATTATCGGCAAAGGCAGCAAGAAAGCATGGGAGTTCCAGATTACCCGCGAGCTCTATCCTGCCGGCAAACTTGCAAAAGAGTTTGGCATTGGCGCACTCTGCACAGTCAACGGCTGGGATGCCACCGGCGCCCTCCCCAATGCTGATGCAACCGAAACCAACCCTGCAGGAGAGGCCGACCTCCTGACTGTCAAGTACAACAAATAGTATTCTTTTTCTCAAGGAGTCAGGCCTGACCTTCCGGCCTGACTCCTTATTTATTCAATTCAAATGAAACGGTACAGTATCATTGCCGGAATTGCTCTTGCTCTGCTTGCAACTGCCTGCAACCAGAAGGAAGCGGCCTACCGTGGCCTGGAAAAGGTGTCCTACTCCCCCACTGACGAGATTTTTGCCAATCCCGAGAGGGGGCTTTACTCCGGAGGCAGTTACGCTTCCGAATCAAGCAGAGCTTTATCACAGGGCGTTCTCAAATCTGCTAGAACCGCCGGCAGAACCCTTTACATGCTCGAGTTCTGGCTCAAGCCTTTCTTTGAGTCCGACATTTCCGAGGGATATCTCAACCTTATCCGACAGAGTCTCGAGGCATATAGGGGTACCGGTGTAAAATGCATACTCCGTTTCGGCTATTCAGACTATATCAGGGATCTCTCCCATCCCGAAGACGACGCGCCATTTGACGCGACTGAGGAGCAGGTACTCCGCCATATTGCCCAGATTAAGCCCATACTGCAGGAATACTCCGACGTCATCTACGTGATGCAGGCAGGATTCATCGGCTGCTGGGGCGAATGGTATTACACTACCAATTTTAACATGAATCCTCAGAGTCCGGAAGATTTCCTGCCTCGCAAACACGTTGTGGACGCCCTTCTGGACGCCCTCCCCGGAGACAAGCAGATTGAACTTCGTACTCCTGGTTTTAAAATGAAAATATACGGCTGGTCACTAGCCGACACCATATCCCGCGCAGATGCGCATATGCCCACAACCAAGGCCCGCCTTGGCGGACACAACGACTGCTTCCTTGCAGGTCCTAACGACCAAGGGACTTTCCAGGGCACTGCCGACCGTCAATACTGGAATGCAGAGACTAAATATACCATAATGGGTGGAGAAACCTGTGCGATGTCTAAGTACTGCGAATGCGATAATTCGCTAAAAATCATGGCTGCCCAGCATTTTTCCTACCTCAATATGAGCTACAACCATTCGGTCTTGAACTACTGGGCAAAAAACGAGTGCTACGACGAAATCAAGGCCCGCCTCGGTTACCGCTTCTCTCTTACCAACGCTTATTTTACCAAGAAGCCGACGGCTGGAAGTCCAATGCGCGTAGCAATGCACATAGACAATAACGGATTTGCGCCTGTAATGAACGAGCGCGGCGCAGAACTCGTTCTGACCGACAAAGACGGCGGTAAAGTAGGCACATGGCCACTGGAATCCGACCCTCGTTACTGGATGCCCGGTTCCACCACTGTACTTGACCAGAATATCGACCTTCCTTCAGGCCTTTCCGGAACATATACCCTCTGGCTCAACCTTCCCGACCCGAGCAAGTATTACCGTGACAATCCTCTTTATTCGATACGGCTTGCCAACGAAGGTGTCTGGGACGAAGAAACCGGATTTAACAAATTGCATACAATCACTCTATAAACTATAAAGCGATGAAAAAGATCCTTACTCTTCTTGCCATGGCCGCCTTTACCCTGGTTGCCTGCAACTCCAACACCGATCCCGACGACCCTAATGGCGGCGGCAACGACAACGACTACAAGGCCCCCATCACCATTGACGGCAATTTCGAAGACTGGGCAGCACTTGACGCAAGCAAAGTAACGACTCTCAAATGCGCCGGCACTGCCGCAAAGACCGACATTAAGACTGCAAAGATCTATGCCGACAAGTATTACATCTTTGTGTATGCCGAATTCGATCTCTCCAGTTACGAGACCGTCAGCGATGCGCATTTCCACTTTTACATCAACGGCGACAACGACACCTCCACCGGTGGATACAAAGGCGCATTCGACCAGGGCGAAACTCCGTGCATAGACGTAATGACCGAGGGTGATGTTATCTCGGAAGGTTCAGTTTGCGATTACGACCCTTCAATCTTTATTTGGGGCGGTCCTGCGAACTTTGTAGACTGGAGCGATGAGTATTGGGGCGACTCTATGGTGATTCCAGGCTTTGTCGAGGGTAAGGGAAACAGGAAGGCCTTCGAATTCAGCATTACCCGTGAGCTCTACCCTGCCGGCAAGCTCGCCAAGACCTTCACAATGGGCATAGACCTGCTCGTCAACGGCTGGGACGCCACCGGCGCTCTGCCCAATACCGACGCAACCGAGACCAACCCTGCGGGAGAGGCTCCCCTGGTAGAGGTTTCCATAAACAAATAAGATTATGAGAGTTTGGCTATACTGTCTGGCCGGGCTGCTGTGCCTGGCATCTTGCAAGCCTGTCGAGAATGACAAGCCCGGAGACGGAGGGAATACTCCCCCCGACCCCGAGTTTGTGGTCAGTGGCGCCCCGGACAGTCCGGTCAAGGCTTATTCAACTTTCACTTTGAGCGTGAGCTCAAAATCGGCCGGGTACATAGCTTTCAAGTCAGACAAACCTTCCGTAGCCGCAATTACCCTGTCAGGAAGAAGGCAATACAAGGTTGACGTCAAGTCTCCATCCCAAAAGACGGATGTTAACATTACCTTCACCCAGGAGGCCGATGAGGATTATCCGGAGGTAAGTAAGGTTGTATCTTTTACAGTACTGCCGGAGTCGACAAGCACCGATGCTACAATGCCCGACACACCTCACGCCGACCTGGAAGGGGTCAAGGTGAGTTTTACAGAGAGCCTGGACGTTATGGCCAACCCCGAGAGAGGTCTATACCGCTCACGGAATTACTATTCCAATTCAGGTCCCATCAGCGTCTCGGAAGTCAAGGCGCAGCGCATCAGCGGCCATTCCCTCTGGTACTTCGGCTTCTACCTGACCGATTTCATGAACGGCGACATCTCACAGGCGTTCCTCGACCTGTTCCAGGCCAACATGGACGCCATTCGTGAGGGCGGAGCCAAATGCATACTTCGTTTCGCCTACAAAGACTATCACAAAGACGGTGAGATCATGGATCCGGAAGTGAGCGTTGTGTTGCGTCACGTCGAGCAGCTCAAGCCCCTGCTGCAGAAGAATGAAGATGTGATATTCGTTCTGCAGGCAGGTTTCGTAGGCTCCTGGGGCGAGTGGTACTATACCTCCCACTTCGGTTTCGCCCCCCGCACCGATGCCGACTACCTGCCCCGCAAGCGGCTCACCGAAGCACTTCTGGACGCACTCCCCGTATCGCGCCAGGTCCAGCTGCGCACGCCTCAGTTCAAGATGCGCATGTTCGGGCTTTCCGTCAAGGACACCATCACTGCAGCAACAGCCCACAACGGCAGCGCCCTGTCGCGTCTTGCCGGCCACAACGACTGCTTCGGAGCATCGTCTAACGATTACGGCACCTTCGACAACGAGAAGAGCGACCGCGCCTTCTGGAAAGGCGACACCCGCTATACCATAATGGGCGGAGAGACTTGCGGAGAGTCGGAGTACTGCCTCTGCGATGCTACTCTCAAAGACTTGGTCGACTACCATTGGACTCACCTCAACGAGGATTATCACACCGGCGTAATAAGCCGCTGGAAGTCCAATAACTGCTATAACGAAATAGTGGCCCGACTTGGCTACCGGCTGGTAATGCGCGACCTTTTCTACTCAAAGGACTTTGCCGCCGGAAAGCCTTGCAGCGTGACCCTGCGCTTCTACAACACCGGGTTCGCCGCTCCTATGAATCCCCGCAACGCCACGCTCGTATGGGTAGATCCCGACGGCAAGAGCAAAGAGTTCAGCCTCGGTTCCGACCCCCGCACCTGGCATCCAGGCTGGCACGTTGTAAGCGCCAGCTTTACCCCCACAAGTGCAAAAGGCACGCTGTATCTCTCTTTGAGCGATCCCCTGCTTCAAGGGCGTCCCGAATACAGCATAGCTCTCGCCAACGAGGGCGTATTTGATTCTTCTACAGGACTTAACAAATTGTTTGAAATCAAATGAGGCGTCTCTTTCCATATATAGTACTGGCACTTCTTCTTGCAGCTTGCACTGCGGGCGGCAGGCTGCGCGACTATTGGAAAGACGGCATAAGCGTGACGGAAGAGAATTACCCTCAGGCCGAAGAGCGCTTTGCCCGCTTCGCGGAGCTGATGGTAGCGGCGCCCCCCGGGCAAGCCGCCGAGGCCATGGACGATTTGTTCGACAAGATGAAAGAAGACGAAGTGTCGTACTACATCTACTCCGACTGGATAGAATCGGCCTTCCACAATTACTTCTCGCCCTGCCGCAATCCTGATATTTTCGGGAAAGCGGCTGAGCGCTTTGCAGAGGACGGCATCTTGAACATCGAGACGGTGGAGCGCCTGCAGGCTCTCGCAGCACAGGATCAGCTTAACCGTCCGGGCTCCAAATGCACTCTGCCCGAAGGCGTATCGGCCTCCGGCGCCGCTCTCTGGCTGGTGCTCAACCTCGACTGCCGCACCTGCCTCCAGTCACTCGCCGCCATGGCGGGAGAGCATCCCGAGGCCGAACACATCGCCCTTTGCTTCGGCTGGGGGCCCACTCCTGAGGTTCCAGGATGGACATACCTGAAGCCCGATGGCATGAATGACATTTTTGAACTTGACGCAGCTCCCTTCTGGTTCCTTACAGATGCGGACGGCACGGTACAAATACCTTATTCCGCGGAAGGAGAAGCCCCGCAGTTTGCAACACCCCAGGCTCTATGAAACTGTTCAGAAACATAGCCCTGGTAGTCCTGTGCGCCATTCTTTCCTGCTGCAAACAGCCGGAGGGTGACTTACAATATTATACCGCGCCTAACCATTACGAGGTTGTCAGCGTCACTCCCCCGCCAGCCGATGCCCAGGTGCGCAACATAATCTTCATGATAGGTGATGGAATGGGGTTGGAGCAGATCAGTTGTGCCTGGGTACTCAACCGCGGCAAGCTAAATATCGACAGTTTCCCTGTCGTGGGCCTTTCGCGCACCTACTGCACCAATAACCTTATCACCGACTCCGCCGCAGGCGGTACGGCACTTGCCGTAGGGCAGAAAACAGCCATCGACCATGTGGGCTGCGACCCTGACGGAGCGCCTCTCTATTCTATGCTTTCCAAGGCACAGGAGTTAGGTAAGAAAACCGGCTGCGTAACCGTCTGCCACCTTGCCGACGCCACTCCCTGCGACTTTTGCTGCCACAACCCCAGCCGCTACGACTCCGACGGCCTTATTGCCGACTATATCGACTGCGGAGTAGATTTCATAGCCGGAGGCGGACGCGACTACTTTGGCCCCAAAAGGCACGACGGACGTGACATAGTGGCCGAAATGAAAGCCAAGGGCTACAACTACGCCTCCGACGAGCAGCAGCTTATGGAGGCTGCCCTGCCTGTGCTGGGCCTGATGTCCGATGACAATCTCCCCATTGCCGCCGAGCGTGGAGACTTGTTCCGCCATATGGTCGCGCGTTGCCTTGATCTTCTGTCTTCCGCTAGCGGCGAGAAGGGCTTCGTGGCCATGTTTGAAGGCTCCTGCATCGACGACTGGCTGCACGCCAACCGTATCGACCTCGCAATGGAAGAGACGCTTGACTTTGACCGCACGGTCGGCGACGTGCTTCAGTGGGCCGAAAAAGACGGACACACCCTTGTGATAGTGACTGCCGACCATTCAACCGGAGCCCTCACCCTGCAGGACGGCGACATAGCCGAAGGACGCATAGGAGTAGAATTCGGCAACGACTCTCACAACGGTCTTGCTGTCCCCTACTTTGTCTGGGGCCCGGGGTCTGATGCCTTCGGAGGCACATTGGAGAATTGCGAACTCAGTAACATTATATCTTCTTTCATCAAATGAGAAACGGCTGGCTCATACTTTTGCTTTTATCCTCCGTCGTCCTGGCGGCGGGGTGCAGCGTACGGCAGGACGTAGAAACGGCCCCCGAAGAAGGCTGGTATGAGTACACCCTCAGCGCATCGGCCCAGGGAGACACCCGTACCGCGTATGAGGGCGATGTGACATTCTCGTGGAGCGAGGGCGACCGCATCTCGGTGCTCTTCCACAAAGGCAGCACCAACAAGTTCTTCACTTTCACCACCAAAAGCGTAAACGGGGCTTCGGCCACATTCGCCGGCATGGTCGAGACCGGATATGAAGCCGGAGCCGCAGACAACGGCACCAAATGGGCTCTCTACCCCGCCGCCAATCACAGTTACAGCAGCGAATTCCCCGTTTTCGATATGCCGGACACCTTCGACTACGCCTCCGACCATTTCTATGCCCTGGTACCCATGTTCGCCTGGAGCGAGGACGGATCGAACTACTCATTCAAGCGTATGTGCGGCACTTACAAGTTCTCTTTTACCGGTGTGGGTGCAAGCAAGGTCAAGTTCGTAATCGAGAATCAGAACACTCACCAGCTGTCGGGCTCCATCCCTATCAAGAAGAGCAGCTACAACGACATTTATCTCGACCAAGGCTGGAGCAAGGAAGGTTCGGCTGAGCGCAAACTCACTTTCATTGAGAATGTCAGTAATGGGGAGGCTTATTTTTATGTCCCTTTCAGGGCCTGGGAGCCTGTGTTCAAACCCATCATATCACTTTATGACGCCAGTACCGGAAACTTGCTCCGCACCATAACCGCCAAGAAGGACTTCACCGGTTATACCTCTTCGATGTCAAAGATAATAGTGGTCCCGCCCTTCGACCTTGGGAGTCTCCCTCCTTCGGATGCCACCACCGTTACTTATACCGAGAGCGATGCCGTTTTCGCCAATCCCGAGAGAGGTTTTTACAAAGCGCAGGAGTACAAGAAAGCTTCGGCTTCCACATTGAGTTCCAGTTATTTAGCATCAATCCGCACCTCCGGGCGCTCGCTGATGCTGCTGGAGTATTATCTTACGGACTTTATCAAGTCCGACATATCATCTTCCTATCTTACACTCATCGAGAACAACTTCAAGGCCCTCCGGGCCGGCGGCGTCAAGTGCATACTGCGCTTTGCATACAAGAGCGGGCACGCCAACAGCGACAAGCCCTGGGACGCCACCGAGGCCTGGGTAATGCGCCACATCGAGCAGCTCAAGCCTCTGTTTACCACCTACAAAGACGTCATCTTCGTGCTTCAGGCCGGCTTCATCGGCTCCTGGGGCGAATGGTACTACACCGACAACTTTGTAATGAATCCCTCGTCCGACGCCGACTACGCTCCGCGCGGAAGGGTTCTGGACGCTCTTCTGGCCACCATGCCCGCCGACCGTCAGGTTCAGGTACGTACGCCCAAGTTCAAAATGAAGCTCGTGGGCAGCACGCCCCTTAACAGCTCCACCGCCCATAACGGCAGCAAAGCGGCAAGAGTGGGCGCCCACAACGACTGCTTTGTTGCCAGCAGTTCCGACCAGGGCACCTTCAACAGCGATACCGAGCGTTCCTTCTGGGCGGCTGATACCCGCTACACCATCATGGGCGGCGAGACCTGCGCCGTGTCCGACCAGTGCCACTGCGCAGCCTACGGCAGCAATCCGGGCACACTTTCCGAACTGAAAAAATACCACTGGACATACCTGCACGACGGTTACAACCAGAATGTTCTGGACCTCTGGAAGAGTGAGGGATGCTTTGAGCAGGTCGACCGCGAACTTGGTTACCGGCTGGTACTTGAAGACGGCGCGTTCGGAGCCGCCAAGGCAGGAAGTCCCATGCAGGTGACAATTCATCTGCGCAACAAAGGCTACGCTGCGCCCATGAACCCGCGCACGGCTTACCTGGTGCTTACCAGCTCGTCCGGCAGCGTGCTTCAGAGCTGGGCTCTGGACTCCGACCCCCGTTTCTGGGGGCCCGACGACGGCCTTATTACCATCAGCAAGAGCATTACCATGCCGTCCGGCGCATCCGGCGCCGTTAAGCTTAATCTCTACCTGCCCGATCCGGAGAGCACCCTGTCATCCGACCCTCGTTTTGCGATCCGCATGGCCAACGAGGGGGTATGGGACTCCAGCACCGGATATAACTTGCTTTATTCCTTCAGACTATAATTTTAATAATCAACAATATGAAGAAAAAGTACATCAATCCTCAAGCGGATGAACTGGAGATGACGCCCCAGTTCATGCTTGCACAGTCCACTTCAGTCGGTGGTACCGGTACCAACTTCGAAGACCCGGTCATTGTCTCCGACGGCGATTTTAATTCAATGTTCTAAGCTATGACACGCAAACTGTTTTTACTGGCAGCGGCAGTCATAGTGATTGCTTCTTGCACAAAGAAGGACGCCATCGAGCAGCCCTCTTTCTACGAGTATGAAATCAGCGCGGCAAGCGCTGACCTGGGCACCAAAACCACCTATGCCGGCGACAAGACTTTCGCCTGGACCGAGGGGGACAAGATTTCCGTACTCTTCCACAAAGGCACCGACAACAAGTTCTTCACATTCAGCACTAAGACTGTTGACGGCGCATCCGCCACATTCGCCGGAATGGTTGAGAGCGGATACGAGATCGGCGCTTCCGACACCGGCGCCAAATGGGCCCTCTACCCTGCCGGCGCGCACAAGTACAATGCTGGTGAAACCAATCTCATCACCTTCAACATACCTGCCGAAAACGACCTCTCCGGCACAGTTGCCACCAACATCCCTCTTTCGGCCAAGATAGCCGCCGACGCTAGCGAGACCACGTTCACCTTCTATCCTGCAGCCGCCATCATCAAGATCAGGTTTACTGGTATCGAAAAAGCTGCCAAGGTCAAACTGCTCTTTGAAGAACAGTACACCCACGCAGTCTCCGGCGACCTCCCCATGAAAGAGGGCGGTTATGTCTCTTACTGGGAGCCCGCCTGGGCCGATCTGGGAACAAGTGGATGCAAACTCGCTATAACCGAGGACGTTGTAGATGGCAATGCCGAGTTCTACATTCCTTTCGCCCCTTGGGACAAGAGGTTCAAACCGTCCATCACTCTGGTCGATGCCGCTACCGAGGATGTGCTCTACAGCAAAGCTGCCCAGAACTTCCTGCCGTCAACCTATGAACCCCTCCTTACCAGGATGGTGGTCCTTCCCGAGATCAAGGCGGGCGACGCAAAGCCCTGGAGTTTCCCTTCGCAGTACGGAATCGACTGGAACGAGGTTTCCACCGCAGTTAACGGAGACACCGGTACTGGATACGATGCTATCGTGTGCCTGAAAGCAAAGGCAGATGCAACCAATCTTTATGTGTATTTCGAAATCAAGAAAGACGCCCTTTACGACGACTCGGGTTACAGCTACTCAAACAATTCACATCTGTACATCGGCGATGGTTCCGGCACCAAAACACATTGGGCCTGGACTGCACCATATGTCCATCACTTCGACAGTTGGCTGAAGTACAAGAATGCACCTCGATACATCAACTGGAATGCTGGTTTCGTAGGACAGAGCAACGTAGAGCACACTGGTAAGTACTGCTATGAAGTTGCCATAGGCCGCTCCTCCTATACTGCCCTTGCAGGTTCTTCTGCTACTCTTTGCTTCGAAGTAAACCAGCAGTATGTAGTCGGCGAGACTTGGATGGGCGAAGAAACCCAGATTGGTTTCGCCCCTGCACGCTGGGCTGAAGCTCTCGTTGTTCCTCTCCCGTAAATTTTTAAAATAATAATACAATCATGAAAAAGGTTATTTACACAACCCCGACCTTACGGACCTACACCATCAACGTAGCCTCCGTCCTCATGCAGTCGGTAACCGTTGGTAACGCATCAGGAGCTAATGCAACAATGGACGCTGAAAGCGATTTCGATTCATTCTTCGGTTCATAATCTTCTACTGCCATGAAACGTTTTTATATTCCTTTCCTGCTTATGGCCGCAGCGGCCGTAGCAGCCTGCGAAAACAAAGCAGTAGTTGAAGAACCTGCACAGGGAAGCTATGTCTTTACCCTTAAAGCATCCGCTCCCGATGCAGAGACTAAGACCGACTACTCCTCCACCGGCACGTTCTCCTGGAGCGAAGGAGATGCT
>JAEEGH010021029.1_pt1 | contig 13514 bp, 17 predicted proteins | sample 9134181 | NCBI WGS metagenome assembly JAEEGH01 (sample SAMN16246544, study PRJNA631951) | gut metagenome | biome: gut microbiome; feature: rumen; material: DP-attached | host: Bos | place: Iran: Karaj | collected 2018-10
AATAAAGGTAAAAAAGTAAAAAAGTAAAAAAGATGGATTTAATTAAAGTTGCTGAAGAAGCATTTGCAACCGGCAAGAAGTTCCCAGAGTTCAAGGCTGGTGACACTATCACTGTCGCTTACAAAATTATCGAGGGTTCAAAGGAGCGCATCCAGCTCTACCGTGGTGTCGTTATCAAGATTTGCGGCCATGGTGACAAGAAGCGTTTCACTGTTCGCAAGATGTCGGGTACCGTTGGTGTGGAGCGTATCTTCCCCATCGAGTCGCCGAACATCGACTCTATCGAGGTGAACAAGGTCGGTAAGGTTCGTCGCGCTAAGCTCTACTATCTGCGCAAGCTCACTGGTAAGGCTGCCCGTATCAAGGAGAAGCGTCGTCCCGTATCCGCTGAATAATTCGACAATAAAAGAGGTTCAACCGCTGGTTGAGCCTTTTTTATTGTAGTTCTCGTCTGCGCTGACGTCGCCGTGCAGGGCGTCCTGAAACGAGTCCCAGTCCTGGAATCCGGCCAGGAGCGACAGCCGGTCCAGCGTCTTGCGGTCGGGCTTGTGCAGCAGTTCTTTCTCAACGGCAGCCAGCAGTTTCTTCAATGCCAAGTGTTTCTTTTCCATATTATTCCTAAGTTTGGTGCAAAATTACAAAATAATTTCGTAACTTTGGCTTCGCCGAACTTACTTTTCGCTCGGAAATGGAAAGAAAAGCGCACTTTTCTTTTTATTTCTCTCACTTATTTAGTAACTTTGCAGCCAGAACGATAATAATCCACATAACAATGAAAGAATTAGCATTAAAGTACGGATGCAATCCGAACCAGAAGCCTTCGCGCATCTTCATGACCGAGGGCGAGTTGCCCATCGAAGTGATTAACGGCCGCCCCGGCTACATCAACTTCCTCGACGCCTTCAATGCCTGGCAGTTGGTCAGGGAACTGAAGCAGGCCACGGGACTGCCCGCTGCCGCCTCGTTCAAGCACGTTTCGCCGGCTGGAGCCGCTGTAGGTTTGCCGCTGAGCGATACGCTGAAGAAAATCTACTTCGTCGACGATATTGAGGGACTTGACGAGTCACCCATCGCCTGTGCTTACGCCCGTGCCCGTGGTGCCGACCGTATGTCGAGCTACGGCGACTTTGTGGCACTCTCCGATACCTGCGACGCCACCACCGCCTTGCTGCTGAAGCGCGAGGTGAGCGACGGCGTGATAGCTCCCGACTATACCCCCGAGGCCATTGAGATACTGAAGGACAAGCGCAAGGGAACGTATAATGTCATCAAGATAGATCCTGCCTACCGTCCCGCTCCTGTAGAGACCAAGCAGTGCTTCGGCATTACCTTTGAGCAAGGCCGCAACGAAATCCGCCTGGACGACCCCGCACTCTTCGAGAATATCCCCACGCAGAACAAGACCTTTACGCCGGAGGCCAAGCGCGACCTCATCATTGCACTGATTACTCTGAAGTACACGCAGTCCAACAGCGTCTGCTACGTCAAGGACGGCCAGGCCATCGGCATTGGTGCCGGCCAGCAGAGCCGTATCCACTGTACCCGTCTGGCAGGCAACAAGGCTGACATCTGGTGGCTGCGCCAGCATCCGAAAGTGATGGCTCTGCCCTTCAAAGAGGGCATCCGCCGCGCCGACCGCGATAACACCATCGACGTCTACATCTCCGAGGACGAGCACGATGACGTGCTGCGCGACGGTGCCTGGCAGCAGTTCTTCACCCGCCAGCCCGACGTGCTGACCCTTGCTGAGAAGAAGGAATGGATAGCCCAGAACACGAAGGTGGCACTCGGCTCGGACGCTTTCTTCCCCTTCGGCGACAACATCGAGCGCGCTCACAAGAGCGGTGTGGAGTATATTGCCCAGGCCGGCGGTTCGGTGCGCGACGACCATGTCATCATGACTTGCGACAAGTACGGCATTGCTATGGCGTTCACCGGCGTACGTCTGTTCCACCATTAAATGACCCACCCCTGCCCCTCCGTGACTATGGAGGGGTATTACACTAATAAAGATTATGACAGGAGAAGAGGATTTCCAAAAGATACTGGAGAACGGTATTTCCTTCGGCCGCGGCGGCGAACGGAAAGACCCGAACGCTGGCAAGGTGAAAACCAAGGCCAAGAAGAAGCAGTACATCACCGGTGCCCACGGCAGCGGCTCGGCCCGTCAGAAGGCCAAGTATCGCGAGCAGCGCGCCAACCGCAAGCACCGCTAATGTAAGCGTAGTACAAAACCTGCCAAAAATAAAGCGATGCGGCAAGAAATTGCTGCATCGCTCTTATTTTTGTAGTGTAGAGTCTGTATTAGACCTTGATTTCTACCTCAACGCCGCTGGGGAGTTCGAGCTTCATCAGGGCATCCACGGTCTTAGCCGTAGAGCTGTAGATGTCAATCAGACGCTTGTAGTCTGACAGCTGGAACTGCTCACGAGCCTTCTTGTTGACGAAGGTCGAACGGTTCACGGTGTAGATACGCTTGTGGGTGGGAAGGGGGATAGGACCGCTGATGATGGCACCAGTAGCCTTGACGGCCTTCACGATTTTCTCGGCTGACTTGTCAACCAACTTGTGGTCGTAAGACTTCAGCTTGATACGAATTTTCTGACTCATGTTCTAATTTTACAATTTAATAATTTGACTATTTTACTATTTACGCTGCTAAAGAGTCATTTGCTCAACAGCGTTATTGGAATCACTATTCGACAACTCAACTGCAATAGTGAAATTGTCAAATAGTGAAATTGTCAATTATACGAGGTCTGCACGTCCCTTGACTTCCTCCAGCACAGCCTTGGCGATAGCGCTTGAGAGCGGTGCATGGTGGTCGTACTCCATAGAGCTGGTAGCACGGCCGGAAGTGATGGTACGCAGAGCGGTTACATAGCCGAACATCTCGGACAGGGGCACCTGAGCCTTCACGACACGGGCACCGCTACGAGCCTCGTCCATACCCTCGACCTGACCACGACGCTTGTTCAAGTCGCCGATGACGTCACCCATGTTCTCCTCGGGCGTTACCACCTCGAGCTTCATGATGGGCTCCATCAGTACGGGCTTGGCCTGAGCGCAAGCGCTCTTGTAAGCCTGCATGGCGGCGATTTCGAACGACAGCTGGTCGGAGTCTACGGGGTGGAACGAACCGTCGAGCACAGTCACCTTCAGCGAATCCATGGGATAGCCGCCGAGGATACCGTTCTTCATGGCGTTCTCGAAGCCCTTCTGGATAGCGGGGATGAACTCCTTGGGGATGTTACCACCCTTCACCTCGTTGACGAACTGCAGACCACCGTTCTCCTGGATGTTCCAGTCGTCGTCCACAGGACCAACGTTGACGATGATGTCAGCGAACTTACCGCGACCACCCGACTGCTTCTTGTAAACCTCACGCAGGTTGACGGTCTTGGTGATGGCTTCCTTGTAGTTCACCTGAGGCTTACCCTGGTTGCACTCCACCTTGAACTCACGCTTCAGGCGGTCGATGATGATGTCGAGGTGCAGCTCACCCATACCCGAGATAATGGTCTGGCCACTCTGCTCGTCGGTACGGACGGTGAACGTCGGGTCTTCCTCAGCCAGCTTGGCCAGTCCGTTGTCGAGCTTGGCCACGTCAGCCTGAGACTTCGGCTCAACGGCGATAGAAATCACGGTGTCGGGGAAGGTCATCGACTCCAGCACGATGGGCTTCTCTTCGTCGCAGAGGGTGTCACCCGTGCGGATGTCCTTGAAACCTACACCAGCGCCGATGTCGCCAGCGTCGATTGACTCCATGGGAATTTCCTTGTTCGAGTTCATCTGGAACAGGCGGCTGATGCGCTCCTTCTTGCCCGAACGGGGGTTGAAGACGTAAGAACCGGCCTTCACAGAACCTGAGTAGACACGGAAGAACACCAGACGGCCCATGTAGGGGTCGGTAGCAATCTTGAAGGCCAAGGCTGCCGTAGGCTCATTCTCTGAGGGCAGACGGTCTTCCTCTTCTTCCGTGTTGGGGTTGGTACCCTTGATGACCTCCACGTCTACCGGAGCAGGCAGGAAGGCACACACGTAGTCGAGCAGGGGCTGCACACCCTTGTTCTTGTACGAAGAACCGAGCAGCATGGGGGTACACTCCATAGCGATGGTACCCTTGCGGATGGCGGCGATAATCTCCTCCTCCGTGATGCTGTTGGGATCGTCGAAGTACTTCTCCATCAGGGCCTCGTCGTACTCGGCAGCAGCTTCGAGCAGCTTGTTGCGCCACTCGTCGCACTCGGCCTGCAGGTCGGCGGGGATAGGCTCGATGTCGTACTCGGCACCCATCGTCTCGTCGTGCCACAGAATGGCCTTCATCTTGATGAGGTCAACCAGACCCTTGAAGTTCTCCTCAGCACCGATGGGCACTTGGATAACTACGGGGTTGGCACCGAGGATGTCCTTCATCTGCTGGACAGTCTCGAAGAAGTCGGCACCCGAACGGTCCATCTTGTTGACATAGCCGATACGGGGCACATTATACTTGTCAGCCTGACGCCACACCGTCTCAGACTGGGGCTGAACACCGTCAGCTGCCGAGTAGGTGGCTACGGCACCGTCGAGTACACGGAGTGAACGCTCTACCTCAGCGGTGAAGTCCACGTGTCCCGGAGTGTCGATCAGGTTGATCTTGTACTTGTTTTTGTTCCACTCCCAATAGCAGGTGGTAGCAGCCGATGTGATGGTGATACCACGCTCCTGCTCCTGAGCCATCCAGTCCATAGTGGCAGCACCATCGTGTACCTCACCAATCTTGTGGGTCTTACCCGTGTAGAACAGGATGCGCTCCGAAGTGGTCGTCTTACCGGCATCGATGTGAGCCATGATGCCGATATTGCGCGTCAAATGCAAATCTTGTTTTGCCATTCTTTTCTTACTTTATCCTTAAACCTTTTTACTTATCTTTTTACCTTTTCTTAGAAGCGGAAGTGTGCAAATGCACGGTTAGCCTCAGCCATGCGGTGCATGTCTTCCTTACGCTTGAAGGCGCCGCCCTGATTATTGAAAGCATCCATGATTTCGGCAGCCAGCTTGTCGGCCATCGACTTACCGCTGCGCTTGCGAGCAAACTGAATCATGTTCTTCATAGAGACAGACTCTTTACGGTCGGGACGAATCTCAGTAGGAACCTGGAACGTAGCACCACCGATACGGCGGCTCTTCACCTCCACCTGGGGGGTGATGTTGTCCAAAGCCTGCTTCCAGATTTCCAGAGCAGACTTCTCGTTGTCCTTCATCTTTGCCTTTACTGTATCGAGGGCATTGTAGAAAATCTCGTAAGACTTCGACTTCTTGCCGTCGTACATCAAGTGGTTAACGAACTTAGATACTTTCTTGTCGTTGAACACGGGATCCGGCAGGACCACGCGCTTCTTGGGTTTTGCTTTTCTCATTTTTTTGTTTAAATAATGATTTTTGTCTGCGTGGGGGCTGTTCTTGCACGTTCTTCAACACTCGCTCTTGAGCATTTACTCAACCTTTATAACATTTCTCCAGCAAAACGGGATTTGTTTCTTTTTCTTTACCTCTTTATATTTTATCTTCGAGGTGGCCTTCTGACCTTCTCCGGTCAGTTTTTACTTCTTGGCCTTGGGACGCTTGGCACCGTACTTAGAACGGCGCTGGGTGCGGTTTGCAACACCGGCGGTATCGAGCGTACCGCGAACGATGTGATAGCGAACACCGGGGAGGTCTTTCACACGACCGCCGCGAACCAGCACGATGCTGTGCTCCTGCAGGTTGTGACCCTCACCGGGAATGTAACTGTTGACTTCCTTCTGGTTTGTCAAACGAACACGGGCTACCTTACGCATAGCCGAATTAGGCTTCTTCGGGGTTGTCGTGTAGACACGTACACAGACACCACGACGCTGAGGACAGTTGTCCAGCGCGGGCGACTTTGACTTGTCGACAATCACCTTTCTGCCTTTTCTTACCAATTGTGAAATTGTAGGCATAATACTTTTACTTTTTTAATTATTTGTTATATATTATTTTGTTTATATTCAGCTATTTACGCAATGCGCCCTCATAGAAAACGCAATTCGGGCTGCAAAGGTACGCTTTTTTTCTGGTTTCACCTAATATATAAACTACAAAAGTTATCAAAATAACATTGTTTAACAACAAATAACTTACTTCAGTACTTAAAGCTGCTTCCTCCGACGAATTCACGCATGATAGAGGTGGGGGGTATCTCCTTGTCGCTGATGGGCAGGAAATAGTGGATGAACTTCAGCAGGCGGTGGGCCTCGGCATACTCCGGACAGTTCTTCGGAACGGTCGACAGTATCTGTTCGGCATGGGTGCGCAGCACGGCAAACTCAACGTTCAGCGCCGAGTTGAACATGACGTCGGCTGTTTCCTGGTACGGGAAAATCCATTGTTCCTCGGCTTCGCACACGCTGCGCCACTGGCTGATGGTCTCGCGGGCGGTAAAGGCTCCCTTGTTGTAGTCGCGGATGATGCGGCGCAGCAGCCGGTTGTCCTGTGTCGGAATCCAGTTGTGGTCGTCAAGCGATATGCTGGTCAGCGCTGAGATGTATATTTTGTATTTCAGGGAGTTGTCAATGTGCTTTGTCAGCAGCGGGTTCAGGGCGTGGATGCCCTCGATGATGAGTATGCTGTCGTTCTGCAGCCGCAGCTTCTTGCCGTTGAACTCGCGTTTGCCCGTCACGAAGTTGTACTCCGGCACTTCTACCGTCTCGCCCTTCATCAGTCTTTCCAAGTGTTCTCCCAACAGCTGGTAGTCCACCGTCTCGATGTTGTCGAAGTCGTATTGACCGTTGGGCAGCTTCGGTGTGTCAACGCGGTTCACGAAGTAGTCGTCCGTCGAGAACGAGTAGGGCCGCAGGCCGCAGGCTAACAGCTGGACCGACAGTCGCTTGCAGAACGTCGACTTGCCCGAGCTGCTGGGGCCTGTGATAAGCACTATCCGTATGGGCTTCTTGCGGCGGTGGAAGCGGGTGTCTATCTCCTCGGCTATCTTCACAATCTTCTTCTCCTGCAGCGCCTCGCTCACCTGAATCAGCTCCGAGGCGTAGCCGCGTAGGATGGCTTTGTTGACGTCGCCGGCGTTTGAGAGCCGCATGATGATGTCCCACCGCCCCTTCTCGGCAAACATCTCGAACGTTCGGGGCTGGTCCACCTTCTCTGCCAGCACCGACGGGTCGTTCTTGTCGGGTACGCGTAGCAACAGGCCGTCGCCGTAGCGTTCCAGTCCCCACACCTTCAGGTAGCCGGCCGACGGCACCAACGGGCCGTAGTAGTAGTCCACCGTCTCGCCCAACGTATAATAATCGGTATATACCATGCCGCTGGTCTCCAGCAGTTTCACCTTGTCCTGGAAGCCGCGCTCCGCAAATATGCGCACAGCCTCCTCGGTGGTCGCCTCGTTGCGGCGGAAAGGCATGTCGAGGTCTATAATCTCCTGAATGCGGGCCTTTATCCGCTCCACGTCTTCATCGGTCACAGCCGATGCGCGGTTTTGCTTCTTCTTGAAGTTGCAGTAGTAGCCACGAGCCAGCGGATGCTCAATAAACAGCTTCGAGCCGGGGAACAAGTCGCTGGTGGCCTTGTAAAGCACGAAGCTCAGCGAACGGACATAGACGCGACGGCCTGAACCCTCACGGGCATCCAGAAACTCCACGTCGCGGTTGTGGTAGAGCCTGAACTTCAGCCCCTGCGAGGCATTGTTCACTTTGGCCGAGACCACGGGGTAGGGCAGCTGTAGCTCTTCGGCATACTCCTGATAGACGTCTAACAACGAGCATCCCTCGGGGAAACTCTTCGTGATGTTGTTGTTCTTACAGCGGATTTGTAACATCGTTATTGGTATTTTGACTGCAAAGTTACAAAATAATTCTTAATTCTTAATTCTTAATTCATAATTTATTTCTATCTTTGCACAAAAATATTCTAAGGATATGGCAGCAAGACAATGGAAAGAGATTAGGAAATTCGAGGAGATTCTCTTCGAGGAGTATAACGGCATCGCCAAGATAACCATCAACCGGCCACGCTATCGCAACGCCTTCACGCCGAAGACGACGCTGGAACTGAGTCAAGCCTTTGCGGCTTGCCGTGAAATGCAGAACATCAGGGTGGTGCTGTTGACGGGTGCCGGCGACAAAGCCTTCTGTTCGGGTGGCGACATGCACGTCAAGGGACGTGGCGGCTATGTCGACGACGAGGGCGTACCCCGTCTGTCGGTGCTCGACGTGCAGATGCAGATACGGCGGCTGCCGAAGCCAGTCATTGCGATGGTCAACGGCTATGCCATCGGCGGCGGCCACGTGCTCCACTTGGTGTGCGACCTGACAATCGCCAGCGAGAACGCCATCTTCGGACAGACGGGCCCCAAGGTAGGTTCCTTCGATGCTGGCTTCGGCTCCAGCTATCTGGCACGTATCGTCGGCCAGAAGAAGGCACGCGAGATATGGTTCCTCTGCCGTCAGTACACGGCTGCCGAGGCCGAGCGCATGGGTATGGTCAACAAGGTGGTGCCTCTGGAGCAGTTGGAGGACGAGTGCGTGGCCTGGGCCGAGGAGATGATGGAACGTAGTCCCATAGCCCTGCGCATGATCAAGGCTGGACTCAACGCCGAGCTCGACGGGCAGGCGGGTATCCAGCAGTTGGCCGGCGACGCCACCATGCTGTATTATTTCCTTGACGAGGCCCAGGAGGGCGGCAAAGCTTTCCTCGAAAAGCGCAAGCCCGACTTCGAGCAATATCCCAAAATTCCGTAAAAACTCCTAACCTCCTAACCCAGTCACCTGAATCCCCTTTGTAGAAAGGCATTCTGAGAGGTTAGGAGTTCCGTCAACTCCTAACCAACTCCTAACCCAACTCCGTGTGTGAAGTAGGTTAGGTGTAGGTTAGGAGTTCCAGCAACTCCTAACCCGCCTGAAACCACGATGTACAAAGCATTTGAGGCCAGTCAGGTTAGGAGGTTAGGTGTTTTCAAAATTCTTCAAAAAAGCACCCAGACCATTCTTTGCAACCGCATACTTATGCACGTTTTGCATAAACATGCACATCAACACCCCCACCTGAGTTTCCCTACGGTAAACCCGGAGTTTACCGTAGGGAAACCCTGGGTTTACCCTACCCAAACTCCCCTTTTGCTCCGTCCAATCTGGAAGTGCATAAACATGCAATTCCTCTCTACAATTACAGGTTTTTGAAATTCTGCCGAAGATGTCAAGATGCCATAAAACGATACTATTTCGCCAATAATATATAAAAGGTGGTGGCAGAGTGATTACTATTCAGATTTTTTTAGTATCTTTGCACCCGAAACGTTTCAATAATTGCAATTATGATTGACTTGAAGAACTTGAAGCTGGAAGATTTGGAGATTGTTTCGTCTCACCAGAGACTGCCAAAAGAAAAATCTCGCTGCACATTTTACCGTGTGAAGCCAGGCAGCTACATGCCGAAACGCACCAAGCACCGTATTGCAGACCTTCCAAAGGAATTGTACAATGAGTTCTTTCAAAAAAGAGTATGATGCGCTGGCAGAGGCCATCATAACAAACGCTGTCATTGTTCCGGCGGTGGAACTGGAGGTTGGAAAACCTCTTCCACCACATTTTTATACCGAAAATGCTGCATGGGATACGGGAGCACAGTTCACCATCATTTCGCCACGAGTAGTTGAGAAACTTAAACTCCAGTCCTATGGTGTAGGGGGAGTTATGGGTATTGGTGGTGACCAAGTGACAAGTACTTATCTGGTAAACGTCGTACTGTCTAACGGCAAGGTGATTTACGATATGGAGGTCTATTGTTCCGACATCGATGATTATGACATCCTCATTGGCATGGACATTATTGCCGAAACAGATTTCCTTATCACTAACAAGGACGGTAAAACCACGTTCCAATTCCGCACACCCAGCGAGGGCGGTGTGGAACTGTAATATACAAATGCCAAATATTTGTCTTGATAATGATTCTACTCATTTATGCTTAAAAAGACATTGATAGACTATCGGCTTGAATGGACTACTGTCTATCGAATAGTAATAATAATACTTGTAGTGTTTTGTTGTTTTGGAGGTATATTAAGTAGTTCTTTCCAAGATATCTCACTCTTTATTTTTCCTTTTTCGCTTTTCGTTATCTTTTGCTACCAATTGATTAAACTTCGAATTCTTAAACTACCATATATAATCAAATATAAACGCATATTAGCAATTTTCAGCATCATTTTTTGTTTATTCAGTTTACCTGCTATTTTTGCGGCTAATATATTTGGATTATTTTCTTTCAACATAAATACTCCAAAAATTACGATATGTTCATGGATTATCCAATTTCTTTTTTGTGACTTTTGTTATATATGGCTCCTTGCTAAATCAATATTTGTTTTAAAACAGGTTCATATTTAGGGGGACCACCTGTTTCGCCTAATCAAAATCAGGTGGGACTCATGATTATTTCTAAAAGCATGGCCGAAGCAAGGATTTGAATTGCTCCTGCCATTGGTGTAGCTGTTTAATTATTAACGCATTCCTTTGTTTATTAGAAGATGGCGGCAATGCGGCGAATCTGTTTGAGTTTCTCCATAAACGAGTCGTCGCGCTCGGCCATCAGCATGTCGTATTCGTTCTGCATGGCCAGCAGAGGGGCAGCATCCACACCGAGGGCGGCCTCCATCATCATGGCCAATTCTGGACTGAGCGACCGCTTGCCATTCAGCATTTCGTTGAAGGCAGAATAGGATATTCCTATCTCCTTGGCAAGTCCGCGTTGCGAAATACCACGATACTCCAGTTCATCCTTCAGTACCTCGCCCGGATGGGTGGGTTGGTAGGGTTTCAGATTATTAGCTATCATCTGCGGGTTTACTCCTTCAACTATCATTTGCCTGCAAAGTTACGAAAAATATTGGATGTTCGCAAATATATGAAAAAGAATTTGTGTGTATTATCGGCTCTTCAGATGAATATAACTCCTGCGTCAACGGGCTGTTCATTACCAGTCCTGTAGCGTCTCGCGGCTCAATGTCGTATTCTGACACAAGATAGTCTGTAAGGTCAGCCGATATATTGGATAATGAGGTCTACGATTTCATCCTCCGTATGTTTGTCGGCATTCAGCACGATGTCGTAGTTGCGGGTATCGTAACGCGATGTGCCTGTGTACTTCTTCACATAGTTTTCGCGACCCTTATCCACCTCGTTGATAATGCGTTGCGCCTCTTCACGACTAATGCCACGCTTCGTTTCAAGACGGCTGATGCGATAGTCCATCTTCGCTTGGATAAGGATACTCAGATGGTTGGGATGATCGCGAAACACGAAGAAGCCGCTTCGGCCTGCGATGACACACGATTCGTCATCGGCAATCCCCTTCAGGATTTCCGTTTCTGATTGAAAGATGTCATCCGTTATCAGGAAGTCGGGTATGGCGTTCTTGTCTGATATAAAGCGAGGTGCAGCATAGTTGGGCATGATCTTCAGACTGCGCTTGAAGTCTGCCCACCAGTTATGTTTCTGCCCCTTCAGCCGTTCTATCTCTTCTGTTGTCAGATCATATTTCTCCTTCAGCCCCTGTATGAGGGCCTTGTCATAGAAAGGCACATTAAGCCGCTTGGCCAGTTTCTCACCAATGGTTCTGCCACCCGATCCCAACTCACGGTTGATGGTGATAACAAATTTTTCGTTCAGTTTCATATCCTTAGTTTTGGTGGTTTCTGCAAAGGTAGTTACTTTTCACTTAACCTCCAAATTATTCAGCACTTTTTTCTACAAAAGTTTGCTTTTGATTACATTCTTCTCCTCTTGAACTGCACTTCTTGAAGTCTCAGACTTTGTAAGTTCAGATTTCTTGAGTATAATAATTCTTAAATATCACATGCTTATGATTAGCAAGTTTGTGTAATTCTATTCTTTTTGTTATCTTTGTCCTCATACAACGTTTTATTTAGTATTATGAAGAAAGTAATCGTTTCAATGGTAATCGCATTCTCGGCATTGGTGATGCTGAACGGATGCATCGTGTCTGATGACAAACTGAAGGATAAGGTGACACAGGGCATCGTGGAGTATGAGCAGGAGCAAGGAAACCGCTTGGAGGTAACTGACCTGCAGCTTGAAAAGAGTGGGAAATTGGGACGGTTCTGAAGATCCGTTTTTAAGACAATAGAATAAGTAAGAAAACGTTATAAATATATGAGAACGACGGAAGAGCAACATAAATTGTTAGAAGAACTGCTATCACAGGCTCGCCAGAGAATGAATGCAGGCGAGACGGAGTGGATGGAATTTAAGACCAATATAGGTGAGTCACGATGTAGCATCACCTATGAGGGCGTTGGTAACTATATCTCGGGGTTGTCCAATTCTGCTTGTCTAAAATACAAATTACACGGCTATTTGGTATTGGGTGTAGAAGACGGTACGTGGAATGTGGTAGGTACAAATCTACAGATGCCTACTGCCAAATATGGGAATCAAGACTACGAACTATGGTTGAGACGTAACTGCTCACCTATCATCCCTTTTGGAATAGAAGAGTTTGAATATAAAGGTAAGCATATTGTCATCTTTGAGATACAAGCTGCCGTCGGCGAACCTGTGAATTTCAAGGGTGCAGCCTATGTGCGAGTTGGAAGTAATCTGACTAAACTGAAGGACTTCCCAGACTTTGTGCGCCAGATATACAATTCACAAAAGGACTGGAGTGCAGAGGTTGTTGAAGGAGCAACGATTGACGATCTTGCCCCCGATGCAATTAAGAAAGCTCGTGAACTTTATAGCAAGAAGCATGAGAACTTGAAAGAAGAAATGAGCTTATGGGATGATGTACAGTTCCTTAATAAAGCCAAAATAACGCTAAAGGGCAAGATAACCAATACTGCCATATTGCTGTTAGGACGTTCAGAAAGCGAGTACCTTATATCTCCGGCAGTTGCTCGCATCCGTTGGATTTACAAGGATTCAACTGGTAACGAAAGGGACTTCTCTATCGAGACATGCCCATTTGTAACTGCAACAGAAACTATTTACAAGAAGATACGTAACTTTAAGTATCGTTATATGAATCAAGCCTTGCTTTCGTTGGTGCCAGACGAGTTGGACACATACGATCCATTCATCATCCGTGAGGCTCTGAATAATGCCATCGCTCATCAGGACTACGGATGTCACGGAATGATTAATGTAGTGGAAGAAGAAGATAGGCTCATCTTTAGCAATCTTGGCAGTTTTATTCCTAACAGTATCCGTAGTGTACTTGAAAACGATGCGCCAGAAGAGCACTATAGGAACAAGATGCTTGCCAACGCAATGGTGGAGCTTGGACTGGTAGATACGATTGGTAGTGGTATTAGGCGTATGTTCAACAAACAGCGGGACAGACTTTTCCCGATGCCAGACTATGACTTCAGCGACAACAGAGTAAAAGTGACTATTATAGGCAAGGTGTTGGATTTGGACTATGCTATGATGTTGACAAAGGACAAGACACTTAACTTATTAGAGATAGAGATGCTAAGT
>JAEEGH010021030.1_pt1 | contig 13514 bp, 7 predicted proteins | sample 9134181 | NCBI WGS metagenome assembly JAEEGH01 (sample SAMN16246544, study PRJNA631951) | gut metagenome | biome: gut microbiome; feature: rumen; material: DP-attached | host: Bos | place: Iran: Karaj | collected 2018-10
TGAAGTATTCAATGACATCTGTGTCCAGGCGGATTGTCACGACGGTCTTATCTGCTTTCGTGTATGGATTCTTCACTGCGTTGCTGAAATCGTATTCATCTCTCATGGTTATTGTCTCCATGTTTTATATGTATGATATAAATATAATATATTGATAAAATATTTCAATAAAAAAGAGAAAATGAAACCCTTTCGTTGGTATTTCGTGGCTTGAAAATGAATCGTAAATGGTTACAGTAATAATGTATTATTCATAAGGGTAAAGGGTTTCAATAAACCATAGGCATATCATGAACGAACGAATCCAGAGACTGGTTCATCAAGTTTTGACGAGCGACATCAATCCGCCGACGCATGAGATTGAATGCGACCCGTTTGACGAAAAACTGTCGGAGCCGATGTTCGTCGCGAAGCGGTTCTGCGAGTTCTACAACGCGCAGCCGATCGTGATCGGAGACGACAACGAACTGGTCGGCCATATCCGCTTCGACAAGACGCCGGTTCCCGCCGACATCTTCCATCGTTCGGGCCATGCGAAATTCCGTGAAGTCTCCGCAAAATACTACGGGAAGCCGCAGGAGAATCTCTGTACGTTCGAATGGCAGCATTCCAATGCGGATTTCGGCAAGCTCATCCGTCTGGGCCTCAACGGCTACGTGAAGGAAATCAACGCCTCGCGAAAGAAGTTTCTGGGCGAACGCGGCCATCTGCAGTTTCTGGCGGCCCTTGAGCGCGTCATCCACGGCATCGGCCAGCGGGCGGACGCCTATCGCCAGCGTTGCGTCGATCTGGCGGAAGCCTGCGAAGATCCTGCGCGGAAGGCGACGTTGCTGCGGATGGCGGCGAATTGCGCGAACGTCCCGATGAATCCCGCGCGGTCGTTCGAAGAGGCCGTGCAGTGCGTCTATTTCTGCTTCGCCTTCCTGCCGGATAGCATCGGCCGCCCGGACCAGTATCTCTATCCGCTTTACAAACAAGGCATTGCGGACGGAACGCTGACGCCCGAACACGCGACAGAATTGATTCAGGAACTGTTCATCATGATCCACGGCCACACGCCGTTCAATTCCGGCTGGGCCGGCGACAAGGGCGCCGAATCGCATTTCGCGATCGGCGGCTACACGATCGACCATGAAGACGGCTTCAATGAATTGTCGAAACTGATCATCGAGGCGATGATGGACATGCCGTTGATCCGTCCGCAGGTCTCCCTCCGCTGGAACAAGAAGACGCCGCACGACGTCCTGCGCTATATGATGGACTGGGAGCGGAAGGACAAGAACAAACGCATCGCATTCGTTAATGACGAGCCGCGCATCGCGGGGCTCATGAAGCTGTTCGGGCTGCCATGGGAGAAAGCGTACGACTACATCATGGTCGGTTGCAACGAACCCGCCTTCCAAGGGGGCATCTCGCTGGGCGGCAACACGGTGAACATCGTCCGCTCATTGACGAACACGTTGACGAAACGCCGTTCGGAAATCTTGAAATGCAAGGACTTCGACAGTTTCTACGCGATCTACGAACAGGAGCTCCACAACGATCTCTACACGATTCTGGACTACGGCAACATGTTCAACGACCTGCGTTCGCGGGACTGCAACGTGCTGTCGTCGTTGTTCCTGGACGGCTGTATCGAACGTGCCGAGAGCGCGACGCGCGGCGGCGCGTCGCTGGCCCGTGGCGGCGGCGCGAATTTCATGGGGACGACGAATCTCGTTGATTCGCTGGCGGTCATCCGCCAGTTTGTTTTCGAAGAGAAGAAAATCGCCTTCGCGGATTTGCTGAAGGCGTTGGACGACGACTGGAAAGGCGCGGAGGACATGCGGCAGATGATTCTCGGCCGCGGCCGCTTTTTCGGCAACCACGACGAATTGTCCGACGGCATCGCGCGTCGCGTCTATGAAAGCGTCTATGCGTTCGCCGCTGGGCGGACGGACATTTTCGGAACGACGTTGACATACGGCAATCTGACAGGCTACAATCCGCATTTCGCATGGTTCGGAGCGTTGACGGGCGCCACGCCGGACGGCCGTGTCGCAGGTTCCGCATTAACGTTTGGCAGCGGGCAGTCCTACGGAAAGGACAATGACGGCGTGACCAGCCATCTGCTATCCGTCGCGCAAATGGACACGACCGGCATCATGACGGGCAACACGATCATGAACCTGACGGTCGATGAACAGACGGTTCGCGACGACGCGTCGTTCGAGAAGCTTGTGCTGCTCGTCGAGACGTTTTTCAAGCAAGGCGGCCTGCACATCCAGCTGAACCATGTGTCGCGCGAAGAACTGATCGCCGCGAAGGCGGAGCCGCAGAAATACAAGAGCCTGCGCGTCCGCGTGTCGGGCTTTTCGGCGACGTTCATTTCGCTGAACGAGGCGTTGCAGGACAACGTCATCAACCGCACGACGGAAAGCCTGTGACATGAAAAAAGCAGACGGTTTCCGCCGCCAGTGCGTGACATGAGATTGCATGACGGCTTTCATTGTCGCACAAGACAAAATTTTTTGTGTCTTGATGTAACAAATTCTGTTTTCTTGGAGAATATTAGTTGAGGGAACAGAAGGCCGCATGGCATTTTGCAGGTTGTTTTCTAGAATTAATGGCAAAAAAACATTACATTATAGAAAAGTATCAAAAAGACTTTGAGAATGCGATGGTGGCCGAAGGGCAAAACAACAAAAAGCTTGCGGGAACAAAACATGAAGACAAAAGAGGATTACATAGCTTTTCTGGCGGAAGCGCGCAAGGAGACTGGAATTGACGCGTTGGTTCCTGATGAATCGGGACTTGTGACGGTCAACGTGGATGAAGCATTCAATGTGAATCTCCAGTTTGTGGAGGCGTCGGCGAGCATCCTCTGCTTCGTGGAAGTGACGCAGCTTCCGAGTGACGCGCCGAAAGAGGTTTATCGCGATTTGCTGGCCGGCGGGCTCTTCGGCCATGAGACGGGAGGCGGTTTCTTTACGTTGGAGCCTGATACGGAGACGGTTGTTTACAACTATTTCTTCGATCTTGAAGCCATCGAGGATGACGTGGAGGAGTTTGTCTCCGCATTGGAAAAAATCATGCAGTTATGCGACATTTGGACTAAGCGGATCAAGGGGATTTTGGAAGACGGTGAAACATCCGTAAGTACGGAAAACCATATCTTCTTCCATCCGTAAATGATAAAATACAGGGTTAGTTTGACATGCCATTGTCCATAAACGATTTCAAAACTGTTGCGCAATCGTCGTTTTTCGGTTCGCGGGATATTACCGTTGACAAACACGAACATGCGAAGCTCGGTCATCTTGTCTTTTCATCTGGAAAGAAAGTAAACGAAGCGACCATGAATGCGTTCAAGGCGGCGTTGGAGCACGAATACGGCGTCTTTGGAACGCATGCGTTCGACACGGTCGTGGGTGCCCGCCAGCAGATGAAGAAGTCGTTGCGGGCGTGCGATGTGAAGGCCACGCTCTCGCAGATAGAGACGTTCAAGAAGTCACGCTTTTTGAATGAACTGAGCCGTCAGTTGGATACCAATCCGAAGTTTCGTGAACTGCCCGAAACGTTGCGTCAGACAATTCGCGCAGCTATAAAAGACACGCTATTAAAAGATTGTGACCTCTCATCCTGCAAGACGCCTTCGGACATGGCGCATCTGGCGGCGAAACGTCTTACCAACATCATCCACGAAAAACGTGGATTGGATGATGACATTGTTTCGCTCGATGAACGCGAGATGACCGAAACGACTGCAAAAGCCAATGAACCGACGGGACTTCGGAATCTCAAGACCATCTTTGAAAGAGGCTCGACCTCTGTTGAGGACCGCATCAAGAAAGGCTCGCTTGGCGCGGGCATGCGCGTCAATCGAAGCGAATCGAACCCCGTCTTGCTTGAGAAAGTCAAGACGAACGGCGTGGAGCCGGGCTTCATCTTCCGCAATGACTGGTCGTTGGACGATACGCGCGGCTTCATGGCGGATATCAATTCGGACAAGAGCAAGGAGGCTCTCAGAATACTTAAGCAACAGAATCCCGAACTGGCGCAGAAATGCGAAGGCAAATCGTTGCGTGAACAGATCATGCTGGCGGGTCGCGCCCATCCCGCCGCGATGGCGGCCGCGTCGGAATACATGCTCGAAAAGGCGGTGGCGGTGGCGCTCGGCACGAACGACAAGAATGAACGCGTTTCCGGCAGTGTCGCCAATCTCGCAAAAGCCCTTGGCAACTATTTCAACAAGGCGGATTTGGAAAAATTGGACAAGAATGTTTCGGATCCGAAGAACAAGGAGATTCTCAAAGAGGCGAAGACCGAACTGTTTACGGATATCCGCGACGCCGTGATGGGCGTGAAGGCGGACGATGCGGAATACAACAAGTCTTCTGTCTTCAAGCATTTCGCGGATCGCGCCATCATGAAGCTCGACTACAATGAAAGCGAAACTTTCTGGAAGGGGGATTCCACCAAGGCCAGCACGTTCCGCCGCCCGGAACGGATTCTCACGAATCGCAAGCCGATTCTGGGCTCGATCTACCGTTTCCAGACGCGTCAGACGGCGGACAAGATTTCCTCCGGAGCTGTCACCGAAGCACTTGCAAACGATTTGACACGGCTGGCCGGCGTGCCCGCGCAGGAGCTCGAAATCGTGCGTGGAGAATATTCCGACGGCCATCCCAAAATCATGCTTGCGGCCAAGTTCGCCAACGGCTACAAGGATATGGAGGACGGGATGCTTCAGGACGGCAGAGCGGTCGCGCGGAAGAATCCGGACGGTACGAAAGGCCCTGAACCAGAACCGCTTGGCAAATACAAGGCGTTCTTCCTGCTGACGGCGGACCGCGACGGCATCGGCAAGCGCGGGCAGAACAAAGGTTTCATCAACGGCAAGTTCTTCGCCATCGATCCAGGCCATTCTCTTGAAGGGAACGGCAAGTATCTGGAAGTGGCGGACGACTTCTCCTTCAAAGACACATACGGATCCAGCACGAAGCCGCGTTTCAACAACTTCTCCGTCTTCGACGACGATACGCGTTTCAACAAGCTCCAGGGCCTGGTGAATTTAAGGGAAATCGCGAAATCGGGAGCGTTTGACAAGCTGTTCGATGATTATAGCAAAGCCTTCGATCCGAATGAAAAAGGCATTTCCGACACGGAGAAGGCCCTTCGCATGAAAATCAAAGCGGATATCGACAAGAAACAGACCGAATTCAAGGAATCGTTGCACAAGTTGCTCAGGGTCGGCGGCATGCAGTTGGAAATGTACGATGATCTTGCGAAGGACGGTCCCGAGATGCAGGAAGGCGCCATCGAAACCATCGCCAATCTTGAAAAGCTCACGTCGCCAACGACTTGGGTGAGCAAGAAAGGGCAGGTTCCGCTGAAGCATCTTGAAGTCAAGCCCGAAACGCGCATCCCGTGGCGGGCGGGCGTGGACGGCGACAATCTCGTCTATCATTGCGACAAGATGCTTCCAGAGCAAGCCCGCGAAATCTTGACAAACATCGCAGCCGAGCAGCATGTCACGTTTGAGATGGACGGCTTCGGGACGACGCGTCTCATCATTCCGAAATCTGCGGCGAAAGCATTTTTCGCGGCGTTCAACGAAGACAAGGTCGCCCAGCTGACGCATCCGAAGGAATATGAAATCCGGCGATTCGGCGGCGACGGGTTGCTCGAATCCGTGACTTACAAACCGTTTGAGCCATTCGTGGACGGGAAGGATCCCGAGCCTCCATTGGCAGCGGATCAACTGCCTGATTATCTTGATATTGTAGTTGACAATGGAAAACGCATAAATCTGCCGAAAATCCATTATGAGACGATGGCGACGACGAGTTGTCCGGGCGTCCACCGCCCGCGTTCCGTCGAAGAGCTTCGTGCTATGATGGAAGCGCGGATCCGTCGCGGCAATGAGATTCTGCGTTCGCTTCTTCATACCGACAATGTCTCGCGCTTCGAGGCGAGCGAACAGAACATCGCGGCCCTGACCATCGCGCTGCATGCCGCCGCCTTGAAGAAAGACGAATTCATGTACCGCGGCTCGTTCTCCATCGAGGATCCGAATGGCAACATCGCGCGCTGGCTTGATACGAATCCGAACATCTACCTGCGCTCATCGACGCATGCGACCCCCTACCAGCATTTGAGGGTCGACGGTCATCTCAACATGCCGCGCGGCCTGGACGTGAAGGAAGGCATGGGCGGCCTGCTCAACGGCATGCGCACGTTCCACTATTTTTCCATCCCCGATCCCGACCATATCAATGACTTGGACGGCAGTGGCTCGAAACGGCGGCTGTTCTTGAAGTGCGAGACTTACGGCATCTACTGGAGCACGGCGCATGTCCATCCTAACGACAAGAAGGCCGCCCGCTCGGAAGGCATGCATACGCGCTGGGCGCAGTTCGGCGATGTCTGCGAGTCGCTTCAGCACATGGCGTCGCTCTTCCGTTCATTCACGACGTCGAAGACGGCCGCGGGCATCCGCAAAGAGAACATACCTGATAATGTAAGAAACACGCTGAGGCTTGCCGAGTTGGAGTTGCGCAAGAGCGGTTTCATCCCGCAGGCCGAAAGCCTCAAACTGAATGACGTCCTCAAGGGCGGTGGCCTCAAGATGTTCCTTGACAACCTTAATAGCGTCTTGAGAGACTTGCCCGAGGACAGAGCCCTTGAGGCATGGGATGTGATGAAACCGTTCCTTACTCAACTTGATAATCAGATGAATAGTTTAGTTGGCCCCCTGACTGACAGCCGCATGGGCAATGAAATCTTGATTAACGCGAGAGACTTCTGAAAATAATGCGCTTCAATACAAGGCATTCCATGTAAAGGCGTTGCATTGGCTGGGACTATAGACAGCCATGCGTCTGCCAGATTACTTTGATTTTGGCGGACAGAAGCTCGCAGGCTCTTGGCGGCTGGTAATAGGCCGCCAGGAGTCTGCGGTAGAGGACAAATCTTGTTCAATTCCGGGAGCGGGAACTCTCGCATCATGGCCCATGTTGAATTGTCTGCGGCAGGCGAGGCGGAAGGCAATAGGAGAGCATCATCCGCAGATAAAGCCGCTGTTCATGCATGTGCGGTTTCATTGAAAAAAATGGATTTTCCGTTAATTTATTAATCAAACCATGTAACATTTTATCAGATTATGGAGAGTTATTGTTGAGAGGGGGAACGGAAACGGAATCCAACCGGCGGCAAATAATCTATCAGGAGATAATGAATGACAGGAAATCTGGAAAAACTGGCCGAAATGGCGATTGACATGTGGACGGAAAAAGCCGTCTCTACAGACGACATTGGTTTCGTGCTTGAATTAGGCGACGTCAAGATGAGTTTCTTCTCCCATGACGGGCTGCCCAAGACGGCGTTCTGCCGGGCCGTCGTCGCCTCTCTTGGCGAGATGAAATGCCCGGACGGATTCGCCGAGGCTGCCTTGGCCGGCAACTTCTTCTGGAGCGGCACGAACGGCGCGACGCTTTCCTACAATGAAGCTGAAAACGCCTTCTATCTGACGGATCGTTTCGACGACGATGCGTTCAGCGACGACGACGCGTTCGAATCGTATGTCGCCGGCTTCATGAGAACGGTCATGGACTGGCGGGAGCGTCTTGCCATTTATCTTCCTGAACCGCAAGATAATGCAGAGGAGGTGCGCTGATGGGTATCCGCGAATCATTTGAATTATGTCTTGCCGATTTCGGCAAAGCGCTCGGCACGAAGCTTGTATTCGAAGAGGATCATTGCAATTTCACGGTTGACGGCGCGGTGGAAATCGAGCTGGACTACTATGACGACTCCGATGTCGTCGTCGCCTGGGCGACGGTGGGCGAAATGCCTGAGGATGATCTTGCGGGTGATCGCGCCTTGGCGCTTCTCGCCCTCAACGAGCTGGGCGGCCCCGCTGGCGGATACACGCTTTCGATGGACGCGGACACACGTCGTGTCATTGCCCATGACAATCGTCCGGCCGAGGCTTTTGATTCGGCTGATCGTCTTGCCGCATGGCTGGAAACGCTTGTGGATCTGGTGAATGCCATCCGCGAGGATTTCGCGGAGCGCTTCCCGTGCATGGATATCGACGATGAAGCTGAGGAGGAAGAACCATGACACAAGGAATCAACGATAAAGTGCTGGGCAGCCGTTTCTGGGTGGCCAATGATTTTCAGCCGCTCCAGCAGAATGACAATGCTTCCAATGTGGCCAATGCCCAGCTCATACAGCATCGGCCGGCCATCAAGGTCAAGCATGATTCGACGGCCTTTTCATTCGCAACGAACGGCGAGGACGCAATGGTGAAATCCGCCATCAACAAGGCGGAGATTTTCGCCGCGTCCCATACGCTGTCGGAGGAAGAACGCAATCAGGAAACGGCCAAGGCGAATAACAACAAGCAGTATCTTCTGGGGGATGATGATGCCGTCCAACAGTTTTTGGATGATGTCAACGCGCTTTACGCCGACAAATTCGGAGAGAACGGCGCGAATTTCTGCGCGACTGCGCTGAATAAACTGATGGTGACACACGAATTTGACGAACGTGCGAAAATCGCCCGGAATAATAATCGACTTTTGGGTGGGGACGGGCTGGAATCCTTGAAGAATGCCGTTCTGGGCCTTGCACGCATGCTCCAAGAAGGGAAGATTTCTGAAAATGCCGTCGTCGTTTTGGCGGATTCCAACATCTACGATGCCTCCAACAAGGCTGATCTGCTGCGGCTTGTCGCGGATTCGGCCCAGAAGACCCGTGAGCTTTTTATCGGCGAAAAGCGTTTCAATGCGTTGATTCAGCTGTGCGAGAATAATCTGCATAACAATGGGCATAATCTTACCCCAGAGGAGATTAACACCATAAGAGCCTTGATCGAGCAACTCAAAGAGTTTGCGAAGGAAGCCATAAGATTACGTAGTCAGGCGTCTTCCGGCATCAAGACGGATTATCAATTCACGGATGACACGGGCAAGGTGAAGTCTGATTCGGATTTCCAGGAGAAGCAGATTAAACAGATCCGCGAGTCCTTGCGGGCGTTTCGTTATGATTTGGACCAGAGGCGCGGCGTCAGCATGGGTATAATGGAACGTATGCGCCGCTCCTCCGACAATACCTTCTCGCTTTTTTCCGGCACGCGCATTGACAGACAGATGTATACGCAGATGCAGGTTGCGGATAATCGCTTCAACGACCTGCTGAAGCTCATTCAACTCCGCACTATGGGAAACAACGCCCCAGAACCGCAGTTGGATGCCAACAATCCGTACGCAGGCACTTCGGACGAAGTCGTTTTAGGCGACACGATCAGTCTCGACGCCTCTGCAAAAGCCGCGACGCATCTCTCGCATCTGACGAATGACCGTATCCGCTACCATTGGTCGGGCGCGGAGAAGCGGGTTGAAGCGAATGCGAAAGCCATCAAGAAGGAGCTGGGCGACATCGCGGAATCCAGCGGTGAACGGACGGTCACCTTCCGGGCCGGTGCGGATTTCCTGTTTGATTTGAACCTCGGTTTCGCGGAAGCGGAAGCCAAGGCGGGCGGCGCCATTAAGGTATCGGCGCAGATAAAGGTCAACAACAACGATGGAACGGTGTCGGTCACTTATTCCAAAGGTTTGGATCTGCATGCGAAAGCCGGCGTGACGCTTGGTGTGGACCGTGATAAGAAAGGGGATAATCTCAAAGACGGCATGGGCGTGAATATTGGAGCGGGGGTTAATGTGGAAGGTCAGCACAGTGTCACGAAGACATACGCGAATCTGGATGAATTCATCCGTACGGCAAGCAAGTACAACTTGGTCATGACGCCGCGGCCTCGCGAAGTGTTCTATGCCTGGGCTCCCAGATTGATCAAAGGCCTCGGCCATCTCTTCATGCTTGGGGCGACAGCGGTAGGCTTGCGCATCAGCAGAAGCAAGATGGACCAGGTCTCGTACAGCGCGGAACTGCGCAACCGCAATGTTTTCGGGCCGATGTCCGGGCTATTCCTGAAAAAACGCAACGTGGAGGTGCTTGGCGAAAGGAAAGGGTGGACTTTCCAAGGCAGTCTCAATGCATCGGCGCAGGCCGGTGTGTTCTATGCGAACAACGGAGGATATGACAGCAACTATGAGTTTGGCGGTTCTCTTGGCATCAGCCATTCGCGGGAGTACTTCGTCAAAAACAAAGTATATGTATCATTCGCCGAATCGCTCAAGACGTGTTCGGATGACTTTCTGAAACGGCGTTTCAATAGCGAATTGGATAATCAGAACGCAATTTTGCCGCAAGACGACCCATGGCGGACGCGCATCACGGAACTCGTGGCGAACACGGACGTCCCGCCGGGAGAACATTACGACGCGGACAGGATTGCCCCTTCCTTTGCGCAACTGACCACGATGCTTCACGAATTGGAAGAAAGCGCGGCGAAAGACCCCCGGAAGGACAATGCCTTCTGGAACCAGTTCGCCGCCAAGGCGAGAATCCTGGCCGTCGCAGTCGCTCTTCTCGCGAAACGCGCGGAAGCCTTGGAAGGAGTTGCCCCCCAGACGGTTGCCGCGAAAAAGGCGGCGGAGGCCGCGAGCCGGTACATCATCCCGCGGCTCGCCAATCCGATCGTGAAGCTTCCGCAGAAGATATATCAGGAGAAGTTCTTCAACGTCTTTAATTTCGGCAAGCCGCCAATGACGAAGACGGTGGGCAAGTTCAATGTCATGTATGATTTATGGGACGGTAAAATCGGTGATTTTCTTGAAAAAAAAGGCATCGGGGAAAGCACGTCCGACACGTTGCTTGGCGCAACTGGTAAAACGGATGCGACGGCAGTCGCGGATTTAGCCAAAGAGACGGCGTTCCAGGCCCATAAGGTCGAATTGAAAGTCACACGTACGAGCCCGAGATCGAAGACTCCGGACGTGCGTCCATGGGTGAACAGCAAGAAGACATTCATTGATGTACGGCTCACGGCGGCCATGCCGTTGCGTGCTTTGCTAGAGTGGGTTGTGCGGGGTTATGCGAAAAGCGTCGGCGGCGCGGATGCCGAGCATGTCGACGAGTCGAAGCTGATGGATGAAATCAAAGAAGCCCTGAAGGATTCTCTGAAGACAACGGGAGAGGACACCCTTATCCAAGGCATCGAGCCGTTTATGAAATTGACGCTAGGACAATTGCTGAAGGAGAGCAAAGGCGTCCAGAAATTCTTGGGCGGGCTCGGCTTCCTGAAAAAGGCCTATAATAAAGCCTACGCGTTCGAGGACGACACCTACAAGACGTTGCGTTTCACGTTCTCCAATGGACGCTTCGTCAGCTTCTCGATGTCGGAGGACTATGAGACCGACGGCAAGCTGTCAATCAAGCCGCTGCCGTTCCTTAACATCGAATTGGGCCTGTCCTCCCAGACGTCTGTGAACGACTACACGATTTTCAGGAAGCCCACGGCCAACATGTTCATGGACGCGGCCTCCGACTACGGGACGGCCGGCAATATGGAAGGCTACAAGAACTTCCTGGCGCGGCACAAGAACCATGTCGTGCGGATCATCCAGGCGGGCAAGGAGCATGCCGCGGAGAGGCCGGACGACAAATACTGGACGAATGATTGCGACAACATGCAAGAAATCATGCGAGATTGCAATACGTTGCTGAACACCTTGTCAACGCAGCAGAATGAGATAGGCGAAGAGGCGAGAAAGATTCTCGCGACATTTGGCGCGCTCGTCGACGAGGTGAAACAACAGGAGGACGACATGGAGACTGCGGATGTCTTGGATTTGGCGAACAGGTTCTTCAGGACGACCGCCAGCATCTATACGCTCGCCGCCATGGCGGGGCTGCCGCAGCCGCAACCTCCTGCCAATCCTCCTGAAAATGCCGCATAACGTATGAATCGATGTGTGTCGATTGAGACGATATTGGAACAATTAAAAAAAGGAAAGAAAATGAAAAAACTGCTGAGTCTTGTTGTTGTGCTGATTTCATGCACGGTTTTCGCGGAAACGACGCCTGTCATGCTGTCCCTTCTGACACCTGTTCAATGGCCCGACAAGGACGTCGATGTGACGGGCCTTCGTTTGTCGCTGCTCTATGGCGAATGCGACAATTTCAAGGGGCTTGACATCGGTCTGATCAACCGCACGAATGGCGATTTCTCCGGTCTTGCGATCGGTGGCGGAAACATCGTCGACGGGACGATCCATGGCGTGCAGCTGGGGCTTGTGAACTGGAACCAGAACGGCAGCGTGGTGTGGGGCAAGCGTTCCATTGGCGCGCAGCTCGGTATTGTGAACTACTCGGATACTTTCTGCGGATTGCAGAGCGGCTATGTGAACGTCTCCGGCAGCAAGTTCACGGGCGTGCAGCATAGCTTCTTCAACAACGCGAATGATGTGGAAGGCCTCCAGTGCGGCGCCTGGCTGATTCTCGGCGTGAACATGGCGTATGGCAATGTGACCGGCTGCCAGATCGGGATTGTGAACTATGCGAACACGATGGTGAAAGGCCTCCAGATCGGCCTCGTGAACATCATCGCGAACAACGGATGGATGCCCGTCCTGCCCATCATCAACGGCAACTTCTGATGATAGAGCGTTGATACAAAATTTCCCCTAAACTGCAAAATGCAGCTTAGGGGAAATTTTTTAACCAAAAGGGACGAAAGGGACAAAAGCGACACAAGGGCTTGAAAATGCCTGACATGCCGCTTTTGTCGTTTTTGTCGCTTTTGTCGTTTTACATATTCTTAATCACGGCGTTGATGATTTCCGTGGCGGCGTTGGGCGCGCATGTGTTGACGCCCGCCTGCACTTCATAGCCGCCGCGCGGGAAGCATTCGGGCATCGGAACATAGTTCGAAACCGACTGCGACAATTCGATGACGAACGTGTATTTGTACTTGCTGGCCGCCTTGATGGCCTGCGAGATGCCGTTGAACGGTTCGCCCGGAATCGTCACGAAGGCCAGCTGGTCGCCGAGCTCGATGGCCGTGATGCGGCCGGAATGGGACGGCGTGCTCTTTTCACGGCAGTCGATGACACGCTGCGCGAAATGGCGGAGGGCGGCGGGAACTTTGTTGGCGAGATCCTGGCTTTCGAAATCGCCTTCCTTCGGGATGTCGGGCACGGTGGCGAGCGTGTGTTTGGCTTCGGCCAGTTCTTCGTCTGAAATCTGCCGATGCGGGATGACGACGGTGCCGTTCTTGACTGTGACGGATTCCGCCGTCACAGGTTCCAGCGAATCAAGGGCTTCCAGCACGATGGCGGCATAGCCGCGGCCGATCCGGACCGCCTCTTCATAACGCGTCTGGTTGATCTTCTGGCGGAAATCGAAATGGTTGATGTTGCCGGAGGCGTCATCGACGACGAGCACGGGGATGCTCGCCTTGAGGGCATGCTGGATTTCCTGCGCGAAACGGCCGGGCCAGTCCGCGGAGACGATGTTTCCGCCAATCGTGTCGCCATGGTTGGCGATGTTGCAGAGCAGGGCGGCGATGCGGCCGTTCTGGATGACTTTCAAGATGCCGATGGTGCGGTCAAAGTCGCATTCCGGCT
>JAEEGH010021031.1_pt1 | contig 13514 bp, 8 predicted proteins | sample 9134181 | NCBI WGS metagenome assembly JAEEGH01 (sample SAMN16246544, study PRJNA631951) | gut metagenome | biome: gut microbiome; feature: rumen; material: DP-attached | host: Bos | place: Iran: Karaj | collected 2018-10
CGATTTTTTTTCCACACAACAATTATTAACAAACCTGCTTGAATAAAAAAACACTTTCACCGTTATCTATATCAGTAAAAAATACTATTTTTGCATTTTGTAATAATACCTGTTTGATATGAAAAGATTCTTTTTGCTATTCATAGCCCTGTCGGTTTTTTTGCTTCAAGGACAAGTGTCACAGGCACAGGCCCGTCCTAAGAAGACCAAGGTTACCTTCGAGCTCGACTCGATGAGCGTGCAGCTTCTCCGCTACCTCAATGGCAATACCAAAGCTGAGGAGAAGATAGCCGAGAACACGGCCCTGGTCAACAGCTTCGAGTCGGTCTTCAACGGTCTTGACGACAAGTATCAGCAGCAGGTTGTCGACCTCTACAACGCTGCCCGGCAAACCAAGATGGCCCCCACTCCCGACTACATCAATCTCACCAAGACCCTCATTGCCTACAATAGTGCCACAGTTTCTGCTACCATCTTTGACGAGTGGCTCAATGCCACCTCTGCCATCCTCCAGATGACCAACAAGAAGAAAGAAATCACCGGTTTCATCGAGTATACGGCCGCCCTGCTTGAGAGCCGCACACTCTATCGCTCCAAAAGCTCAATCTGGCGCACACAGGAGGATTCTAAGTTCACCTTCGAGGTGCTCAAAAACGATATCCGCACCCATTTCAAGGGCAAGGTGGAGCTCACCTATGCCTCAGGCAGCGGCAAAAATGCCGACGAGAACACCATTCACAACACAACCGGCGACTACTACTTTCTGGCAGAAGCCTGGGAGGGCAAGGGCGGCCGCCTCCTCTGGGACCGCTGCGGTGTGCCCGAGTCGGCCTGCTATGCCGACCTTCAGGATTATTCTGCCCAAACCAAATTGCCCAAGTTTACTGCCGATTCGGTTACTTTCATCAACACCAACTATTTCAAAACCCCTATCAAAGGTTCCGTCGAGGAGGCTCTATCCGATAAGACCGAACCCGAGAAATACACTTTCCCCAAGTTCCGCTCCTATCAGAAAGACTTCCAGATCAAGGATGTCCTGCCCGGTGTTGATTTCGAAGGCAATTTCATGATGTATGGTGCCCGCTTTGTTACCAACGATGAGAAAAATCCCGCTTCCATGATCTTCTATCGCGACGGGAAACGCTTCCTTGTGGTCAGCTCCACCAAGTTCTCCGTCCTGCCCCACATGCTCACCACCGAGCGTGGTTCCGTCAAGATTTATATCGGCGACGATTCCATCACCAACTCGGGTGTTCTGGTGCGCTACACCACCGAAGACCAGCGTGTCAACATGATCAACAGCACCAAGCGCAACTACTACAGCCCCTACAAGGACAGCTACCACCAGCTCGACATCTATTGCGAGAATATCAACTGGTTTATTGCCAAGGATGCCGTGGAGTTCAACATGGTGGCACAAAACAACACCCAGACTTTTGTCACATTTGAGTCTAACCGCTTCTATTCTCTCGCCAAAAGCATGGAGGTGCAGGGCATCGACAATGTCAGCCCGGTGGTCCGCATCTACCGATACATGAAGGAGCACGACATGAAGCAGGACTTCTCACTTGTGGCTTTCCAGAATTTCCTCCACATGGACGAGGGACAGACAAAACTTATGATTCATGGCCTTTCCAAGCAGGGCCTCGTGGCCTATGACGAGGGCACCAAGCGCATCCATGTGCACGATAAGTTGCTCGGCTTCTATAAGGCCATTGTCAAGCAGCAAGGTCATGACTACGATGCCCTCACCCTCCAATCCGAAACCAAGTCCAACAATGCCGAGCTCGACCTTAAGAGCCTCGACCTTAATGTGCATGGTGTGGAGAAATTCGTTGTGAGCGACAGCCAGCTGGTGGTGGTCAAGCCCTATCAGGGCGATATTGTGGTGAAGCGCAATCGCGACATCATCTTCTCGGGTTTCATCAATGTGGGCCGTTTTGAGATGAATGTCACCAATGCCACCTTCTTCTACGACGATTTCCGTTTCGACTTGCCTCAGATCGACTCTGTCCGCTTCTATGTCACCAACTTCCAGGACACCAGCAAGCTCCGCATGGTACGCACCCCCCTTTACAACCTGGTGGGCGACATTCAGGTCGACAAACCCGACAACCATTGCGGCCTCAAGAAGAACAAGGACTATCCCATCTTCAATAGTGTCCAGCCAAGCTATGTTTATTACGACCGTCAGTTTATTTTCAACGGTGTTTACAATCGCGACCGTTTCTACTACTCACTCTATCCATTTGTCATCAAGCAGCTCACCGACTTCAAGACCGACAGCCTTGAGTTCTTGGGCAAACTCACCTCGGCAGGTATCTTTCCTGAGATTGAGCAGCCCCTCAAGGTGCAGCACGACTACTCCCTTGGCTTTATCCATAAGACTACTGGCGACGGCTATCCCGCCTATGGCGGCAAAGGAACCTACCGCGACACCATCGCCCTCAGCTATGGCGGTTTGCGCGGCAAGGGCACCCTCGACTATCTCACCTCCACCACCGTCACCGACAAGTATCTCTTTATGCCCGACTCGATGTTGGCACAGACGGACACTTTCTATGTCCGTCCCGAGCAGGACTTCCCCGATGCACACATCTCCGGCAGCCTCATCCGCTGGTACCCCTATCAGGATTCTATGACCATTTCTCAGCTGCGTAACGGCCCTCAGTTCCAGATGTATAATGGCATCACTCAGCTGGCGGGACGCCTCACTCTGCAGCCCAAGGGGGCTTCGGGCTATGGCACCGCCACCATCCTCGAAGGCTCGCTCTATTCCAAGCACTTCGAGATGAAGACCCTCGAGATGAACGCCCTCAGCACCAACTTCTCCCTCCGCTCCACCAAGTATGGCGACGAAGCTTTCTCCGCACAGAACATGCGCTCGCATGTCGACTATGAGGCCCATACGGGTCAGTTCACTTCGTCCGACTCCCTCACCCGCACTCTTTTGCCTGCCCTCGGCTATGCGGCATGGGTTGACCAGTACACATGGAATTGGGACCTCAAAACCCTCCAGCTCGACAATAGCAAGAGTATGGAAACCAACGGCACCGAGGCCCTCACCCTCCGCGAACGTGCCAAACGGCTCCGGCAGATGCCCGGTGCACGCTTCGAAAGCACCGATCCCAAGCTTAAGGACATCCGCTTCAATGCCATCAACAGCACCTATCGCTACGACGACCTTGAGCTTTCCAACCACAACGTCTATGCGCTCCCCATTGCCGACGCACTTATTGCTCCTGCCGGCGATTCCCTCCATATCTCTAAGGGAGGCGACATGGCGCTCATTCAGGGCGGACAGCTGCTCTTCCCCCGCGACAGCGCTTTTCACCTCTTCTACAATTGCGACCTCATGGTCAAGAATGGCCAGCAGTATAGTGGCAAGGGTACCATCGACTACATCAGTCAGGACGAGAAGAAACAGCCTATCTATATCGCCGAGATTGCCCCCAACGCTCAAGGCGTCAGCGTGGCAGAAGGCACTATTGGCGACGATGCCAACTTCACCCTCAACGAGGCCTTTGGTTTCGCCGGCAAGGCACGTGCCGATGCCCAGCACCAGCACCTTTACTTCGAAGGCGGTGTCCGACTGTTGCATAAATGTGCCCCTGTCGACCAGTTAGGTCTCTTGGCTTATGCCAATTACTTAGACCCCAACGACATCCGCGTCGAGGTGCCCGAGACACCCGTCGACTGGAAGGGACAGCCCATTAGTGCCTCCCTCCGCATGAGTAACATGGGCCTCAAGCCTGTTTCGGGATTCCTTACCAAAGACCAGTCGGGTATCAACCTCATCAGCAGCCATGGCCTCCTCCACTACGATGCCTCCGCCAGTACCTATACCCTCACTTCTCAGGAAAAGCTCGACGACCCCGAATTTGTTGATCGTTTCCTCCGCCTCAATACCGACAACTGCGTCATCGAGGGCGAAGGCCCCATCAGCTTCGGAATGGGCGACGGTGCCCCAGAAGGCTCTGCCAAACTTAATGCTTATGGCACCGTCTACTACGACCCCAACAACGAGCAGGATTTCCTCATGACCACCGTCCTGGGTGTCACCTTCCCCATGGATGAGGACCTCATCAAGCAAATGGCCAAGCAGATTGAGGACGACTTGCGTCCTTCTCCCTCCGACCGCGACATCGACCTCCTCAACCGGGCTCTGCTCTTCAGCATGGGCGATCCTGACGGCGAGTTGGCCTATCAGACCTACCGTAGCCAGGGCGCTTTCGACAAGCTCGAAGGGTTCCTCGACAACACCATCCTTTTGGAAAATGTTCGTTGGCAGTACAATAGCGTGCGAGGCTACTCCGCCAGTGGCACGGCCGCACTCTGCAACGTGGGCAAGACCCAGCTGCATGTTAACATCCGCTATCGCGCCCAGCTATTCAAGCGGGGCTCAGATACCCATCTAATCCTCTATCTCCAGATTGCCAACGACCATTGGTATTATTTCAACTACGACTACCGCACACACCACTTGAGCATCTCCAGCAGCGTGGGCGAATGGAATGATCGCATTGTCAGCATCAAGAAAGACAAGCGCACTACCGACACCTTCAGCTACTCCCTCACCAACTCACGCAACGAGATCCAGAACTTCCTCTCTGGCTTCACCTCCGACTCAGCCGACGAATCTGAAGAAGAATTAGAATCCGAAGACGAGGAATAGTTCCTCCCAGCACTCCCACGTCTCCACCTTCTCAAAAGAGACTCCCTATTCCTCCTATCACCCACCAGCCCAAGGCCCCGCCTTGGGCTGGTTTCATTTCCCCAGCTCCACGAAACCAAGAGCTATAATCTAATTAAGGTGGGTTCTATAAATTGCTTTCAATCGATTTTGTTCTTATTTCGAGCAGATTTCCGTGCGGAAGGAGGGCGCAATGCGGTGCATTGTAACCGACTGACAATCGGAAAGATGCCGAAATAAGGGCAAAAGCGCTGAAAAATTTAAGTACACTCATATTAATTATTGTTTTTAAATGTGGAATTTATAGAACCCACCTTTAGTACTAAGTCACTTTCTCGGACAGTTGTTCAAACATCCCCTTTAGGGCAGGGCGCTTTGCAATCATCATACTGTGCAAAACAATGGTGCCAATCAGTTGCCTCGGGGTGGGGCACCCCACACGGCACTCCTGCTGTCTGGGGCACTCAAAAAGTCACAATCAAGATGTAGAAGTTACTACGGACTAATGAGCCTTGGCGTCAGCCTTTGCTTGGAACTGCTCGAAGTTGATGATGAAACGTTCGTGTTGTCCATGGCCGATGAGGCCGTGTTGGTCGTAGGCCTTCACCTCGAAGACGAGGCGACGGCGGTCGACCTCTACGAGGGTGCTGTCGCACCAGACCTGCATGCCCACTGGGGTGGGGGCGGTGTGTGCCACATTGACGAGTGTGCCGACGGTGCTTTCGCCTTCTTGGAGGAAAGGGGCGACGCTTTGGCAGCAGGTCTCCTCGATGAGGGCGACCATCATAGGGGTGGCGAAGACGTTAGCCAGGCCACTGCCCACATGGGCTGCGGTGAGCTCGGGGGTAACGATGCGTTGGAGATGTCCTTTGATGCCTGTGGTAATCATAAAATATAGAAATAGGGGGGATTAATGTCCGTAGTCGGCCAAGAACTTGATGCGCATGAGGCGGATTTCCTGTTCGGTGTAATCGTCGTCGTCGGCAAATTCGTCATAGGCCTCTTGCAGGTCGCCGCTCTCAGACTCGCGCCAGTACTGCATGAGCACGTCCTGGTGGTCCTGCTCGATATTGTCGTTGATGTAGTAGTCGATGTTGAGCTTGGTGCCAGAGGAGATGATGCGTTCCATCTCGCCCATCAGCTCGTCGAGGGTCATGCCTTTGCCGCGCGCGATGTCGTCGAGCGACTTGCGGCTGTCGATGGAGCGGATGATGTAGATTTTATTCTCGGACTTGTGGGCGGCGCTATGGACAACGATGTCCTGAGGACGTTCGATTTCGTTGTCTTCGACATAGGCCTTGATGAGGTCGACGAAGGGGCCACCGTACTTCTGGGCCTTGGCGATGCCGACTCCTTGGCAGCGGCTCAGTTCCTCAACATTGCAGGGGTACTGAATGGTCATGTCCTTGATGGAGCGGTCCTCGAAGATGACATGGAGGGGCAGCTTCTCTTTTTGGGCGATGGACTTGAGGAGGCTCTTGAGCTGGGTGTAGAGGGCCTCGTCGCCGGCTGCGGCAGCACCGGCAAGGGGGACAATCTCCTCCTCCTCGTCGTCGGCTGCAGAAGAGCTGAAGTTGTGGTCGCAGGTGACGAAAAGCTCGTAGGGTTTCTTGATGAACTTGTGGCCGGCGGGGGTGAGCTTAAGGACGCCGTACATCTCCACCTCCTTGGTAAGGAGTTTCTCGAAGAGGGCCTGACGGAGGACCGCCTTCCAGAAGAGGGCATCGTGATCCTTGCCCTGACCCCACTGTTCGAGGGTGTCGTGCTTGTAGACCTTGGTGTTGTTGTTTTTCTTGCCCATCATCACATCGACGATGTCTTGTGCCTTGAAGGCCTGCTTGGTGGCGAGGATTGTTTCGAGGGCATACTGCATCTCCTCCTTGGCGGGCAGTTTGGGCTTGGGGTGGAGACAGTTGTCGCAGTTGCCACAATTGTCTTGGTTGTAGTCCTCGCCAAAATAGCGCAACAGGTTGAGGCGGCGACAGGCGGAGGACTCGGCATAGCTGACCACCTCCTGCACCAGTTGGTTGGCCATCTCCTGCTCGGTGATGTTCTTGTCGGTGAAGAATTTGTAAAGCCGCTCGACATCATGTTCGGAGTAGAAGGCGATGCACTGGCCCTCGCCTCCGTCGCGGCCTGCGCGACCGGTCTCTTGGTAGTAGCCCTCGAGACTCTTGGGGATGTCGTGGTGGATGACAAAACGCACATCGGGCTTGTCGATGCCCATGCCAAAAGCGATGGTGGCGACGATGACGTCGACCTCCTCCATGAGGAACTTGTCCTGATTCTCGGCACGCACCTTGTTGTCGAGGCCGGCATGGTAGGGGAGGGCTTTGATGCCGTTGAGGGTGAGCATCTCGGCAAGGTCTTCCACCTTCTTGCGGGTGAGGCAATAGATGATACCCGATTTGCCCTCATTCTGCCGGATGAATTTGATAATCTCCTTATGCAGCTCGATGGTTTGGCTGGGTTTGGGCCGTACCTCGTAGTAGAGGTTGGGGCGGTTGAACGAGGAGACAAAAAGGCGGGCGTGCTCCATGCGGAGGTTCTTGATGATGTCCTGCTGCACCTTGGGGGTGGCAGAGGCGGTGAGGGTGAGGATGGGAGCCTGCTTGTTGATATGGTCGATGGCATCGCGCAGGCGTCGGTACTCGGGGCGGAAATCGTGTCCCCACTCTGAGATACAATGGGCCTCGTCGATGGCGAAGAAAGAAATATCGATTTGTTGGAGAAACTCGATGGTGTCCTCCTTTGAAAGAGTTTCGGGGGCGACGTAGAGCAGCTTGGTGCCACCCTGAAGGAGGTCGTCCTTGACCTCCTTGGTCTGTGCCTTAGAGAGGGAGGAGTTGAGGAAGTGGGCCACACAGTCTTGGCCGGAGGTATAGCGGACTGCATCGACCTGGTTTTTCATGAGGGCGATGAGGGGGGAGACGACAATGGCGGTGCCCTGGCTGATCATGGCTGGCAGTTGATAGCAGAGGGACTTGCCACCCCCGGTAGGCATAATGACAAAGGTGTCCTTGCCACTCAAAATACTATTGATAATGGCCTCTTGGTCACCTTTAAAGTTATCAAAACCAAATATTTCTTTTAACTTTGCGTGCAAATCTATCATAATCCAAAAAAAACATGTAATTTTGCAGCCCAAAGTTACTAAAAATATTTAAATTAGAGAAAAAAATCGGCCTTGAAGTCAAGTAAAGAAATACAAGATATTGCAATACACGTGATTGCAGATGAAAAAAAAGCTATCGAAGGACTGGAAAAATACATCGATTGCAGTTTTTCGGACGCGGTTGAAACCATTTTTGCAGCCTCGGGACGTGTGATTGTGACCGGCATTGGCAAGAGTGCCAACATAGCCATGAAAATAGTTTCCACCCTCAACAGTACGGGCACACCCGCCCTCTTTATGCATGCTGCCGATGCCATACACGGCGACTTGGGCATGGTGCAACAGGGCGACGTGGTGATATGTGTTTCGAAGAGTGGCAACACACCCGAAATCAAGGTACTGATACCCCTTGTAAAGAATTTCGGTAACAAACTAATTGCCATTGTGGGCAACGACGACTCGTTTCTGGCGCATGAGGCCGATATTGTGCTGAACACCACGGTGCCCCATGAGGCCTGCCCCAACAACCTGGCACCCACCAGCAGCACCACGGCCCAACTGGTGATGGGCGATGCGCTGGCAGTGGCCTTGATAGAATGCCGCAATTTCTCAGCACAGGACTTTGCCCGTTTCCACCCGGGTGGCGCCTTGGGCAAACAGTTGTATATGCGGGTGAGCGACCTCTACAAGCAAAACGAGAAGCCCCAGATAGCCCCCACGGCCACGATAAGAGACACCATCCTGGAGATGACTTCGCGGCGGCTGGGATGCGCCGTGGTGGTGGACCCCAAGCAACCCGACCAGGTGCTAGGCATTATTACCGACGGCGACCTACGTCGCATGCTCAAAGCCAACACCAAGGTGGAGGGATTGACGGCAGCAGACATCATGTCGCGCCACCCCAAATGCATCGAGGAGAGCGAATATGCTGTGAACGCCCTACACCTGATGCGCACCAACAGCATCACCCAACTGATTGTCACCAACAACCAAGGAGGCTACATGGGCGTGCTGCACCTTCACGACGTGCTGCGCGAAGGCATCATCTGATGGAGCTGGTTGGGAATTGCCGCCCAGCCGAACAATAAACTCTTAAGAACACATTATTGAACATGGAACTGAGAACTGAAAAAGTTGTGAAAATATATCGCTCGCGCACGGTGGTGAAGGAGGTGAGCGTGAATGTGCGCCAAGGCGAGATTGTGGGACTGTTGGGCCCCAACGGAGCGGGCAAAACAACCACATTCTACATGATAGTGGGCATCATCAAACCCTATTCGGGACGGGTCTTTCTGGACGACCAAGAGATTACCAAGATGCCTATGTACAAGCGTGCGCAGCTGGGGGTGGGATATCTGGCCCAGGAGGCTTCGGTTTTCCGCCAGATGACCGTGGAGAACAACATTATGTCTATCCTCGAGTTTCGCAAGGATCTGAACAGTAATCAACGACGCGAGAAATGCGAGTCGCTCATCCAGGAGTTTGGTCTGGAGAAAATACGCCACAGCAAGGGCATTCAGCTTTCGGGTGGTGAGCGGCGTCGCACCGAGATTGCCCGCGCATTGGCCAACGACCCTAAGTTTCTGCTGCTTGACGAACCCTTTGCAGGTGTCGACCCCATAGCCGTGCAGGACATACAAGACATTGTGGCACACCTCAAGGACCGCAACATCGGCATCCTCATTACCGACCACAACGTGCATGAAACTCTCAGCATTACCGACCGTGCCTACCTCCTCTACGAAGGCAGGGTGCTGCACCACGGCACGCCCGAAGAGATGGCCGCCGACCCCGATGTGCGCGAGAAATACCTAGGGCGCGACTTTGAGCTTCGCCGCGTGAAGACGAAAGCCATCGTTGGCTAAAACATTATTTCATCAACAAACAGGTACTACCAATCCTGCACAGTACGGGTCTTGAAAGGCATGAGGCGGAAACCCACCTGCACCATTACCATCGTAGGGTTGAGGGAGGTATAGTCGACATGCTGGGTGGTGGTGTTTTCCACCATCTGACCATAGACGCTATAGCGCACGGTGGTATTGCGGTCCCAGGTTAGAGGGCTGGCACCCAGCATATTGAAGCTGGCCCCGACGGTTATTTTCTTCTTGACGATAAAGCCGGCACCCAAACGGAAGGCAAAAGTGTTTGCCTTGCCGTAGATATGTATATCCTCATTGTTGTATTGCGACAGCTGCTGTCCGTCGCCCACCTGCCAGTTGTTGGTGGCGTAGGCCAAAGTCCAATTGGTGATGCGGCGCAGGTTGATGCCCGCCAAGGCCTCACCGTAGAGGTCGATGCCTTTGGCAACGGGGTAGGCGTAGCGCACGCCCATCATAATGGGAATGTTGCGGAACCGCGGCAGCTCCATCAAATATTTGTTGCAATCGCTGTAGCGAGTGCTATAGACATACTGGTAGTAGTCCTCCACATCGGCATTCACCCCGCTCTGCATATAGTCGGCATTCAGTACCACCTCCAACGAGGGGTGGAAAGGCATGGCATAGCTCAAATCCACACCAGCCACCCACCCCTTGCCGGCCCCTGCCAGCAACTGGTGCCCTTCTGAGAACATCCAGCCGTTGTCGCTCATGTGCGACTCGGCGTAAAAACCTTGAGGCAGCGTGCAGCCACCATGCAACCCCACATAGAACTGGGCATGCCCTGGTGCAGCCAGAGCCAAAAAGAGTATCAGTAACGAAACAAACCTGAGTTTCATAAGACAACTTCTATTCATTGCTTGCAGTTAAGGACACACAAAAACCAATAGTTGATAGTAAATAGTTAACAAACTATGAACTATCAACTATGAACAATCAACTATCAACTAACCACAGCGCTATGGGCATCCATTTCGGGGCTGATGCGCTTGACCATGCCTTGCAGGGCGGTTCCGGGACCCACCTCAATAAACTCGGTGGCACCATCCTTAATCATGTTCTGCACGGTGGCGGTCCAACGGACGGGCGAGGTGAGCTGCTTGATGAGGTTTTGTTTGATTTCCTCGGGGTTGGTCTGCGGCAGGGCGTTGACATTCTGGTAGCAGGGGCATACAGGGGTGTGGAACTGAGTCTTGTCGATGGCGGCAGCCAGTTCCACACGGGCAGGCTCCATCAGGGGGCTGTGGAAGGCTCCACCCACGGCCAAAGGAATGGCACGGCCTTTCAGCTCTTTCAGCTTTTCAGAAGCTTTGGCAACACCCTCCATGGTGCCGCTGATGACCAGCTGACCCGTGGTGTTGTAGTTGGCAGGAACCACCACATCGCCAGCAGCGGTAATCTCTGCGCAGACATCCTCTACCGTCTTGTCGTCCAACTTGACGATGGCGGCCATGGTGCTGGGACGCATCTCACAGCATTTCTGCATGGCGTTGGCACGGGCAATCACCAGGCGCAGGCCATCCTCAAAATCCATGGCACCCGAGGCCACCAAGGCACTAAACTCGCCCAAGGAGTGGCCACCCACCATGTCGGGTTTGAAACTTTCGCCCATATATTTGGCCAAGATAACGCTGTGCAGAAACACGGCAGGCTGAGTGACCTTGGTTTGTTTGAGGTCTTCGGGGGTACCGGCAAACATCAGGTCGGTAATTCTGAATCCGATGATATCATTGGCGCGTTCGAACATGTCGCGGCACTGGGCGTTGTTTTCATAAAGGTCTTTGCCCATGCCCACAAACTGGGCTCCCTGTCCGGGAAAAACGTATGACTTCATAGTCTTTACTCATTTGTGGGCCCTGTTGGTTGTTGCGCTTCCGTGGTGGTAGGGCCCTTTATCCACCCGGCGGCTTTTTGTTTACTTTTCTTTTTTAGCTCATTCACGTTCCTGCAATGTGGCCACGATCTCCCGCACCTTGATCAAACCCAATGCCAGGGCCGCTGCAACAGCTATGGCCATGGCCAACAATGCCTTCAGCCACCACACCATCTGGGGGGTGAGCAGGCTGAAAATAATTATTAATAACGTACAAACTACCATTTTTAGTATGTACCCCCTATTGGGACGCATGTTAAAAAAGCACAGAGCCACCCCTATCTGGGTTACCGCCATGAAACTCTGTGCCACAAGCGATGCGTAGGCCGAACCCACCACACCATAGCGCGGAATGGCTATTAGGTTGATGCCTACATTGATTGCCAAGGCTATGGCGGCCAAGAGGTTCAGCTGCTTCATCCGTCCCGCGGCGGTGAGCAGCGTGCCGTAGACATAGGTCATAGAAATGGGGATGATGCCGTAGATCAGTATGCCGAACACGGCAGCATATTCCTCGGCATGTTCATGGTAGAAAAGATGCATCAGCTGCCCAGCCAAAGAGGAACAAACCACAGCCGCCGTAACCGAAAAAAGCCACATCAGCGATGTGACCCACCAGGTGGTGGAGGACAACTCTTTAGAATAAGGAGCTGTGCAGCTGCCCGCGCTTGATTGAGAAGCATTCGTGTCGAGGGTCGAGACTTTTTTATTTTGAGGTTTGGTGAGACGGGCGTAGATGGGCAGCAGCGGCACACTCACCAAGTAGGCTATCATCGTCAGCGCGTCGAGCAGGCGGTAGGCACCGGCGTAGATGCCCGACAGATAGGCCCCCTTGCCCTCGGGTGCCAGATTAGAGAGCAGGATGGGGTCGATGCGGTTGTAGCTGGCCATCAGCAGCACCAGCAGGGCAAAGGGCAGGCTCTGCTTCATAATGGCCAAAGTGAATGGCCACGAGAAACGAAGTCTATGCCACCGCACCTTGCGCAGCAACACCACCAAGGCGGTGAAAGCCGTGAGCAGGTAGGCCACCGTTTGGGCGTAGACAAACCACTCTATGCGGAAGGTGGGATGCCCGGGCCACCACAGCAACGCCCCGCAAATGACTATCATCAGCAGGCGGTCGAGGATGCTGATGAGGCTGTCCCACCCAAAGAGCAGCAACCCCTCGAAATTACTTCTCAGATAGAGTATCAGCGAGTTGAGGAATTGGTTGAAGCTGAGGAGAGCCAACAGGTAGAACTGGCGCGAGCTGTAGCCCTGCAACCAACCCACCGTGAAGGTAACCACCAAGTAGAGTCCCAGCAGCATCACCTTGATGCTCAGGATGCCGCTCAGGTGCTTATCTATCAGCTTGGGGTGCTGGGCTATGTTGCGGGTATTGAAATTGGTGATGCCCATATCCAACAGGATGTTGAAGATATAGGCCATATTGAAAATGGCAAAGTAGAACCCATACTCCGCCACATCTACGGCATTCTGCACGCCCACCTCGATGCCCAAAATCCAAAAAGGCTTGATGAGCAGGTTGAGCAGCAGCACCCAAAAAAGTCCCGTTAGTAGCTTCTTCTGCATGATGGGTCTTCAGGGGGTTGATAGGTTATTGTTTTTTCTCATCCTTCGCTTCGCTGCCCATCTGAGGCATGGCTGTGGCCCCCGGCCTCAAGGTCCAATGCTCCTCCATGTCCCAGTTCTCGCGCAGCTCCAGCACTTTCTCAAAATAGACCACCTCCTCGGGCTGACGGCGCTTCCAGTAGTCGCCTGCCGTCCATGTGCCGTTGCTGTCTTGGTCATGCACGGCCCGCAGGGCATATTTACCGCCTTTCAGATGGTCAAAGGTAACCTTCTCGGGGCCACCGATGGGGTGCTGCCTCACCACATCGCCTTTTTCGTTCAGCAGCTGGATGAGCACCGGACGGGGTTCCCATGCCATCTGCAGGCTGTCGATCGTCATCA
>JAEEGH010021033.1_pt1 | contig 13513 bp, 17 predicted proteins | sample 9134181 | NCBI WGS metagenome assembly JAEEGH01 (sample SAMN16246544, study PRJNA631951) | gut metagenome | biome: gut microbiome; feature: rumen; material: DP-attached | host: Bos | place: Iran: Karaj | collected 2018-10
AGGCAAAAGAGATCAATGCCGAGCGTAAGGCAAAGGAAGACGAAGCTGTAGTTGAGGGATAATTATATATGAAAATTGTCATTAAACATGAGATAAGTGGACGTATCCGCTTCTCCATGCCCCAAAGACGTTTTTCTTTCGAAGAAGCAGATAGGTTGCAGTACTATCTGCTTTCTCTTGATGGCGTGGAAAAGGCTACCGTCTATGAGAGAAGTGCGGATGCAGTAGTAGTTTATAAGGGCAGCAGAGAAGAGTTGCTTTCGAAGGTGTGCAACTTTGATGCTGATGCGGAAGAGGTCAAGGCTTTAGTACCGGAGAATACCGGTAGAGAGCTTATGGCTTCTTATAAAGAGAAGCTTATCGGGAAGGTAATCATTCACTATGGCTGCAGGTTGTTTTTACCGTCGCCGCTTCGGAGAATAAAAGCCTGGATCATGGCAATAAAGTTCATATACAGAGGGCTTGTTAGTCTGTTTAAACACAGAAAACTTGAAGTATCTGTTCTCGATGCTACGGCCATAACAGTATCTCTTTTAACAGGGGACTATAAGACAGCTTCGTCAGTCATGTTCCTGCTGGGTGTCGGAGATCTGCTTGAGGAGTGGACACACAAAAAGTCTGTGGATGACCTTGCCAGGAGTATGGCCCTTAAGTCAGATAAAGTCTGGCTAAAGAAAGACGGCGTTGAGGTACAGGTTCCTATTAGCCAGATTGTTCCAGGAGATGAGATTTCTGTGAGAGTGGGAAGTGTTATACCTCTTGATGGAACAGTCGTGTCAGGAGAAGCCATGGTCAATCAGGCAACGCTGACAGGAGAAGGCATACCTGTTGAAAAGAAAGAGGGCGCTTATGTGTATGCAGGAACAGTCATAGAGGAGGGAGATATTGTCCTTAAGGTTGAAAAGGCGTCCGGGGCTACCAGATACGAGAAGATCATCAAGATGATAGAGGAGTCCGAGCAGCTTAAATCCGGCGTGGAATCAAGAGCAGAGCATCTGGCAGACAGACTGGTTCCATATACTCTTGGTGGAACTATCCTTGCATATCTGATAACCAGAAATGTGACAAAGGCTTTGTCAGTATTGATGGTTGATTTTTCTTGCGCGCTAAAGCTCTCAATGCCTGTTACTGTGCTGTCTGCGATGCGTGAGTGTCAGGACAATCATCTCACGGTAAAAGGTGGTAAATTCCTTGAGGCTATTGCAGATGCGGACACCATAGTGTTTGACAAGACCGGAACACTAACAATGGCTACTCCTACAGTTGTGGATGTGGTTGCGTTTTCGGGAAATGATAAAGATGAGATGCTGCGCATAGCAGCGTGTCTTGAAGAGCATTATCCCCACTCCATTGCTAATGCTGTTGTTGCGGAGGCAGCACACAGAGGCCTTGAACATAATGAAATGCACAGTAAGGTGGAGTATGTGGTTGCCCATGGAATTGCTTCTGATATTGATGGACAGAAGGTTGTCATTGGAAGCTGGCACTTTGTAATGGAAGATGAGCAGTGCGTTGTCCCAGATGGTGAGCAGGATAAGTTGGATGGTATTTCCAAGAGATATTCAAGGTTGTTCCTTGCTATTGGTGGTAAGTTGTCAGCAGTAATATGCCTGGAGGATCCACTAAGGCCCGAAGCTCCGGATGTTATCCAAAAGCTTCATGAAGCAGGATTCAAAAACATAGTAATGATGACAGGTGATTCAAAGCATATCGCCAAAAGAGTTGCGAAAAAGGTCGGCGTTGACTCCTATTATGCTGAGGTTCTACCGGAAGAAAAAGCGGGATTTGTTCAGCAGGAGAAGGCGAAGGGTCATACAGTTGTAATGATAGGTGATGGCATAAATGATTCTCCTGCGCTCTCAGAAGCAGACTGCGGAATAGCAATCAGTGAAGGAGCACAGCTTGCCCGTCAGATTGCAGATGTGATGATTTCAGAGGATGACCTGTATAAGCTCATTACTTTAAAAGAGCTTAGTGGTCTCCTTATGAAGAGGATTCACTTCAACTACCGATTTGTTGTTGGATTTAATTTGGGACTTATAGGATTGGGATTGCTTGGAACTATAACACCTGCAACGAGTGCTATGTTACACAACGGTTCTACAATAGCCTTGGGACTGCACAGCATGACGAATCTTAAGAAGAATTAATATGTGCCACGGGGACGGTTCTTTTGGCATGTTGCGAGCAATATGCCAAAAGAACCGTCCCCGTGGCACCTTATTTTGATACAACGTGAAAGTCGAGATTTTCAATGGCGTTTACAAATACATCGTCATCAATTTCTCTGTCAATTTCTATATCTACACGACCTTTTTTGAGGTTGACTTTACATGACGCGCCTTCAATGCTGTTGATGGCGCGTTTTACTCTGTTCCTGCAGTTTTCGCAGTGCATTCCTTCTACGATAAATGTTCTTTTTCCAATAACAGGGTTGTTGAGTTTTTTATCCGGTTCCTTAACTACCGAGCTTCCGCCGCCACAGCATGCTCCTTCTCCTTTGAAATGTTTGATGGAGCCTGAAACGGCAAGTGTGATTATAAGTAGTATGACAACTATCGCAAGTATGTTGGACATTGATTGTTCACGCTTTCTTGATAAATTTTTTCAGATGATAGTATTGATACTAATGTTAGCATATACTAACATAATTTATTGAAAATGTCTACAAAATGTAAGGAGGAGTGTATGAGCTTAAGCGAACTAGGTAAGGACAGTAATGCAATTGTTGAAAAACTCACAGGTGACGAGAGATTTATGAGCAGGATCACATCCATTGGTCTTACACCGGGATGCAGTATCAAGGTTATCAGAAACGATAAGAACAGACCGATGCTCATCTATTCAAGGGACACCCTTATTGCACTTAACAGGAAAGAGTGTATGGGAATTGAGGTTACGGAGGTGGCAGGATGAGCAGCGCAACAATTGTTATGTAAAAAAGGCATTGGCTGTTTGATCAATCAGCCAATGCCTTTTTACATAGGGGTAAAGATTTATGCCTGTGCAAGCTGCCTTCCCAGATCCTCACATTGTGAAATGGCATCATCATCCGGAGCGTTGTTGGCAATTACGCCTTCACCACCAATGATTGATGCACCTGCAGCTAAGAGTCTGTCCTGCCAGTCCCTCATCCACTGGCCATCGCCCCAACCGTAGGAGCCAAAAAGTGCGACCTTCCTTCCGCTGCATTTCATCTCATAGTCAGCCATGAAAGGTTCAACAGTTCCTTCTTCAAGCACTTCTGCTCCCATTGCCGGGCAACCAAAGGCGATTACTGATTCATTTGCTGCATCTGATGGGCTGATGGAATCAAATGTCACAACTTCAGCCTCTCCGCCTGCGGCTGTGATTCCCTTTGCGACTGCATCTGCCATTGCCTGTGTATTTCCACTTCCACTCCAAAATACAACTTTTACTTTACTCATACTTTTCTCATCCTTTCTGAGAGCTTTGTTTTAATATGTATAGGGCTCTTGAAAAAGAAGTTAGCATATGCTAACATTAATTTCAAGGTAAGTAGCTGATAATATTTTTCATGATATTAAATACTGGAAAAAGAAAAGGCTTTTGCGGCCTTTATTTTTTAAATATTAAGTTAGACATAACTAACATATGTGAAAGGGAGACAAATAATGGGGGATCAAATGCTGATAAGGTTATGCTCGCCAACGCTGGCGGGACTTAAGACGGGGAATCTTTTTACAGTGGATATAGATGACCGAGAGAAATTTAATACCGAAGTAAGGGAGTTCAACTGCAGACTTTCGGGAAAAGGAATCCGCATGATTCCGGTTAAGTATTCTAAAAATCATGTGCTTATTTACCTGTACAGACCTGCATTTTTGAAAAGAGATCTTGCAAATGAGGAGGCCTGCAGGATTCTCAAGGAAAAGGGGTATTCATACAGAAATGCTGATCTGTGTGTTGCTGAACTGGCAAGACATTTGGCAAAAGATAAAGCTTTCCCACATGAGATAGGTCTTTTCCTGGGATATCCTGTCGAAGATGTACTTGGGTTTATGAAAAGTTCTGAGGAGGGCGTGAAGTATACAGGCTTCTGGAAAGTATACGGGGACAAGGATTCAGCACTCAGGACATTTGACAAGTATAAGAGGTGCACAGAGATCTACAGCATAGCACACAGGAACGGAACGTCGCTGGAGCAGCTTACTGTGGTGAGTTAAGGGGAAGGATAAGAGGGGATGAGGCTTGATGAAATATTCAGGAATGACATGCGCTACTGTGGTACTGCGCTTAGAAAATGGTCATGTTGTAAATAATAATTCAGTTGGAGAGATGAAAGGTTATGAAAGAGAAAAAGAAAAGTGTTATAGCACAGCTGTATAGGAGAAAACGGCTCTGAGCTGTCCGGTGGTGAACGCCAGAGAATATCCATCGCCAGGGCATTCCTTAAGGATGCACCTATTATTCTCATGGATGAAGCCACAGCATCTCTTGACGTTGACAACGAATCCCTTATCCAGGAAGCTATCAGCGACCTGATAAAGGATAAAACAGTTCTGATAATTGCGCATCGTATGCGTACAGTTGATGGTGCCGACAAGATAGTTGTTCTTAAGAATGGTACTGTTGCAGAGTCGGGAAATCCTTCTGAGCTAAAGGTGAAAGATGGAATCTATAATCACATGATATCAGTTCAGATGCAGTCAGAGAATTGGAAGATGGCATAATCCGTAATTCATTGTTTCTAGTTTTTAATACTTTGAAGTTCAATTTTCGGTGTGATATTGTTATACTGTTCCTAGAAATAAGTAACTATTATTCATTGGAGGCTTAGACATCATGAGCAGTACAGGCGCTGTTAAGACAAGAGAAAATATTAAAGTATTGGATTTGGTATATATTGCAATTGGAGCAGCTCTTATAGCTATATGTTCCTGGATAAGTATCCCGACGGCAGTTCCTTTTACACTTCAGACATTTGCAGTATTCTTTGTGTTATTACTTCTTGGAGGCGAAAGAGGAACACTTGCAACGATTATTTATGTGCTGCTTGGAGCAGTTGGATTGCCCGTTTTTTCAGGCTTTAAAGGAGGCATCGGAATACTTTTCGGAAGTACAGGCGGCTACATTTTAGGATTTCTGTTTATTGGACTCATATACATTCTATTCACCAGATTTTTCAAGAAAAAAATTGCTATTAAAGTAGCTGCGCTCGTTCTTGGACTTGCAGTTTGCTATGCATTCGGAACAGCCTGGTTCATGCATGTCTATATGCAAAACAGCGGAGAAGTGGGACTTCTTACAGTTCTTGGTTGGTGTGTATTCCCATTTATAATCCCTGATCTGTTAAAGATGGCACTTGCTGTAGTAATTGCCAGAAGAATAGAACCTGTCATTAAATAAAACCTGCCACGGGGACGGTTCTTTTGGCAGGTGTTAACGATGAGTAGCAGGAGTTATTCATCCTTGTAGCATTAATGAAGATTATGAATCGTGGATGAGGCTAGCTGGATTATTCTTTCAGCGATGGCCTCTTCGCTTTCTGTAAAGCCTGTCTTTATCCAGTAATCTATAATGCCAGCACTTCCTCCTGCCAGATAAGAAAACAGAATCGTTTTATCATTTTGTGACAAGTTGGTTACGTGAGGGTCAATGAATTTTGAGAATTTCTTGTGTATTAGCGCAGAAATCTTCAGAGTAAAGTTAGATGCTCCGTTTGGTGTGATCACCTCTATTACGGAGTGCCCTTCATTGTTTTCTTTGAGATACTTTAGCAGCTCAATCATGAAGCTTTCTATATCGTTTTCCGTTGATGCCTTGTCAAGCTTTTGCGATAAATTGTCAATGGTTTCTTCCTGCAATTTGTCTACGAGATCTTGTACATCAAGGTAGTGCTTATAGAAAGTTGCACGGTTGATTTCTGCCAGATCGCAGATGGCGGTGACGGTTATTTTGTCATGATCAACTTCTTTAAAAAGCTCATAAAAGGCGGTACGGATCCGCATTTTTGTATATCTGATCCGGCTGTCTTCTTTTTTTGTGTTATTCTTAATTTTTTCTGACATATTCAACACCTTTCCAGAATCTGTTGAATAACTAACAAATGCATGATCATTGATGATTGAAGTGTAGGGGGTGAGTATCTATAATCATCTTATGCAATAGATAATAAACAAATGTTGAATAAATATCAAGTGTGAAATAGAGGTGATTTAATGGAAGACAGACAGTTAAAGATATTTGAGAGCGATAAGCTTTGGAAATCCATTCTGCAGATGGTTGTACCAGCGTTGATTGCAATTCTTGTTATGCTTATCTACAACATGGCAGATATGATATTTGTGGGGCAGACTGGTGAGACAGCACAGGTTGCGGCTGTATCAGTTGTGGGTCCTGTGTTTAACATCATCATGGCAATTGCAATGCTGATATCCGGAGGCGGGACAGTAATAATATCAAAAGACCTTGGTGCAAAAGATATGGAGCATGCCAGGAGGGTATCGTCTGTGTGTATGTGGGCTGCGACTATTTTTGGCGTGATTTCCGGAGCGCTAATAATACTGTTTAACAGGCCGCTCCTTGGATTTCTTGGAGCTACTGCAGATATTAGTGAATATGCTCGTCAGTATATGATCATTCTTGCACTGGGATCGCCGTTTCTGTTGGTGTCAAATATGCTGGCGCAAGTGCTAAGGGCAGAAGGAGCAATCAAGGATGCCCTTATTGGAAACCTGCTTGGAACGGCCCTCAATATTGCACTGGATCCGATATTTATACTGACACTGCATATGGGAGTTGTGGGGGCAGCAATTGCAACTGTCCTTGGGAATATATCTTCAACCATTTACTATTCTATCTACATGAAGAGAAAAGCAGTTGTGCTAAACATGAAGCCATCATATGCACTTGCAAATCCATTATATATCTTTTCAATTATGGCACTTGGACTTCCTAATGCTGTCAGCACACTCTTGTCAGGTCTTTCGGGCTCTTTTTCAAACCAGCTGTTATCAAAATATGGCTCTGATGCCATAGCTGCAAATGCAGCAGCCGGAAGAGTCAATCTGATAATCGTGATGATACTTATGGGAATCTGTATGGGGGCGCAGCCACTTATCGCTTATAACTATGGTGCTGGAAATATCAGGAAATTGTCCGGAGTTATGAAGAGACTTATAATCCTCACGGTATCAGTAGGAGCTGTAACAACAGCACTGGTAATATTACTCAGAAGCGCAGTAATAGGTCTTTTCCTCAAGGACGTAGCGGTTGCAACGGTTGCTGAAAATATCCTTACAATAATTATGATAAGTTCGCCATTCCTGGGATTCTTCTTCCTTGGAACCAATTACCTCCAGGCTACAGGAGATGCAATGAAGGCGACAATTATGTCTGTTTTGCAGAAAGGTCTTTTACTGATACCGGCGCTCTTTATTCTCGAGTATCTGTACGGCTTCATGGGAATAAGAATTGCTTATGTTGTTGCGGATTTTGGTTCAGTTATTATCTCAGGCATCTTCCTTATATACGGGTGGAGAAAAATATCAGGGAAAGCCGGGAAAACTACAGATAATTCTACAACTGATGCTCTTTCCGATAGTCAGACGGTGTCATGCAGTATATCTTCTTAAATACTTTCACAAAATTGCATCGCTGTGTGGCGATGAAATCTAAGGCAGTTCCTCCGGTTTCGGACTTGAACAGCCTTGAAAAATGTGATGTTGACAGGTTTGATGCCCCTTGAAGAGATGCTTTGCGTTGCAAAGGGAAATGGCGTCAGCTCGATGGTGCTGGAAACACACAAGAATTGGATCGATAAGGACCCAATCAAGAGCTTGCAATTGAGCTCAAAGTGGTTCGATAAAATGGAGTAAGACTATTTACTTTCAATTTACCATTCAATAATATCCTCATATTATCAACAGAAACATATGCACTATAGGTGCACAGGAAATAACAAATTGATAATATGGAGGATATTTTTTATGTCTAAGAATGCTAAAAACACAATGATTCTTGTAACAGGGGCAGCAGGTTTCCTTGGCGGAACAATCTGCAGACAGCTGGTAGAAAGAGGAGATAAGGTAAGAGCTTTTGTTCTTCCCAATGACCCGGCAATGAGATTTGTTCCTAAGGAGGCTGAGGTTGTTGAGGGCGATCTTACAAATAAGGAGTCTTTAGAAAAGTTTTTTACTGTTCCTGAGGGAATGGAGAGCATCGTGCTTCATATAGCAAGTATTGTCTCAATAAACCCTGATTATAACCAGAAGATTATGGATGTAAATGTGGGCGGAACCCAGAACATTATCGACCTGTGCCTTTCACATAAAGAGTGCAAGAAGCTTGTATACTGCAGCTCTACAGGGGCGATACCTGAGCTTCCAAAGGGACAGAAGATAAGAGAGGTTGATCATTTTGATGAGGACAAGGTTCTTGGCTGTTATTCGCAGAGTAAGGCGCTTGCAACACAGGCTGTACTTGATGCAGTAGAAAATGAAGGACTTAATGCGTGTGTTGTTCATCCAAGCGGAATAATGGGCCCGGAGGACTTTGCAATCGGAGAGACCACAGGAAATCTTATAAAGATAATAAATGGTGAAATGCCTGCAGGAGTCGATGGCACTTTTAACCTATGTGATGTAAGGGACCTAGCTGCCGGAACAATAGCAGCTATTGATAAGGGAAAAAAGGGACAGTGCTATATTCTTGGCAATGAGCCTGTTTCCTTCAGGGAGTTCTGTAAGCTGGTAAGTGATGAGAGCGGATGCAAGCCGGTAAAGATGTTCCTTCCTATATGGGCAGCAAATCTCATGGGCAAGATGATGGAAAACAAGGCAAAAAGAACCGGAACAAAGCCTATTATGACTACTTTCTCGGTTTATAACCTTGCTCGCAACAATACATTTGATTCATCGAAGGCAAAGAAGGAGCTTGGATATCACACAAGATCCTATCAGGAGACCATACATGATGAAGTTAAATGGCTTAAAGCTGCCGGCAAGATTGCATGATATATGTAAATTGAATTAAAATGGAAAGGAAAGAATACTCATGAATAAAATTGGAATTGGAACTGCTGTTGTAGCTGTTGTAGGTGCGGCTGTATTTGCTATAGTAAAGCTTAGAGAAAGATGTAATGATTAAGATTCTTTTGGTGGAAGATGAAAAAGCAGTACGGCTCCTTACCAAGGTTAAGCTTCGGGATAAGTATGAGATAATTGAGGCTGTAGATGGCAAGGATGCCTTAGATAAACTTGAAGAGACAAAGGTCGATCTTATGATTGTCGATGTTTGCATGCCAAGAATGGATGGTTATGAACTGGTACGGGAGTTGCGCTCTATAGGGGATGCAACTCCCGTTATTATGCTTACTGCCATGGGAGATTTCTCCCACAAAAAGAAAGGTTATGAGCTGGGGATAGATGAGTATTTGACCAAACCCATAGACTATGAGGAGCTTACTTGGCATATTGAGGCGATACTTCGAAGATCCAGGATAAACAGCGAAAAAGAAATTTGTGTTGGAGACTTTGTTATATCAGAAAATGGTATGTATGCAAGGCTGAATGATAAAGATCTGGATCTGACGGATACTGAGTTTAAGCTCCTTTATAAGCTTTTGTCATATCCGGGTGTTACCTTTACAAAACAGCAGATAATGGATGAAATCTGGGGATATGAGACTGAGACTGATTACAATACTATAAAGGTTTACATTAATCGAATCAGGAATAAACTGGAAGGCTGTACGGCCTTTGAGATTATTTCTCAACGGGGAGTAGGCTACAAGGCAGTAATAAACCAATAATTTGTAAATCAGAAATTATTGACCTAAGGGTGAATAGCATGAAAAAATACAAAACAGATGCGAAAAAGTTCAAGATAAAAGGCTTGAATTGGGTATATTATATAGGCATGATGGTTACTATAGGCGGTGTGATGGCCTATGGACTTATTGGAGCTGCGGTTTTTGATTTCGATGACAGAAGCTCTCTCACGATGCTTGCAATGATCCCATTGATGGGCCTTGTTTGTTATTTTTCATTAAGTCCTGTTGTGAAATCCATATCCCGGAGAATGGAGAGACTTGCCCAGGGAATGAATGAGGTTTCCGAAGGCAACCTTTCATATCAGATAGAGCTTAAAGATGCAGGAGAGTATAAGGTTTTATATGAACAGTTTAATGCTATGACTGCTGAGCTAAAGAAAACAAGGCAGGAGATGGAGGATTTTACAAACGAGTTTGCCCATGAATTTAAAACTCCAATCACAGCGATAAATGGGTTTGCAGAGGTCCTTTTGCAATCTGCGGATGGGCTCGAAAAAGAGGAACGGGATGAATACCTTAAGATGATAGAGGATGAGTCACGAAGACTGCTGAATCTGTCGCAGAACACCCTGCTCTTGTCCAAGGTTGAAGCAATGCAGATAGTGGCAGATAAAAAGAGTATTGATTTGGCCGAGCAGCTAAGGCGTTGCATAATCCTTTTGGAAAAGCCAATTGAAGATAAAGAAATTGAGATAGTTATGGACGAGGATTTAAAGCTCTTTTACAATGGCAATGAAGAAATCCTTGAGCATGTCTGGATTAATCTGCTTAACAATGCAGTAAAGTTTACCCCTCAGGGCGGTAGAATTGAAATAAAAGGTAGAAAAGAGAATGACAATGTTATCGTGAGCATAACGGATAGTGGCATTGGAATGGATGAGGAAACATGCCGTCATATCTTTGACAAATACTATCAGAATGACACTGTCAGCCTTAACAAGGGAAGTGGCATAGGACTTGCAATAGTTAGACGTATCGTCACGTTATGTGGTGGAGAAATTACTGTTTCCAGCTGGCCGGGAAGCGGAAGTACATTTACGGTATCGCTATAGTTTCGGTGCGAAAAAACGCACAGTGGGAACGAATAACAGAGACATTTTATTCGACTGACGTTTAACTAATAATATGCTTGTGAGTCGCATAAACGCTGGGGATTAGCCGGTGAAAGAGTTGTGTTCATTATATGGTTTAGAAGCTGTGGCTAAAAATTTACCAGTAGCGTAAACAATTTGTTGTCATGGCTAGAATTTTTAGGATCTGAAGCGCGTAAATTGGTCTTTTTGTGATTTAACTATAAATATTTGGCTAGAATATTGCGCACAATCAATTGACTTCATAAATGAAGAAAATATAGTTCTAATGAATTATAACAAGCAACCGAAATATAGAGTGATTAAGGGATTATCCGGATATCAATGGACTGAAAGACCATGATATCCGGATTTTTTGCCTTTGTAACCAGTGAAGTTCAGTGTACAGCAGTTTTATATGGATTATCCACTCTTTTATCTTCGTGAAATTCCTTGAGATAGTTGTATAAATGTCGGGTAGTCTTATTCATTAAGGGGATGTTTCTATATTTCTGTCCTTTCCCCAAAACTGTCACATATGGCACTTCTGCGTCAAGATGGAGTGATGACACTTTTAAGCTTATCAGTTCGCTTACACGCAGGGCTGCATCATATCCTATTATTAGGATCATTCGATTTCTTCGTCCAATCCTGGCATATTCTGATGGAGCCGATAATAATTCTTTTAGCTGAGCTTTTTCAAAGTATTCAATTTCATGCTCCGTCACAGAAAGTCCTTTTATTGCTTTGGAGTTAACATAGATGGCTGTTATATCCACTGATTCATCTGCCGCATAAGATAGAAGTGCGCGTATTGCAGTGATTCTTAAATTGCAGGTCTTAGGACTAAGCTTCTGAATGTCCTTCATATATACAAGATAATCTTTAAGATTATTCTTATTAAAGTCCTTATAACAAATGTCTTTGCGTTTTATTGATTTTTCAGCTTCAAGATAGTCTATGTAAGAGTTCAGCGATCTCCTGTATGTCTCAATTGTATTGTTGCTTTTCTGACGTATTGTAGGTAATTCTTTACTTAAAAAATCTGATGCGTTATTCCAGAAAAACGCACTATCAGCATCTGCTGTTCTATTCTTGATCATTATCAGTCACCTCTGGTAATAAGTCTTCAAAAAAGGATGATTTTTCAATGATTTCTCGGTATATCTCAGGAACCCGATGAAAATAGTAAAGAGTGCTTTCAATGTCCTGATGTCCCATATAACGCATGAGATATGGAAGCATGGCATTTACATCTTTTCCTTCTTTTAGCCATCGGTTCATATTTGCGTAGGCGAAATGATGTCGGAAATCATACGCTCTAATACTTACTCCATTTCCCCGTTTCTCTGGGAATGCTGTGTACCATATCTTGAGAAAAGTTTTTTCTACAGATCCGGAACTATATGGGGAATCTCCTCTTGATGGAAAGAAGTACACTCGGTCTGGGAGCAATCTATTAATCGATTCGTTATAAGAATCAAGATAATGAGATAATTCATCAGAAATAAAAATGCGTCTGCTTTTAGGACCTTTAGACTGCAGAATGTCGATATAGTTACGATTCAATACCACATTTTCACACTTAAGTGTACGCGCTTCTTTGCAACGAAGACCACAACAGTACATTAATCTGTACATTGCCGGAAAAACTATATTTCTTTTTGGTGCATGACAATCATATGGCATACTGTCACAAGCCATGAAAAATCTAGATATTTCTGCTTCGGTAAACAGATATGGCTGAACAGGTGTCGGTAATGGAATCTTTTTATAGGGGATGATATATGCATCCGTATATCCAATACTGATGAGATACCTTGAAAACTCCCGAAGAAATGCTGCTAGATTATACAAAGTGCCCGGGGTATGTGAATGTTCGTTCAAAAATGAGTTTATGGATGTCTTGCTTGGGACATTTTCATCAGGATAGTTGACAGAAATATACTCGGCATATTTCATAAGATGGTATTCTGCTGATACATAAACATAACCATTATGTCTTTTATAGTTTACAAAATCGTCTATTAGCTCAGTTAATGATTTATTCATGGCTTACACCTCCTGGAAGGGGGAGTGTGCAGGATGCCATGATCTTGTCATCTGTGGAAAGGTAAACAGAAACTACATTTGGATCATGATGCCCTAAAACTGCTGAGATATTGCCCATAGTTACTTCGGATCTTAGCATCATAGAAGCTGCGTTATGTCTGGTTGTCCTACTTCCAGTACTTCTTGCAGCATCAGATATGCCAGCCAGCTTTTCCATCTTCTGGAGCACTACTCGGATAGAGGAACCCTCACCCTCAAGACGGGAAAATGGTGCAAGTGCCCTGACAAAAAGATATTTAGATTTGCAATCAGGCCGTTCGTTTAGTACATAGTCCGCTATAGCATTTCCATACGATTTGCGGAGTGGTAGGCTTATTACATGCCCAGTCTTCTGTTGTTTTATATAGATTATCTCTTTGCTCCAATCGATATCTGACAGCTTTATATTGCATGCATCCACTGCTCTTAGCCCTGTTTCTAAAAGAAGCAGACATATAGCCATATCACGCTTCGTCATACAGTTATCATTCAATACTTTATTGATAGAATCTTTGTCAGGTTCGCTGTATATTTCAATGATTTTTTGTTCTCTGGG
>JAEEGH010021034.1_pt1 | contig 13513 bp, 12 predicted proteins | sample 9134181 | NCBI WGS metagenome assembly JAEEGH01 (sample SAMN16246544, study PRJNA631951) | gut metagenome | biome: gut microbiome; feature: rumen; material: DP-attached | host: Bos | place: Iran: Karaj | collected 2018-10
CGCAAGGCTCATCGGAAAGCTTTCCGACATGGTCAGGGAGAGCGAGGAGCAGCTTCGCATCCTCAGTTCCCAGGTCACGCGCGCCGATTTCCTCTATGCCTTCGCTTCCTGGGCCAGGATAAACGACTGCTGCAGGACCATCGCAGGCGATGCCCTGACGCCCGGCGGCTATTCGTGCAACCTCATAAAGGCGCGCCATCCTCTGCTTGGAGCCGCCTGCGTTCCCATAGACCTCGCCGTTCCCTCCGGAATCAAGGCCGTGGTCCTGACCGGACCGAACGCCGGAGGAAAGACCGTCACCATGAAGACGGTGGGACTGTTCTCGCTTCTCAACCAGATCTGCGGCTACATCCCCGCGGCAGACGGAAGCTCGCTCGCGCTGTTCGACAGGGTGTTCACTGACATAGGAGACGAGCAGAGCATAGCCGAGCATCTTTCCACCTTCAGCGGCCACATGAAGAGCATAGGCTTCATACTGCGCACCATGACCAAGGATTCTCTTGTGATACTGGATGAGCTTGGAAGCGGTACGGATCCTCAGGAGGGAGCTGCTCTTGCACGCTCAATTCTTGAGTTCTGCACTAAAAAAGGCAGCCTTACCCTTACAACAAGCCATCATGGAGTTTTGAAGCAGTATGCCTACGGCTCTGATATAGTCCTGAACGCCTCCATGGAATTCGACGAGAAGACCCTTGAGCCGACGTTCCGCGTCATAGAGGGTCTTCCCGGTGAGAGCCATGCCATTGACACGGCCCGCCGCATGAGACTGCCCAAGAGCGTGACCCTGTCAGCTCAGAAATACATGGGCCAGGAGGCCATGAAAATATCCTCCATCATCCGCAACCTCGAGACCCTAAGGCGTGAGGCCGACGAGAGAAAGGCAGAGCTAGAGAGAAGGCTGCGCGGTGTTGAGAACGAGGAGAATCACATAGCCAAGGAGAAGCGCAGGCTCCAGGCCTACGAGAACAGGCTCAAGCACCAGAAGCTCAACGAGTTCGATGACTTCATGCGCACATCCCGCCGGGATATGGAGAACATGGTAGCTGAGCTCAGAAGCGGTGAGATAACACGTGAGAAGACCTTGAAGATGAAGGCTATGTTAACAGATCTTCAGGAGAAGGAGGAGGCCTTCAAGGCCGCCCTTGATGCTGAGGCTGAGGAGCTGGATGCAAAGCAGCTTGAGGAGGATAACTCATCTGCTGACAGCGTTGAGCTCAAGGTCGGAATGGATGTGCTTTGCGGCCCGTCAAAGAGGGAGGGCACAGTAGTGCGCAACCTCGGAAAGGGTAAATGGCAGGTTGCAATCGGTCCTATGAAGTTCACCTTCAAGGAAACTGAGCTGACTGTTCCCAGACGCAGCCAGTCCGTGCGCTCCTATTCCTTTGACTCAGGCTCCAGGGCACCGGCTCCGAAGATGAGCCTTGATCTCAGGGGTTACAGGCTTTTGGAGGCACTGGATGCCATTGACTCACAGATTGAGGCCTGCTGCGTCCATGGAATAAAGAGTTTCTCCATCATCCACGGTTACGGAGACGGAATCCTGTCCACCGGAATCCACAAGCATCTGGGGCAGAACTCACTTGTTGAGAGCTATAGGTTCGCACTTCCTGATGACGGAGGGCAGGGCAAGACCTATGTCACGCTGAAATAGGAGAGGCCATGGAAAAGGAATCAGGTGTTGTTGCACTGAGAAATCTCAAGACGGATAAGGTTTATCTCTTTTTCTCAAATGATATTAAGAAGGACTGCGTGGACATGCGCTTCAAGCTGGACCTGGGCATGCACCCCTGCGCGTCTCTTCAGAAGGATTATACCCAGACAGGTCTTGAGGTCTTCAGGTTCGACACCATTGAGCGCACCGATGATGAGGGCAGGCTTTCTGCTCTCTCAGAGGGTCTTGATCTTTATAAGTGATCAGATTCTTCCGGTCTTTCTGTCGTGCTGGATCAGGGTTCTGATGGACTCAACTGCAAGGTGGCAGATCTGTGTGGTGTCATGGAGTTTGGGGTTGTCCATTCCAAGGGCCTCACGCTCCTGGTTTCCAACCACGAAGAACACAGAGCCGCAGCGGGCACGGAGGAAGCTTGCCACGGTGAAAAGGGTGGCGCTCTCCATCTCCGAAGCAAGGACGCCAAGGCGCTTCCAGGCCTCCCACTTGTTCTGAAGCTCATAGCTTACCGGCATGATCTCAGGGTTGTGCTGGCCGTAGAAGGAGTCCTTGCACTGCACAATGCCCAGATGATGTCTTACTCCCATCTTCTCTGAGGCCTCTTTGATTGCCGTCACCACCTCATAGTCAGCTACTGCCGGAAACTCTATCGGGGCATACTCACGGCTGGTTCCGTCCATCCTGACGGCACCTGTGGCTATGACGGCATCGCCGCCCATGACAGGAAGGGCTATGCCTCCGCAGGTTCCCATCCTGATGAAGGTGTCAGCTCCGCATTTGTAGAGCTCCTCCATGGCAATGGAGGCGGAAGGTCCGCCGATGCCAGTTGAGGTGACGCTGACAGGAGTCCCGTCAATATGGCCTGTATATGTCACATATTCCCTGGAGTCTGCAACCTGTTCGGCATCGTCCAGAAAGCCTGCGATCACAGGGACGCGCTTGGGGTCTCCGGGCAGGATGACGTATTTGCCGACATCGCCTTTCTTTATCCTGAGGTGGTACTGAATACCGGTTCCGTTCATGTAATCTGACATATTAGGCCTCCATATCTATTATTTGAGCAGCTTCTCCAATTTGTCTAGGTCCTCATTTGTCGTGGACCAGCTGGTGGCGAATCTCACTGCGGTGTGATCCTCGTCAACAATCTCCCAGCGCTCGAATCCGACATCCTTCTTGAGCCTCTCGATCGTGTCGTTGTCCAGGATGACGAACTGCTGGTTTGTGGGGGACTCCAGGAAGAAGGGGATGCCTGCATTCCTCATGATTGTCTTGATTCTCTCAGCCATGTCTATGGCATGTTTTGCGATCCTGAAGTAAAGGCCGTCGGTGAAGAGGGTGTCGAACTGGACTCCGAGAAGGCGGCCCTTGGCAAGGAGGGCTCCGTTCTGTTTCTTCATCGTCAGAAAGTGCTTAGGCCTGTTGTTGTGGGTGAAGACCACGGCCTCTCCGCAGAGGGCTCCGACCTTTGTGCCTCCGATGTAGAAGACATCACAGAGGCGGGCGATGTCTGGCAATGTGACATCTGTCTGATAGCTCATGAGGCCGTAGCCGAGCCTGGCTCCGTCCAAAAACAGGTTCAGGCCGAACTCGTGACAGGTCTCTGATATCTGACTCAGCTCGGAGAGGGAGTAGAGTGTGCCGTACTCCGTGGGGTGTGAGATGTAGACCATGCCCGGGAAGACCATGTGGTCCTTTGCATCCTGCTTCTCGAAGATCTCGACAAAGCTTCTGATGTCCTTGGCCTGGAGTTTTCCCATCACCTGGGGAAGCTCAAACACCTTGTGCCCGGTATACTCAATGGCACCTGCCTCATGGCAGCTGATGTGTCCGGTCTTGGCTGCAATGACGCCCTGATAGCGCTGAAGCATTGCTGCAATGATGACCTGGTTTGTCTGAGTACCTCCGCAAATGAACTCAACCTGAGCATCTGGGGCATTGCAAGCTGCTTTTATCTTTTCTTCCGCTGAGGCGCAGAACTTATCGGCGCCATAGCCTGAGACCTGCTCCAGGTTGGTCCTCTCAAAGGCCTTGAGGATCTCCGGTGTGCATCCTGTGGTGTAATCTGATTCAAATGTCAGCATCTTTCTCTCCCTGCGAATAGCAGGAAAATGATTGCATTACGCTAATCCTTTGTCAATAAAAAAAGAGCGTCCCATAAATGCCCACTTGGAACGCTCAACTTCACATTGAAAAAAATTAAGAGAGTTATGAAGTGATTACAGTGTACAGGTCCGTCAAATTTATGTCAATAATTTTTTTAAAAAATCTCAAAAAATAGAATGAAAAAATTTTTATGTGATGTGGCTGGCCTTTTTATAAATAGATTTCATTTTACAAGAATAAGTGTTGTTTAAAGTTTCCCATTAAATTAGTATTAAAAAAGATTATTCCAAGGATGGTTCAGAATGGAGATTCAGATTCAGGATTTGGTCCAGTCGATCAAACGTGACGGCATTGAGGAGGCCCGCAAGGAGGCCGATGCCATTGTTGCCGCAGCAAAGGTCCAGGCGGAGGAGATCATAGCCGCATCAAAGACCGAGGCCGAGAAGAACATAGAGAATGCGAACCGCGAGATAGAGAGCTCAAAGGCACTGATCAAGCAGGCCGAGCGTGATGCTGTTCTTTCAGTCAAGAAGGAGCTTGCACTTGTGATCCAGCGCATTCTTGCTGAGAAGGTGGCAAAGGAGCTAACTGAGGAAAGCCTCGCGAAGCTCGTTGTTGCAGCCATCAACGGAGATGACCCGGCAAAGTATTCTGTCGAGATCGGCAGCGCTAAGGCCGCTCTGAAGAGTGCCCTAGCCAGGGAGATAGAGAAGGGCCTTGAGATCCATCCTGTGAAGGGTGCTGGAATGAGGCTCTGCTGCAAGGACGGCTCGGGCTTCTATGATTTCTCGGACGACGAGATCGCAGCTCTTCTCAGGCCGTTTCTTGGCGAGATGAAGATCTGAGGAGGTCAGATGCCTTCCAGGTATTATTTTCTAGCAAGTATCCCCATGCTCAGGTTCCAGGACCATGCTCCCATCACTTGGGAGAGGTTCCTGTCCGAGGCGAGGGGAAACATCTCCGAGGCTGACTACAAGCTGCTCTGCGCGCTTGATGGCGGCTCTGACTGCGGCAATGCTTTCCTCAAGTCATGGAACAGCATGAACGCAAGTCTGGACACTGCCATCAATGACCAGAGGAAAGCCTTGCTGGGCCGGGATGACACATCCGGCATCATGTTCAGGGACCTGGACATGGAGCAGGCGTGCAGTGCGGCCATGTCGGCTAAGAATCCCCTTGAGGCGGAGCTTTTCCTGATGAGGTTCAGGTATGACTGGCTTGAGGGGGAGAAGGGCTTTGATCCCTTCTCGGAGAAGGCGCTTCTGTGCTACGCGCTTCAGCTGAGGATCCTGCTGAGAAAGGATCTGTTCACTGTTGAGTCGGGAAACCGTGAGTACAGCGCGGTGTTCGACAAACTGCAGAAAGAAATTATTACGGATTAACGGAGTGAATATGGCAAAGACAATTGGACATGTGGCCGGCGTGAACGGAAACCTTGTCACTGTTAGCTTTGAGGGTGCCATCTCCAAGAACGAGGTCGCGTTCGTGCATACGGGCGACACCAGGCTCAAGGGAGAGGTCATCAGGGTCAACGGAAGCAAGGCCAGCATGCAGGTCTATGAGATGACTAACGGAATCCAGGTCGGCGATGAGGTGGAGTTCACTGGCGAGCTCATGAGCGTTGAGCTCGGGCCGGGACTTCTGACCCAGATCTACGACGGACTCCAGAACCCGCTCCCGTCACTTGCGGAGAACTGCGGATTCTTCCTTCAGAGGGGTGTCTACCTTGACCCGATCCCCAACAAGGACTGGGAATTCACTCCGGTTGCAAAGGTCGGTGACACACTCAGGCCTGGCGACACGTTCGGAACAGTTCCTGAGGGAATCTTCACCCACAGGATCATGCTTCCGTTCGGTTTCGAGGATGTTGACTGGAAGATCACCGCTATTGCGGAGAAGGGAACATACAACGTCAGGGACAACGTGGCCACGGTCGTCAGCCCCAAGGGTGAGGAGAAAAAGCTCACCATGGTCTTCAGCTGGCCCGTCAAGAAGGCTGTCAGCTGCTATGACGAGCGCCTCAGACCTGATGAGACACTGATCATGAAGATCAGGATAATCGATACCTTCCTTCCTGTCGCAAAGGGCGGAACATTCTGTGTCCCGGGTCCTTTCGGTGCAGGTAAGACAGTCCTCCAGCACATGGAGAGCCGTAACGCGGACGTTGATATCGTAATCATCGCAGCCTGCGGAGAGCGTGCAGGTGAGGTCGTCGAGGTCCTGAAGGAGTTCCCTGAGCTGCTTGACCCCAAGACTGGCCGCTCGCTGATGGAGAGGACCATCATAATCTGCAACACGTCCTCAATGCCCGTCGCGGCAAGAGAGGCATCGGTCTATACCGCCATCACGATGGCTGAGTATTACAGGCAGATGGGACTTAACGTCCTGCTTCTGGCTGACTCAACAAGCCGTTGGGCTCAGGCCATGAGAGAGATGAGCGGAAGACTTGAGGAGATTCCGGGTGAGGAGGCTTTCCCGGCATACCTCGAGTCCGTCATCGCCGCATTCTACGAGCGTGCCGGTAAGGTCCGCCTCCATGACGGAAGCATCGGTTCGGTCACCATCGGCGGTACGGTCAGCCCTGCCGGCGGTAACTTCGAGGAGCCTGTCACACAGGCCACCCTGAAGGTCGTGGGAGCATTCCACGGTCTCTCAAGGGAGAGGTCCGATGCCCGTAAGTATCCTGCGATCCATCCGCTGGAGTCATGGTCCAAGTACAAGGGAATCATCGACCAGAAGCTTGTGGACAACGCGCGTGAGGTCCTGTTCCGCTCCAATGAGATCAACCAGATGATGAAGGTCGTCGGAGAGGAGGGAACATCCATCGAGGATTACATCGAATACCAGAAAGGAGAGCTCCTGGATGCGGTCTACCTGCAGCAGAACTCGTTCGACCTGGTCGATGCCGCTGTTCCTGTAGACAGGCAGAAGAAGGAGTTTGACCTACTTTATAAGGTATTGATGGCCAAATTCGGAATAGATAGCAAGAAGGATGTCAGAGCTTTCTTCAACCAGCTGAGGCAGAAGTTCCTCGACTGGAACAGCGTCCTGACAACCGATGAGCGCTATGAGAAATATGAGAATGAGATCAATGATCTCTACCTTTCCAAGGTGAAGGAGGGCTGAGATGAACAAGGTCTACACAAAGATTGAGTCCATTGTCGGAAACGTCATCACCGTCCGTGCCACAGGCGTCAAGTACAACGACCTCGCGATGGTCGGAAACAGCTATGCCAACGTCATCAAGCTTGACGGCGATCTTGTCAGCCTGCAGGTATTCGCAGGTGCCCAGGGCGTCAGGACCAACGATCCTGTCAGGTTCCTGGGTGTTCCGATGCGTGTCAGCTACTCCGAGAACCTGATGGGCAGGGTCTTCGACGGATCCGGCAAGCCCAGGGACAACGGTCCTGAGTTGGACGAGAACATGGTCGAGATCGGCGGACCGTCGGTCAACCCGGCTAAGAGAATCGTCCCCAAGAACCTGATCCGCACCGGTATCCCGATGATCGACGTGTTCAACACACTGGTCGAGAGCCAGAAGCTTCCGATCTTCTCCGTCTCGGGAGAGCCGTACAACGAGCTTTTGGCACGTATAGCCATGCAGGCTGAGGTCGACCTGATCATCCTCGGCGGCATGGGCCTCAAATATGATGACTACCTGTTCTTCAGGGACACCCTGGAGCAGAGCGGCGCAATGTCCAGGACGATCATGTTCATCCACACCGCAAGCGACCCGACTGTCGAGTGCACCATGATCCCTGACATGTCCCTTGCCGTAGGCGAGCGCTTTGCCCTTGAGGGAAAGAAGGTCCTGGTTCTCCTGACAGACATGACGAACTTCGCCGATGCCCTGAAGGAGACTGCAATCACGATGGAGCAGGTCCCTTCCAACAGAGGATACCCCGGAGACCTTTACAGCTCACTGGCAAGCCGCTATGAGAAGGCGGTTGACTTCGAGGGCGCAGGCTCACTGACGATCCTTGCGGTCACGACAATGCCAGGTGACGATGTCACCCATCCGGTACCGGACAACACAGGTTACATCACAGAGGGCCAGTATTACCTGAAGAACGGCCACATCGAGCCGTTCGGAAGCCTGAGCCGTCTGAAGCAGAACGTCAACAAGGACACCCGTAACGACCACAGGGCCCTGATGGACGGTCTGATCAAGCTTTATGCCTCATATAAGGAGTCCCTTGAGAAGAAATCCATGGGATTCATGATGACGGAGTGGGATGAGAAGCTGCTCAAGTACGGACAGCTCTTCGAGTCCCGCCTGATGGATCTCAGCGTGAACATTCCTCTTGAGGAGGCGCTGGACCTCGGCTGGGAGATCCTTGCCGAGTGCTTCGAGCCTAATGAGACAGGTCTGAGAAGTGAGCTTATCGCCCAGAGATGGCCGAAGAAGTTGGAGGCATAAGTGGCTGTTAAGCTGACAAAGAATGAACAGAAGAAGCAGAAAGACGCGCTGAAGCAGTTTCAGCGGTACCTGCCCACGCTTTTGCTCAAGAAGCAGCAGCTCCAGATGGTCATTCGTCAGATAGAGACAAAGCTTGCCGGCTACAAGGCCGAGCAGGAGGCGCTGGTCAGCGGAGTCCAGGACTGGATCTCCGTATTCGGCGAGAACAGTGCATTTCCGGAGGAGTGCCAGCTGGACAAGCTGGTGAAGACCGACAAGGTCATCCGCTCGGAAGGCAACATCGCCGGAGTGACCATCCCGGTCTTCGAGGATCTGACATTCAGGGATGTCCGATACAGGGTGGAGGATTATCCGCTCTGGGTCGACAGGGCAGTGGTGCTTTTGAAGGAATCCGCCAGGATAACCGCCCTGATGAGGACACTGGAGATACAGATTGAGCTTCTGGGCAAAGAGCTCAGGACCACAAGCCAGCGTGTGAATCTGTTTGAGAAGGTTAAGATACCTGAGACAAAGGAGAACATCCGCCGTATCGGTATCTATATAGGAGACCAGCAGACCGCAGCGGTCGTGCGTGGAAAGATCGCCAAGAGGAAGCTCGCGGCAAAGGGAGGTGAGTGATGATTCAGAAGATGAAGAAGATCGTCATTGTCTCCCCATGCCAGAGAAAGGCCGCCCTTCTGGACGGAGTCAGGGACCTGGGTCTTGTCCACATCTCAGAGATGGCTGCTCCGGACACCGCCCTGTCTGCGCAGCTGAATGAGCTGAGCCGCATCAGAGGCGTCCTTCAGGAGACACAGAAGGCCTCAGAGAAGAAGAGCAAGGGCAAATCCGATGCTGCGGTCAAGGCCGAGATCATCGGAGGCGATGCCTTCTATGAGCTTCACAAAGGCATTGTCTCCATGCTTGAGGAGAGATCATCCCTGTCTGACAGGCTGACAAAGCTGAGGGTCTCACTGAACACGGTTGCCAAGTGGGGCGACTTTGATCCGTCTGAGATCAATGAGCTTAAGGGCGCGGGCTTCGAGCTGGGCTTCTATCTCATAGAGCCCAAGCAGCTCAAGTCCCTTCCCGAGGATGCCAGGTACATCAGGCTCAGGGACATCGACAAGAAATGCGCCATTGCGGTTCTTGGAGAGCCTCTCGGACCGGAGTACGCCTCAAGCCGCTTCAACCTGCCTGAGAGGGGCTTCAGCCAGATCCAGGCGGAGATTGACGCATCCGAGAAGCGCATTAAGGACATCGATGCCTCCGTTGCCTCTAGCGTGAGATATATCCCCAGCTACGACAAGGAGATACTCAAGGTCACCGACAGCATCGTGTACAACAGCGTCAAGGAGGGTGCCTCCGAGGAGGAGGGCCTGACACTGATCCAGGGCTTCATCCCTGAGGAGGACCTTGATGCGTTCAAGAACGCCGCCAAGGAAGGCTGCTGGGCATATGCCGTGGATGATCCTGCCGAGGATGACCCTGTTCCGACCAAGGTCAAGTACAACAAGGTCACAGGCATGATGAAGCCCATGTTCGACATGCTCGGAACCGTTCCGGGATACAGGGAGTACGACATCAGCATGTGGTTCCTCCTATTCCTGTCGCTGTTCTTCGCCATGATCATCGGAGATGCTGCCTACGGCTTCATCTTCCTTGCCCTGGGCGTGCTGCTGAACATCAAGATGAAGAAGATGACCAACGCCAACATGCTTCTGTATGTGATGAGCGTGGCCACCATCATCTGGGGCGCTCTGACGGGCACTTGGTTCGGTGCTGAGGGCGCCATGAAGGTTCCTTTCCTCAAGGCGCTTGTCATCCCGTCCATAGCCAACTACCCGCAGTACTTCAACGTTGACGCCAACGCCGCGCAGAACTCGGTGATGAAGTTCTGCTTCAGCGTGGGTACCATCCAGCTGTCGCTGGGATGCCTGATGAACGTGGTGCGCAAGTGGAAGGAGAGGAGCCTTGCCTTTGTGGCGGACTTCGCCTGGCTTGCCATTATCATTGCCATCTACCAGTTGGCCCTTATGCTGGTCATAGGTGAGAGCGTCAACATAAAGATGATCTTCGGGATAGTGGGCATCGGCTTTGTCCTTGTGCTGCTGTTCGGCGGTCAGGAGGCCGGAAAGAGCTTCGGTGCGGGAGTCAAGGCGGGTCTCGCGGGGGCATTCACGACCTTCCTGGACACCATAAGCGCGTTCGGAAATGTCATGAGCTATATAAGGCTCTTCGCCGTTGGCATGGCCAGCCTTGCCATAGCGCAGAGCTTCAACGGAATGGCATCGCCGATGCTCAAGGGTCTTGCGTTCCCTGCGGGAATGCTGATCCTTCTGATCGGCCATGGACTGAATATAATAATGGGATTGCTGAGTGTCGTTGTGCACGGTGTGCGATTGAACCTTCTGGAGTTCTCGGGCCAGCTCGGTATGGAGTGGGCGGGAATCCCATACGAACCTTTTAAGAAGAATGCTTGAAATTAGCATGTTGCTATAGGAGATTGATATGAATATCGGATTTATCGGATTGGTTTTGGCTCTTTGTCTCTCAGCCATGGGCTCGGGTTTCGGAATCGGCGCCGCTGCTGTCTCAGCTGTAGGCGGCTGGAAGAAGTGTTATGCAAACGGAAAGCCGGCTCCGTTCATGATGGTCGCCTTCACCGGTGCCCCTCTGACACAGACAATCTACGGCTTCCTCCTGATGAACTTCATCAACAGCGCCCTGAAGGGTGGCGTTGACCAGCTTCTGGCCCTGTTCATCGGTGCTTTCGGCGGACTGGTCATCGGTCTTTCCGCTTTCTTCCAGGGCAAGTGTGCAGCATCTGCCTGTGATGCTCTGGGCGAGACAGGAAAGGGAACCTCCAACTACCTCATCGTCATCGGTATCATCGAGACAGTCGCTCTGTTCACACTGGTCTTCTGCCTGCTGCTCCTGAACTCAGTTGCCTGAAGACAGACTCTCACATGAGAAGATCCTCATAATCGGAAGGTCTGGCCGCTCATCAGTGGCCAGGCTTCTGTCTGCGGCCCTTGAGGGGACCGGGGCATCGGTGGAGGAGATCTCATCCTCAGGACGAATCCAGAGGCTCCTGTACAGGTTCTTCATGAGGCCTACCGTGTACATCATCACATCGGCCTCTGACAGCGGACCGGAGCGTTTCGTGGTGCCCAAGGGACGCGCTTTCTACACAAGCGACATCCACTTCCTGGGTGATGCGGATGCCATGCTTGTGGCAAGCGGTAAAAACCTTGAGCAGAGGGCGGTGGCTCTTTCCTCAAGGGTGCTGCGTGATCTTGGCCTGCCTGAAGAGAAAATTGCGTCCGTTTTTGAACGTGTACGTCGGCAGTTCTTTTTCAAGGAAAGATTTACAGTCGGAGAAAGGACTGTGATCAATGCCTGTGACATGGATGATCCGGCCTCTGAGGAGAAGCTTTTCCAGACCATAGGTGAGACAGGTGATGTCACCGCGGTGCTATTCTCCGATTATGTCTCAGAGCACAGGATACGCTGCTATGCAAGGCTCTTCACGGATCAGAACTGTCCCCGTGTCATTGTGTCCGGACCTGATTCGGAGAGGATAGTTAAGTTCCTCTCAAGGAACGTCCTGGGGTCAAAGGTCATGCTTTTCGCAGGGGCCGAGCACGAGCTATTGGAGCAGTGTTACGGGACTGTGGTGTGTCTGGGATCCTCAGAGGGAAGGGGCAGGTCTTTCCTGTCCTACTGCAGCAGTTTTTCGGAAAACATTTCGGAAAACATGTAGTGTTTACAGTTGATTCCTTGGAGTCAATCATTTATATTTTAGATGTCCGTTCGGACACACTTATTCAGGAGGAAAAACATGAAGAAACTTTTCTTGGTTCTCATGGTCCTTGCTGTTGCTTTCACAGCATTCGCACAGGGCTCATCAGAGGCTGCAGCAAAGACAGATGCAGTTGCAATCGCAATGGTCACAGACTATGGTGACATCACAGACCAGTCATTCAACCAGACAACCTATGAGGCCTGCAAGGATTATGCAACAGCCCAGGGTCTGAAGTTCCAGTATTTCAAGCCGACAGGCGACAGCACAGCTGAGCGTGTCAAGAGCATCACACAGGCAATCGAGTCCGGCTACAACGTAATCGTCATGCCTGGTTTCGCATTCGGTGAGGCCATCCAGGAAGTCGCTCCGCAGTACAAGGACACAAAGTTCATCGCCCTTGATGTCTCTGAGTTCGACCTTGGCGGAACAGTTCCGGCAAACGTCTACGCAGCAGTCTATCAGGAGGAGCTGGCAGGTTACTTCGCAGGATATGCGGCAGTCAAGCTCGGTTACACAAAGCTCGGTTACCTCGGCGGTATGGCAGTTCCTGCTGTTGTCCGCTACGGTTACGGTTTTGTCCAGGGCGCAGATGCAGCAGCAGCTGAGACAGGCGCAAAGGTCGAGGTCAAGTACACATACGGCAACCAGTTCTTCGGTGATGCTGACATCACAGCAGCCATGGACACATGGTACAAGGCCGGAACAGAGTGTGTCTTCGCTTGCGGCGGCGGTATCTACTCATCAGCAGCTGAGGCAGCAGCCAAGGTCGGCGGAAAGGTCATCGGCGTTGACGTTGACCAGGCTCCGATCATTGACGGCGCATACGGAAAGGGAATCACAGTCACATCAGCAATGAAGGGTCTCTATGCCTCAACACAGGCTGCCCTCAAGACAATCGCTGAGGACAACAACTGGGCATCACTTGCCGGAAAGAGCGCAAACCTCGGACTTGTCTCCAAGGATCCTGAGCTCAACTATGTCGGAATCCCGACCGGTGCAGGCACACAGTTCAGCGACAAGTTCACACTTGACAACTACAAGGCTCTTGTCGCAGATCTTCTTGCCGGAAAGATCAAGGTTGACAACTCAATCGATGTCGCTCCTGCAGCAATGGGTAAGACAGTCACAGTCATCGATCTTGGAACAATCAAGTAAGAGACTGCAGCCGGTTTTTCCCGGTTTGAAAAGGCAGGAAAGGTTCGTCCTTTCCTGCTTTTTTTTATTCCTTATCAGGGCGTTTCATAATATAATGGTTTCAACTATGTAGTAGGGAGGGACCAGACAGTGGATACCCCGTATGCCATTGAGATGCTCAACATAACGAAACGTTTCCCGGGCATCATTGCTAATGACAATATAACGCTCCAGCTCAAAAGAGGTGAGATCCATGCGCTGCTCGGTGAGAACGGCGCCGGAAAATCCACCCTCATGAGCGTTCTCTTCGGCCTGTACCAGGCGGAGGAGGGAGAGATCCGCAAGGACGGCAAGGTCGTTCATATCACCGACCCGAATGTCGCCAATGACCTTGGGATAG
>JAEEGH010021036.1_pt1 | contig 13511 bp, 9 predicted proteins | sample 9134181 | NCBI WGS metagenome assembly JAEEGH01 (sample SAMN16246544, study PRJNA631951) | gut metagenome | biome: gut microbiome; feature: rumen; material: DP-attached | host: Bos | place: Iran: Karaj | collected 2018-10
CAGGACACTCCATTCACCTTTATCATCGAGGGCAACTCTATCGTACAGCAGAACACCAACGCCAACTTCTTCATGGGTCAGTTCTACGACGACGATAATTCATTCAGCCGCTATGGCATTTATCAGACCGTATGGAAGGAGTTCTCCGTCCCCACGCAAATCGATGAGCTGCCTTACACTCCCTCTTTCTCCAATTTGGCAGATCAGCAATCGTTCACCATCATCAATGTCAACGACGATAATGGATACTGGAGATTCAATTCCAACGGATATGCCGAGTACAAGTATGACAGCGGCAACGCCGGTGACGACTGGCTCATCACGCCAGGCATTAAGTTAGAGACCGGCAAGGCTTATCGTTTCGGGGTAGAGACAACGGCCTCTTTCTGCAACGAACGCATGGAGGTAAAGATGGGTACAGACAAGACCATCGAGGCGATGACCACAGAGGTTGTTCCATCGACCGACATCACCTGGAGAGAACCACGTGTCCTGGAGAACAAGTATATTACCGTCGCCGAAGAGGGTTATTACTACTTTGGTCTCCACGCCACTTCGGATCCAAACGAGTATCTCCTCCATATCGACAACCTCATCATCGAGGTGAGTGCCGACCTGAATGCTCCTGCCGTAGTTGAAGGCATGACCGTCGTTCCCGCCACCAACAAGTTGGCAGCCACGATCCGTTTCAAAGCATCGACCAAGAGTGCCAAGGGTGAAGCCCTGACCGGCAACCTGACGAAGATTGAAATCCTGCGTAACGGTGAGGTGATCAAGACCTTCGAGGATGTTGCTCCTGGCACCGAGTTGAGCTATGTAGATGCAGACGCGAGTTTGACAATCGGCACTTATTCTTATCAGGTGATTGCCTACAATGCTGCGGGCAAGGGCTTGACCAGTGATGCTATCGAGGTATTCATCTCGAATGTTGCCGAGGTACCTTACGTTGCCGATTTCTATTCACAGGAAGGTTTCGATGCCTGCCAGGTGCTGGATGCCAACGGCGACAACTATACTTGGAAGTGGTCGGAAGACGGACGATATGCTTACTACGAGCATAACTCGACCAACGAAGGCAACGACTATCTCGTTTCTCAGCCTATTCACTTGGAAAAAGGCAAGCACTATGTCGTTACTGTTAACCTGAATGTTATGGACGAAGACCAACCCGAACGCTTCGAAGTGGTATTGGGCAGAAAGGCCGAAGCTGGCAGTCTGACCATGAAACTCATTGAGCCTACGGTGATTACGAACGAAATGCCCGAGGACTATTCAGCAACCTTCTCCGTTCCCGTCCAGGGCAACTATTATATTGCCCTCCACGGCATCAGCGATAAGGAGATGTATTTCCTGTTGGCACACAGCCTGACGGTAACCAAGGGTGTAGAACCTACCGCTCCTGCCAATGTCGAGAATCTCTCAGTTACTGCCGGTGCGCAAGCTGCCCTCGAAGTAAATATTGCCTTCACGGCTCCTACCAAAACCTCAGAAGGTTCAGAACTCAGCAACAACATGAACGTTGAGATTTACCGTAATGACATTCTGGTACAGACCTTGGAGAATGTTGCTCCTGGAAGCAATCAAACTTGGAAAGACGAGAACGTAAGCAATGGTCGAAGCTACACCTATCAGTTGGTTCCTACCAATGCCGACGGCTCGGGCGAGAAGAGCGAAAAGGTATCTGTATATGTGGGTTACGACGTTCCTGCCAGCGTAAAGGATATTGCTGTCCACGACGAGATTAACAGCCTCTACTTCACTTGGAATGACGGCGGTACGACCGGTCCTAACGGTGGTTACGTTGATCCTGCACAGGTCACCTACAAGGCTTGGACGATTGCCTACGAGACCTATATGGGGATGCAAATTCCTTATCTGGACCAAGTACTGGGTTCTACCACTGGCAATACCGACATCGAAGTTCCTTTCAACACCTTGGAGGGCGAGCAAGGATACAAGGCCTTTGCCATCCAACCATCCAACATCTCGGGTAACGGAGAAGCGACCGTGACCAGTGTACTGGTTGGCGCACCTTACGAACTTCCTATGTTTGAAAGCTTTACGGGCAGCGCCTTGCACTATTTCTGGTCAACCGATAATGGCGCACTCCTGACCTCTCAGGATGCCAGCGACAGTGACGGTTCGGCCGCCGAAATATTGGCCAAGCAAATGGGCAGCGTTTACTTCACGTCGGGCAAGATCAACATCAAGGACATTGCCAATCCTTGCCTGCTCTTCGATGCCAAGGGTACTGGAGTAAGAGCTTTGTCTGTTTATGTAGCCAAGGATGGTGGCGAGTATAAACTCTTAGAGACGGTTCAACTCTCGAATCTTTATAAAACCTACAAGATTGCGCTGGATGCCGCCAAGGATGCCGAGCACTTCATCCGCATCCAGTTCAAGGGTATGTATCTCACTCCTTATCAGACAGATGCTGCCGGCAACCTTACTTCCAAGGGCAACTATGTTACCATGGATGCTATCCGTGTGACCGACCTCTATGAGCACGACCTCGAAGTAGCATTGGAGGCTCCTGCCACCTTAACTGTCGGCAACGACACCAAGGTAAAGGTAATCGTCAAGAACAATTCCGACAACGCTGCCAACAACTTCACCGTGAAGTTGACCGCTGGCGGACTGGAGTTGCTCAACCAGACTGTTTCGGCCGATTTGGACGCTTTCTCTTCTCTCCCATTGGAGGCAACCTACACCACCAACGTATTCTACGAGGCAGGTGACGTCACCCTGAAGGCTGAGGTCATCTATGCGGAGGACCAAAACCACGCGAACGACATCGCTGTTGAGTCCCTCCAACTGACCGACCCATTCGTTGCCTCTCCAACCAACCTGGTAGCACAGCAGGATGGCGACAACGCCGTCGCACTGACTTGGGACGCACCATCTTCCGTTGCTTTGGCTCCAATGACCGAGGACTTCGAGCATGGTCTGGGTGGCTTCATTGCGGTGGATAGCGACAATGACGGCTTCAACTGGACTCACCATGAGAATGGCTCAACCGACAAGTACGAAGTAAAATCGGGCATTTGCAGCGTTTACTCCGAGAGCTTTGACAATGTCGGAATAAGTGCCCTCCATCCCGACAACTGGTTGATTACCCCATTGGCTAAACTCGATGGCGAATTCTCCTTCTGGGCCTGTGGTCAGGACAAGAAATATCCTGCTGAGACCTTCGGCATATTTGTTACAACCGGCGAGGCAACCGACGTTCTCAACTACGTACCCGTATCGCCTAACTACACGACTACACACGACATGACGAAGTACACGGTTGACCTGAGCGCCTACGCTGGTCAGACAGGTTACATTGCCATCCGTCACTACAACAGCACCGACCAGTTCTGCTTGGTCGTTGACGACGTGACCTATACCCCCGCCAACCTGACTCCCGAAAGCTACAACATCTACGTGGATGCCGCTCTCACCAGCAACACCACCGAGACCGCTGCCGAGTTGAAGGAACTGACCATCGGCGGACACGTCTTTGCCGTAACTGCTGTCTTCTCCAACAACGTTGAGTCAAAGCCTGTTACTGCCTCGCTCGAAGTAGTAAGCGCCATCGACGAAATCCTGAACAGCGGCAAGTCGTTCACCATCTACAGCATTGACGGTAAGCGCATCCAACGTCAGGCTTCCGACCTGAAGGGTGCAACCATCATCAATAACAAGAAGGTCGTGCTCCAATAATTAGAAGTTGAACAATAAAACATCATAAAGGACTCATACAACCGTCCTGAAAAGCAACGAAGGAGCGCCAACGCAGGTTGACGCTCCTTTACTATCTTTATTGCCACTAAAACGGCTCCGAACGACGGCGAAGCCAAATGGTTTTACTTGTCGGTCTGCACCACCTGGATGCCCTTGCTGACTTCGGCCGACGACCAGTTGGTGGCGGTAGAGAGACTGTCGGTCGGGAGCGAGCAATCGTTGCCCACCAGGCAGAACGAACCTCCCTGATAGGCAAAAGGATTGGCGGTCAGGGCACGCTTGGCACAGGTCAGCATACGGCCACCACGAAGCACGTAACCGTCTGAGAGCGAGTCGCATTGCACAGCATCCTTGCTGGCAAAGACCTCGACGTAACCGCCCGACTGGACCAGTTCGTCCTTGACGTGGATGCCGTCCTTGGGAGCGCCGAGCACATAGAGTTGTACGCCTCGGTGGATGTGGATGCGGTCGTCGGCAGCAATGGCGTGAGCGTAATTGCCGGTGACGGAGAGTTTGCCCTCGCCCATCAGTATGAGTTTGCCCTCGCTGAAGAGGCAACCCTTATCGTCCTCGCCAGCCACGGTGTCGGTGTAGTTCTCGGCATCGCACAGGGCGTTCTCGGTGCCCTTCAGGACATTGAGGAAGACACGTTTCTTGTCGAACGACTTCTGGACACTGATAGCGGCGCCACGGGTATTGGTCAACGTGAGTCCGTCCAAGGTGAGCATGAACTTCTTGTTGCTGTAGATGCGCACCGAACCATTGTCCGAGCGGCCCTTGAGGATATAATTCATGCGGGCACGACCTTCGGCAACGTCGTTCTTGACCGAGTCGTTGCGGATGATGGCGTGTGCCCCTTGACAGGTGATATGGACGAACTTCAAGTCCTTCGACTTGGTGTCGGGGTCGAAGTTGACGGTGACGTTGTCGCCATCGAAGATAAGGGTAACGTCACGGGTCTCCTCGTCGGCCAACCAGGTCTCGGCATAGTCCTCATAGTAGTCGGCGTTGATGTCGGTAGGAACGGCATCGGTGCCATCGACGAAAGGCGAGGCGGCATTGAACGCCTGCCAGAGGGAGTCGGCCAACTCACGGGTCAAGGCCTTTTCGGCCTCCTCTTCGGGAGAAACATAGGGGTCGTCCTTCTCCGAGCAACTGGCAACAAAAGCCAAGCCACAGAGGCCTGCAAGGGCGATGGACCAAGCATTTTTCTTTATACAGATTCGGTTCATTTTTCGTTGTTTTTTAGGAGATTCCGTCCGAAGACGGAGTCTCGAGTTAGAATTTATAGGAATACTTCAAGCTGAACAGGTGGCCCTTGGCATCGTCCTTGTCGCTCTTGTCCTTATAGCGGTAAGCCACGCCGACGGAGTTCTGTTTGTTCAACTTGTAATCGGTGCCAACGGTATAGCGCATCTGGTCGAGCGACAGACCGCCCTGAAGGTCGTTGAGCATCTCGACATGAGCGTAAGGTGACCAAGCCGACTTCTTGCGCGACCACTTGAGCATCAAGCGACTACGCAACAGATGTTCGCCCTCGTCGCCCACCACCTTGTCGCTGGCACGCTCCCCCGTAGCGATGGAATAACGCTCGACGAACTGCTCGGTCTCGTAGGTATATTGGTAACGCTCGCGCAGGGAGAGTTCCAGGTGAGCCGGCAACTTCCAGCTGCCCGACAGCGAGACATAGGCACGATGGCGTGGGGAGTCGTACTCCTTATGGATATTCTTGGTCTTGACCGCCTCGGTGTAGTGACGATGGATGAAGGTGTAACCCACATCGCTCTTGAGCCACTTGCTCCACTTGTACTCCAAACCGGCACCCAATGACCAACGTTCGCGGTCGCCCAGACCATCCTGCGTGCGGAACTCGCCTTCCACTTCGGCCGAGAAACCTTTGGTAATCTTCTTCTCGGCACTCAGTTCCAAGCCCATACCCGTATCGTCGGCCCATGCCCCACAGACACAGGCACTTAGCAGGAGGAGGGAAAAGATTCTCTTCTTCATAAATCAGAAATTAGGGACTTTCAATGTTTCATCGACGGTATTCTCTTCTTCCTCGTCCAACGGCTCGTAATGCACCTTGAGGAGAGTCATGTCCTTGAGGAAATCGACGGTACCTACCTCCACCTTGAGGACCTTGACGCCGAGGCGTTTTTCGAGGTCGGCCTTCATCTCGTCGTACTTCTCGGGCGTGATGAGGTCGATGCGGTCGTACTTGACATACTTGCAGGCATTGTGCTTCAACTTCGAGGTGAGTTCACCCAAGACACAGGCCACGACGAAGAGGACGTTGACGGCCAACAGGGTCAACCAGTCGGTGCTGACAGCCAAGGCGTTGATGACACTCATGGAGATGATGACAAAGAGGTAGGTCATCTCGCGTACCGGCATGGACTCGGTTCTGTATCGGATGATGCCGAAGATGGCGAACAGACCCAAGGCGAAACCGATCTTGATCTTGACGGAGCCCAACAGGAAGATCATCAGGAAGATGGAGATACTGATGAGGGCGAAGGTGAAATAGTAGTCGGCGCGACGGCTGCGACGGAAATAGAGCATGTGGATGATGCCTATCACAAAGACGAGGTTGAAGCCGAAACGCAACAGCAGTTCGGTCAGTCCAGAGGACTCGAAGATGGGGTCTTCTGCTCCGCCAAGGAGGTCTTCTGCCTCGTTGGCAACAGATGCAATTAAATCGAAAAGCATATAGGGTAATAGTTTTAAGGGGATTAGGATAATGCCCCGGGATTAATAAATAATTTTCTTTGATAGGAGTTAATGGGAGTTATAAGGAGTTAACGGGCAATGCCCGTGGAGTTAACGGACGTTACTACAGCGGTCGATTAGCTCTAACATTCGTCTGTTAACTCCCGCTATCTACAGTTAACTACAATTAAATCCCTTACGCACTTTCAGGACTTCATCACTGCACTTTGAGCCTCTCAATGCGGTGCAGTTTCTCTTTCAGGTTATTGCGCCTCAAGTGGGGGTTGGTCAAAGCACAACCGATACAGTACTTGCTGAATCCACCTGGATGGATGTGCAGACGCACCAAGAGATTGTACATGGGCGAGAAAGTTGCTCCGTCGCGCTTCAACTCGATGATGACCAAGTGAGCGATGTCGGCGTCACGGGTGTTCTCGTCGTTGTGGAAAGAGACACCGAGGTCGATGGTGAGGCGTTCGGTGAAAGCGCGGTTGACCAACGTGATACGATCAAAACGGTTCTCGACATGGGGCTTCAGGTCGGACAACTTGAACCACGACTTTTCGGCAAGGAAGGCACTCGACTCTTGGGGCAACGTCTGGAGGCAGGTATTGGCCTCGACGGTGCAACCCGGCACCTCGATACGCTTCTTCTTGGTGCGGCCGTGGTTGTTCTTGTTCTTGACTTCCAGGAAGGTATTGTGCGTATCCTCGTATTCGCGGATACGTATCTTCTGACGCACCTTTCGGCCCGACTGATGGAGGTTGTACATCCGGTGGTCGGCGGTGTCCAGATAGATGGTGTGATACGAAGCCGTCCTCTTTCCGTCCGTGCATTGCACATAATAGTCGGGCGCTGCGATTCGGAGCAGCGGAGCCAGTTGGGCAATGGGAATGACATACTTGGTGTCGATACGGTTCATCAACTTGACGCCCTTCATCTGTTCCAACCCGATGGGCTCGAACCGTTGAAGTTCATCCTGGATGATGTCGTAACAATTGCTTTCTTGTATTTGATTCGGCATGCAAAAATTTATTGATGTAAGACACAAAGATTTGGTGGTCGTTTTTCGTATATGCAGTGATATAACGGAGGAATTGAAAAAAAATTGCACGCTACTTAAAATATTTTAAGTAATTTAACGTTTTATACTTGTTGGGTTAATCAACGTTAAGATTGTAACGTGTGTTATTCTCTCATCCATTCCTATTTAACAATCGTCTAAGTATGAAAAACTTCAAGTACTATGCTCCCACCTATGTGGAGTTCGGAAAAGGCACAGAACTGAAAGTAGGTCAGTTGGTCAAGCAATTCGGCGGCTCGAAGGTGCTGCTGCACTATGGTGGTCAGAGTGCCATCAAGTCGGGGCTGTTGGCCACCGTCGAAGACTGCCTCCGGAAGGCAGGTGTAGAATATGTCAAGTTGGGCGGCGTCGTGCCCAATCCCCGTGTCTCGATGGTACGCAAGGGCATCGAAATATGCAAGCAGGAGGGCATCGACTTCCTGCTGGCTGTAGGCGGCGGCTCGGTCATCGACTCGTGCAAGGCCATCTCGGCAGGCCGATATATCGACCAGGATGTATGGGACCTCTACCTCCGCCGTGCCGAGGCAACTCGTTTCATGCCAATCGGTTGTGTACTCACCATCCCTGCTGCCGGATCGGAGATGAGCGACGGCTCGGTCATCACCAACGAGGAGGGTAACTTCAAGAAGGACTATGGCTCGGATGGCTTCCGTCCAAAGTTTGCCATCATGAACCCCGAACTCACTTTCTCGCTATCCAAGTGGCAGACGGCGTGCGGTGTGACCGACATGATGATGCACACCATGGAACGTTACTTCAGCAAGGACGACGACATGGAAGTGACCGACGCCATCGCCGAAGCCATTCTCCGCACCTGTATGACCGAGGGTGTCAAGGTGCTCGACAACCCAACCGACTACAACAGCCGCGCCCAGATCATGTGGGCTGGCAGTGTGGCACACAACGACTTGACGGGATGCGGCACCTCGGGTGACTGGGCCACACACTGTCTGGAACACGAACTGTCGGGCATGTTCGACGTCAGCCACGGGGCCGGTCTTGCCGCCATTTGGGGCAGTTGGGCAAGATACACTCGCAACGAGAACCTCCCCCGCTTTGCCCGTTTCGCTCGCAACGTCATGGGTGTCAACACGCAGGGAATGAGCGACTTGGAGGCTGCCGAGGCTGGCATTCAGGCTATGGAGAAGTTCTATCGCACCATCGGCATGCCCACCAACCTCCGCGAACTCGTGGGCCGCGAAGTGACCGAGGACGAGATTGCCGAAATGGCGGACAAGTGCAGCAACGATGGCAAGGGTACCGTCGGCTGCCTCAAGACCCTGTACCGAGACGACATGGCAGCTATCTACCGACTCGCCAAGTAAGGACAAGGACAAAGGGACAAAGTACAAAAGGACCAAGTTACTAAGGATCAAGTTAAATACTAAGTAACTAAGTACAAAGTACAACGCCCCTCGTTTCCAACTTCTTCTCCGTACGTCGCGGTTTTGCCGCGACCCTATTCATCTTTTTTCAGCTTAACTCTTTGAAACCAATCATGACGACGTTGCTCCTGCTTTGTGCCGGAGCAACGTTGTGGGGACAGACCCAAAAGGCGGACGGGACCACCCGAAGCCCGCTCTTCGACCAGTACGAAGTGCTCTATACGGCAGGTTCGCCGTGGGGCACTTCGGAATGGCGCAGTGTCGATAACACCGACTACTACAGCAAGTTCACGCAGATGCTGCAAGTCAGTTTCCTGCACCAGTTCAAGGGGCGTGAGTTCGGCGCAGCGACGGCCGGTTACCGTTATCCTGCCATGGGCTTCTACCTCCAATGGCTCGACTTCAGCCACCTGCGGATGCGTGACAAGAACCACCCGTCGAACAAATATTCCTACGGACATATCGCCTCGGCAGGCTTTGTGTTGCACCAGACTTGTTGGACAAACGGACGTTGGAGTGGACACATCAAGATGCAGGACGGCGCCGCCTATGTCTTTGACCCCGTCTATGTCGTCCAAGGCAGTAACGTCATTGCCACTATGGCCAAACCCTGGCAGTTCCTGCTCGGCGTGGGTTGGTACTTCGACTATGAGTTGAGCCAGCACGGTGTCCTCTCTTTCGGTCCGCAGTTTACGCACATGAGCAACAGCGGATTAGGTGACTACAACACCGGCATCAACAACTTCTCGCTCAGTGTCGCCTACCGCTATCAAAAGAATGGTCGTAACCCCGTCTGCCCGAAGGAGGAAGCACTCCTGGAGAAGGATGGCAGCACCTTCCGCCCCCATCTCTACCTCAGCGGTGCGACAGGATTGGGTGGTGTCTATTTCGAACACTCAGAACGCGCCAACGGACAACTCACCGCCATGGCCGACGTCATGTACCGCCTCTCGCCCACCCACGGTGTCGGCTTGGGCATCGACTATTACCATTGCTCCCAACCCGACCGCTGCCACCGCACCGACTACGTCGGCATGGGCGTGAAGTATGACCACTGGTGGGGCGGTTTCGTCTTCCATGTGCAAGGAGGTGTCTATCTGAACGACCGCCGACCCATCAAGTGGAAGGGTATGTCCCGCTTCTACGAGAATATCGGCTACAAATATGTATTCCGTCGCACCCGCTCGGTCTCACCCTACATCGGGGTCTATACCAAGGGCAACGGCTTCAACGCCGAACAGATGGCTTTTTCCCTGGGTTGTATGCTTCACTAAGTGACATCGTCCGACAGCGTGACGCCAGTCTCCCTCCCGGAGGCTGGCGTCACGCTGTATATGGGTTGCCCTTTTTAACAATTGTACAAACACACCAATGGGCAATCCCTTAGGAAGGCAGGGTTGTTGTCCGACGGACTGTCAACATAACCCGATAATAATCAATCTTCGACATATTCCAGTATGTCCCCTGGTTGACAGTCAAGGGCCTGACAGATGGCCTCCAAAGTGGAGAATCGGACTGCCTTGGCCTTGCCCGTCTTGAGAACAGAGAGGTTGGCGGCCGTGATGCCAATCTTCTCGGCCAATTCCTGTGATGACATCTTACGCTTGGCCATCATCACATCTATATTTACGACAATGCTCATAGCTTCAGATGGTTAGTTTGTTGGTTTCTTCTGAACGAACTGCTGCCAGATAGAGCAGGGCTATGCAAAACACGATGACAGACGACCCTACAGACCATACCAAATAGTGAATACCCTTTATGATAGAACCCATCGTCACAGCTGTGAACGTGCTTACTACAATGGCCCACAGGAACGAAAATCCAGCGATACAGACCAAAAAATAGGCATTGCGCGCGTTGAAAAAATTGTCACGCTTCAAGCTGCGGATGCTGCAGATTGAAAATAAAATATACAATGAGTCGATGACAATGTTGCGGGCAGCAGACATCAGACCAGTGCCGAATACGTATAACGACACCCCTGTGCTCAAATCCAGATTCTCCTTGTTCTGCAAGGAATCGGACAACTGAGCACCTGAAAAAATGACTTCGATGAACATAAATACCATCGTCACACTCAATGCCCAATAGAGCAATGTTTTCAATTTATTGTTATTCATACTTTTATTCTTTTTATGGCCAATGTGCATCGGCCGTCATTATTATATTGTCAGTTCCTGCTCCTCCTTCAAGTCTTTGCCCATAAGGATCACCTGGGAAATAATCAAGAGGACAAAGCCGAGAATCATCGTCCATGAACCGGACTCGTTGTGATAGGCAATGTGATAATAGGCGATATGGAACGTCCGGCTGGCATAAAGATAGGCCAAATAGCCTATAAGGAATCCAAGCAGTTGGTAAACGACCAAGAGCCACCCCGTCCTTTCCATACCTTTTGAGACATCGGCCACGAAAACCTCGCCCTTGCGGATGCGGCGTGCAAGCTTGATGGCCAATACCACAATCCAGACAATCAGGATGAACTGCGGAACCACTGCAACGATGCCGAGAATCATCAATGGCCGATGTTCTTCCGATGACGCAGGCATCTTCAACTGCAGTTTTTCCATCTCCATCACGCAGGTTGTCTGCTGGCCGCCAAGAACCGCATCATGCCACGTGGATTGAACCATAGGATGAGTTCTGGTATAAGCCCTTACATACAAGGGCAGATTAATTGTCGTCTTGTAGTGGGTCACCACGCCACCTTCAATGCTATCCTGCGTGTAGAAGTCGGTCGGCATAGGGACGAACTCCAACTTGTCATCATCGGCAACATCTTCATGATCCGTATGAAAGGAAAAGACACTCGTAACAATTGTTGCCAGAAGGAACACAACCAGCAGGGTGCTGTAAATCTTCAACTTTTTCATTAGATAGTATTGTTTAAGATGATTAATGTAATTTGATTCGATAATAATTTATCGTTTTTCGATATGCAAAGATATATCATCCACTTCAAAAGACACCTTTTTTACAACAAATAATTATCGAATAACGATAATTTTATAGTGTTTATCGACATATTGCCATATTCATTTAGCAAAACTATCCTTTTTCACAGCATCCATAGCTACAAAAATGCAAACTGCGCTGCAAGACGGTAGGTATTTGCAGCGCAGTTTGCATTTTAATAAAGAGTAAAGGGGAGAGTGTCGAGGGTTAAGTAGTTTGAATGCAAAAGCCTCTTTTCCACTCAAGATGTTATTAATACTCCATCAATTGAACTTAATTAAAACTCAATTGGGGGTGTTGCGAGAGCCATGCAACTCAATTGAGAAACTTAATAGAACTCAATTCCACTCCCTTTCCTCTGTGAGAAATAAAAAGCTGCGAACTGGAGCATTTTATTTTCTCTCCCTCCCTATAGGGTCCTCGCAGCGAAAAGAATGATTGATAATCATTCAGCGAGAAGACGAGGCTTTAGCCGAGGGGTGAAGTCGGGGAGAGTCCTTATTTACAGGAAAATCAACTGTACGATGATGTAGATCGGCAAGCAGATGATGAGAGAGAACTTGCCCATGTAGCCGAAGAAGGATGGCATCTTGATGCCCGACTGCTCGGCGATGGACTTGACCATGAAGTTCGGACCATTGCCGATGTAGGTCAATGCGCCAAAGAAGACGGCACCCATCGAGATGGCTTTGAGCAATACCTCACTAACACCGGCCACCAGAGTCGTACCCTCAGCCACAGGCAGAGTCGATGCCGTAGCGTGGAAGACCATCGCGGTTGGGGCATTGTCGAGGAAGGCCGACAGGACACCCGTGCTATAGACAAACTGCCAAGGTTCGCTGACAGGCAATGGGTTCTGCTGCAAGAACATCAAGGCTGGAGTCATGGTGGCGAAGATGCCAACGAAGACGCAAGCCACCTCAAGAATTGGTGTCCACGAGAAGTTGTTCTCCTCGCGGGTCTGCTTCTTGGTGGTCACCATACTTAATATAATAATGAGAATAAATGCCCACTCACGCAACAACTTCAGGTAGAAGGGGGCATCGTGCTCGGCCATGGCAGGGATATACTTGCCATTGATAAACATGGTCGAACAGATGACGCACAGCAACCAGAAGATGTTGATGAGTCCGCCAAACGAGATGGCCGAGGTCTGTGTGTCATCGGCTTGGAGGTTCTCTTTGGGCTCTCGCTTATAGTAGTAGGTGTCCATGCAGAAGTAGGTACCCAACAACAGAACACCCGTCACGAACCACTCAGGAGTGAGGTTGAAGAACCAGGTGAAGTCGGCTCCCTTCTGGAACAAAAGGAACAACGGGGGGTCGCCCAGTGGGGTGAGCAAACCGCCGCAGTTGGCGACGATGGCAATGAAGAACAAGATGGTGTGCACCTTGTACTTGCGCTCGGAGATGGTCTGAATCAACAGACGGATAAGTAACATCGCTGCACCCGTCGTACCCATAAAGGAGGCCAAGACCCAGCCGATGGCAAGGATACAGGTGTTGGTCAATGGTTTCGCCTTCAAGTCACCCTTGATGCGGATGCCGCCAGTAGTGACGAACAAGGCCATGAGCAACAAGATGAATGGCACGTAGTCATAGATCATCTGATGCTCCAACTCGTGACTCATGCCATTCAGGCAAAGCCAC